>VMHT01009561.1_pt1 | contig 15439 bp, 35 predicted proteins | sample 4693611 | NCBI WGS metagenome assembly VMHT01 (sample SAMN12280063, study PRJNA550983) | marine metagenome | isolation source: seawater sampled from same location over 5 years 0.02-0.2 micron viral filtrate | place: USA: collected off the coast of southern California halfway between the port... ... | reverse complement strand
TCACTATCCGAATAAATGCAAGCCTGTAATTCGTTGATTGCTCTACGAAAATCTCCACTACAATTTTCAACTATTTTTTCAATAGTTTCTCGTGCAGGTGGAATACCTGATTTTTCTAACATTTCTACCAATCTTTCTACCTGTATTTCGTGAGGTAGTGGGGTAAAAATATAGTTAGCACATCTAGACTTCAGGGCATCATCTACCGCATAACTATCATTACAAGTGATAATAAATGTAGTATCTATTGCCCGTTCCATAGTACGCTTCAATGCTCTTTGTGCATCTCTAGTCATACCTTCTATTTCGTCTAACAAGATAAACTTCTTACGATTACCTGAAATACTTCTAGTGGTTACAAAATTTGTAATGGTTTCCCTAACGGTTTCAAGTCGTCTATCTTGACTAGCGTTTATCTCAAGAAAATTAGTCTTGAAATCATCACCTAGAATACTAATTGCTAATACAAAAGCCGCCGAAGTCTTTCCAGTCCCCGGAACTCCATGTAAAAACAAATTAGGCATTCGTTTTTTTTCAACCCACTTAGTAGCATCTTCTACAAATTTATGTTGTCCTATCATTTCTTCTATTCTTTTTGGTCTAAATTGTTCTGTCCAATTCATGTCTTTCCCTCATTATCATTCTTTTCGCTGTTAAAACATAACCTGCTACCGATACAGCACTTCGTAGCGAGGAAATAACAACCCCTGTTGGGTCAATTACTGCTTCCTTTATGTTTCTGTCATACCATTCATCTTCTATCCCATCATAGGATAAATTATCCATTGTATTCTGTAGTACGATATTATATTTAAGGTGTTCATTTTTTAGATTATAGTACAGCGTATTAAACACGGAACTCAAGGCATCTCTATATGTCTCTACAATTTCAATAGGTACGGTATCTGCTAGATATTGATTATTCTTATACACTGATTTGTGATTATAATAAATTAGTGATAATCCTGAACCCAATGTGTAACCTGTTTGTATCGCAGACCTAACCGCATTTAAAGAATCGTCTAATCTATCCTTTTTATTTTGAATCTCTTGTTCGGATTCTCCATGAATTTTGATGATTGCGGCACGACCATTCATTTTACCTATCCTACTCATATGTTTCTTTTTATGAAATTCTGTTTCAGCAGTCAAAGAATCTTCATTAATCATTTCAATTCTTTTAAGGATACCTTCTTCATTCTCACCGCCTCCTATAAAGATAGTTTTAGAGGAATCAATCAACACCGATTCACATTGACCCAATAGGGACAATTCTACATTTTTAATATCTTCATTCAAAGCACTGATGAAATAATGTGTATCTAGGTATGTAGCCAAGTCACCCAATTTTAAGCCCGTCCATATTGAAATGTCTTCTGCTTTAGCAATTGAGGCATCTATGGTTCCATTCATACTATTAACTACAAACGAGTTAAGTGCTATGGGACTAATAGATTTTACAATTATCAGTAGGGGTTTCTTTTCAGCCTTAGCGATTTCTAGAGCAGGTAGTATTTCATCAAACTCCTTTACATCTTGGTCACTAATAAGTACCAAGGGGTTCTCCATTCTTTTACTCTTACCATTAACTCTCTCCAAAACATTATGTATATACCCACTAGACGCTTCAAAACCATTAACTAACTCAGTTGAATCTTTACCTGTATGGGAAGGTTCTACTGTAATGATACCATCAAGACCAATAGACTGAATAGCCTCATTAATTAAATAGGCCATGTAGTCATCGTTGTTAGCACTAATCTTAGCAATCGTGTAGATATTTTCCAAAGAAACTTCTGTTGAGTTCAGTTGTATCTCATCACACAATATTTCAGTTAAAAACTCAAAACTCTCTCTTATCAATGATGGGTTGAATTGTAATTTATTACCCTGTTCAATTAAAGCATTAGCCAAAACTGCGGCAGTGGTAGTACCATCTCCTGCTTTTTGTTGCGCTCTTTTGGAAACCTCAATTAGAAGTTTAGCACCAATCATTTCTTCCTTTGATAGAGAAATATTCCTAGCAATAGTAACACCATCATTTATAACCAATGGCGGTAGGTCATCGGGTCTATCAATAATAACCGAATTACGAGCAGGGCCTAATGTTACACCTACTACATCTGCTACCGCTTTAATACCACTCATTAATACTCTATTTGTTTCGTTTTCATTATATATCATTTTCATTCCTCCAAAATAACTATCACATCATTCAATGAAACAGATTCGTAGTTTTCACCAGCATGGGTGAAAGCAAAACTGTTTCTATACACGATAGATTTTCCTTCTTTAATAGTGTCATTACCTATAACAACTACACCTACATTTTTAGGGTGTCCTGTTACAATACCACTATTTGATTTAACTTTCTGTTTTTTTATGATTATATTTTCATTTATAGTCTTCATTCTTCTTCCTCCTTATTTTTTCTTTTGTATTCACATACTTTACAATAACCCCATTTAGATATACTTTCTAAAGGGTCAAAGTAACATTTTCCACAATATTTCAATTGAATACCCCCAACCAAAATATAACTATTAGCGTAAGTATATTTACTACTGAAACACCAATCGCTATTTTATTAGTAATGTGTAGTTCTTCTTTCATCAAAACCGATTGACTTAGTACCATTTCGGCAATCTCAATCAGTTTTTCCATATCTTTCTTCATATCTTTTCACCGTTTCATCAATGGTTAAGTTATCCTCATAACCTTGAGTCCATTCCTTAAAGGGAATGTTGTTCACCTTAATTATTAATTGACCTAACCATACCGAGAAAGGTGTACCGTTTGATTTTTTAACACTCATATAAAATCCTCCAACTTCTTTCTAGGTCTTATTTTAGGGGTAGAGCGTTTCTTTTTCTTAACCCCTATTAACCGACATTCAGCCTCAGTCAATTTCTTAGACACAAACTCAGCGTAGGCTTGTTCCTTTATTAGTCTTTTCAAGATATAGGTTTCGTCAGCCTTGAAACCCAATTTAACAGCAATTGCTGGATAAGGGTTGTTGGCCTTTCTATGGGGCGGTATAATTTTCCTGTAACCACCGTCCCAAGAGTAGGCAAAAATTGCATAGAAATAGTCTTTACTAAGTCTATTCATCATTGACGAAACTACTTGTAGGCGGGGGTTTTCTGGGAAGGTTGCTATCGCCCAAGATATTAATTGCATTGGGGGCGGTGACAGTTTTACTAAATCTTTGTAAAACTTATTTCTGTTCTTACTCTTCACATATACGGACATTATATTCCATATTGAGTCATTAAATGACACATATTTTTCCATATTCTTACAAGTTAATAGGTACAGGTTTTGGTAGTGGTTTTTTGAACCACACATCTTAACTTCACAAGCATTTATGATTTCTTTAGGAACATCTTTTTTGTTGTGTGAGGTTAGAACCAAGTCCACTCCAGCGTGTATCAAATCCATTATTATTTCTTTTTGGGGTTTGATATTGACTTCCTCAATGACAACCATGAGGTTATCTTGTATGGAATACGGGTCATCAATCTTAATATCGCTAGCGTAGTAACTAACATAATCTCTTCCTGCTATTTCAATCGTAGTCTTCGTGGTTTTCCCTGTTCCCCATTTCCCTATGAATATTTTTGGTCTCTTCTTCATCTTCATCTATCTTCACCTTAAAATAATATTTACTATCCTCTTCTAAATGTTCTTTATTTTTTATCATGTCCATTAATTCTTTGAATTTTTTCCAACCTTTGTTTTTGGACGGTACAAAGGAAGGGAATATCTCACATACCCTAAATATACTATGTCTTCTTCTAATTAGTATAGTGTCAATTCTTCTACCTCTTTCTCTGATTAGACTGTAAGCAATCTCCTCAGTATCTAGGGTATTTATTATAGCGTTAAGCATTTTTTCGGGCGGTCTAATGTATATGAAAAATCTTGGCTCCCAACCTCTTGTGCTTCTAACATTTACAATGTTAAATTTACATGAAGCGGTTGTCAATAAAATTCCCGCTAACTGTTCAGTTGAATACATCATACACCACCCAAATCATCTAAGTCTATTTCCCATAGGTGAAATTTCTTATGACCAAATATAAACATTCCTGCTTTATCCTTTGGCCCTAAAAAGGTTTCACCACATACAAAACAGTGTACCCTTACTATCTCATTGTATAGTCTAACACTTGATTCATCTATTATATCTAAAACATTCCCTTCTTGAAGGGGAGAGTCCATATCTTCAGTTTCCCACATACTCCCTCATGTAATCCCTAAGAGTAGGTTTCCTATTAACACTTTTGCTGATTTGTTTAACTTTAGGTTTTAAAGTATAATTGTTATCAGCAGGTTTTTTAAACATAAGTTTTGCTTTAATTTTTTTGGCCGCTTTTCTATATCTTTTCTGAGCCGCTTCATTCCAATTATTATATGTGGAATTGGGTGACTCCATAAAAAGACCACAATCTTCATCTAAAAATTCCCAGATAATTGCTTCCCTAATTCTATCTTCGGCCTCATTTATATCAGAGGGAGGTTTATCACTATCATAAATAGTCATAATTATTTCTCCCTGTAATCTGGATGATTCTTAGGTATGCGGTGTTTCCTTCTACTAGACATATTATCCATGTATTGTGCGATACTAGCAACTGAAGTATTCCATCGCTTTTCTGCTACTTCATCATTTTCAGGAACCATGTTATACTTCAGCGTTTCTAGTGCTGAAGCAATTAATTCGGAATCCATCAATGTGTTTAGTATTTCATATTCACCATGACTAACTGTTCTAATTCTCGTCACAATCACAACCCCCATTAACCATGTCCATAGCCATAATATATCCTGCTATGGTGTATTGGACTCTTTCAACTCTCATACCTAACTTCTTATTAGACTTAGATAGTTCTTCAACAATTAGTCCTAATTCATCATATATACCTTTCATTCTTCCTTCACCTCGTCCATTATTTGTAGGAATGCTAACTGCACATCTTGTCTAGAAATTCTAGTGTTTGCACCACCTCTTTGTCCAGATTTAAGAGAAGTTAGTTTAACTAAATGCTTTAGAAGTACAGCACTTCTATAACTAAATTCCTCTAATGCATCTGCTTTTATCCCTCTTTTCGTTTCTTCTTTTACTATTCTTTTAATTTCTCTTACGCTAACCATTTGTTTAACTCTCCTTTGTTATAAATTATTTTTATACCCGCAGGTATTCCTGTTGTGTTCCACACAATCCATATTAGACCAGTGCCTATGGATAATTCCATAGCCGCCCAATCCTTCTTTAATGTTCCTAAATTCTTTACATCTATCATATTTCCATAAATGTGTTGATATAACATACTCACATGGTTTAAATTATCATGTAAGTATTGAACGACTAAATGCTCTTGCACATCAACCCATTGTTCTTTCATTTGGTATGTACCTGTATCACCACATACTTTGCATTTCCTACCCTCACAGATAGGACACACGGCGTTTATTTGGAATACAGGTAGTCTAACTACCCTTCTCAGTTTAGAGGGAACCTTTCCGTCTGCACTATCTTTGTCATCGTTTCCGTGTCGTGTAGTTTTTTCCATATTAATCTCTCATTCTTACCTAGCACAATTGCTTCCTTTAAAATAGGTCGCCATGTTCTAAGAGTTCTTCTATCAGTTCCAGACCAAAAGGCTACACCGAATGGATGAGTATGAATCCAACTCTTTATAGGCAGTTTCATACCCTTTACCATTACACCACCATAGTCTACTAATCCCGGCGAGCCGCTATTCATAAAAAGTTTATTATTAGCATCAACTATAACTGAAACCTCTAGTCCTTCTAAAGTTTCTACTGACGCTTCCCATATCTTATCTAGGAACGAGGGACTATCAGTTGCCGCTATACCACTAAATAACATATGTCTCCATACTTCATGTATCGGTTTAGACCAAACTTCAACAGGTATATTAGTCCATCGTTCATTTAAATTACCTTCGGGTTCCTTTACTTCATTACCGTAGTAAAAAGTTTCGTAGTCCATTCCCTTTTTATCAACCATATATTTTTGGTTTTCTTCTTCTTCATTTTCAACATTTTTATAATCTTTCATTTTTTATTCCTCCTTTATCTTTTCCTTTTATTAATTGTTTGATAACATATATAACATAACAATTTCATAGGGTGTAGGGTTTTTACTTTCATACAATTCCTACATCTATTCATTCAATCACCCCTTCGTATTTGTCTGTGTCAATCAAGCCACTCGCTCCCTTTGTATGTCCATATTTCTTTCCATTCAAACCCATTTTTACATATGAGGTAAAAGACCATTTCACCTTTGTAGTAATCCACATAAGCGTCTGTGCATTTTCTATCCTCGCAATCGTAACCATCATTACATTCTTCATGGCCGCAATTGCTTGTTGGTTCGTATTTGTCTGTGTCAATCATTCTATCATCTCCTTTGCTTTAGTCATTGTAACTACCCATTTTGTACCGCTTCCACAACCTTGACAATACCAAATGTCACCTTCATAAACATCGGGTTCTTCCGACCAATCTATATAAGGTCTATCAGCCATAAAAAGCATATTTGATGGGTGGTATCCTTGCATAGAAACACAATGACCACAAACGCCAACCATTTCTTCACTCATTCTTCTTCACCCAACCCCTTTACTCTCTTCCAAAAATTATATAGATACTTAGTTGTTATAGATATAATAAATATATCTAAAATAATTGCAGTAAAACCGAATAATATTAATTCTATACTCATATTATCACCTTAAATACTCAACTGAATGTTTTTCTTTACATCTTCACCGGCAAACCAACGCTGAATCCATTGTGCGCCCATTCCTGCAATAGCAATATGTGTAAAATGGATATCTCCTGCTGTTCCATCCCACTTATCACCTTGACAAGAGAATGAACCATCGGGGCCAACATTTAACATGGCTAGAATCTTTTTGTTTTCTTCATAGGATACCAATAGCCCATTTCTACCCTGCGCTCTAAGGTCAAGCCATTTATTTTCTGTTTTGTATAGGGTTTGTCTAATGGTTAAATTATCAGCACAACACACCACTAATTCATACCCCTTTATTTGTTTCTTTGTAAGTACCTTGTAGGGCTGTGCATTAATGTTCCAAGATTGATTCATAGCCGCTACCTTTGTTTCACCAACTTGAGCCTCGTCAAAGTTTTGATAAGTTAGATTCTTTGTCTCCACGATATCTGGGTCAAAGACAGTTATATCGTACATATTAGTTCTCGCTAGTGCTGGTATAAGATGTGAACCAATACCACCTGCTCCGATTATTAATATTTTTCTCATACTTGTTTCTTTCTTTTTATTTAAATTCTTATTCATATTATCTCCTCTATTCTTTTATTATAATTTAGCACAGTTTGTCTACTGATGTGAAAAACCTGTGCGATTTTTCTCAGTGATAGATTACCAGCGTTATAAATACAAGCGGCCAATACACTAGTATTTATTTCAATTTTTACTGACAAAAGTTCTATCAAACTCTCTACCTTTTCATACTCTATTTTTAACTCTATATTTCTTAGTAAGTCTTTACATTCCTCAACGGTGTAAATGTCATTGACCTTATACACGGTCTCTAATTTATTAAGGATTTTCTTAATAGATGACCTACGACAACCCATAAACTTACAATACTCGTTCAATCTTGAAACTCTATTAGTGGTAAGCATATAAATATGCAATGATACCACTGATAGGCGAGCAGGTTTGTAGTGGGTTTTAAATAAATTGATATACGAACTGCGATATATTTTCTTAACCTTATCTATTTCCTCAACATCAAATTCCCTACACAACATTACTAAGTCTATTAGTGACATATCAATGGGTTCTCTATTATTATTAATAGAATAAACCCTAGATACCATAATAGAACCGCATCTATCGCACTGCTTGTGAGATAAGATTTTCAAGGTGTTGTCTGGTAAACACTGTGTACCGCAAATTAAGCATTTCATCTTCATCATCCTCAAGTTTTTCTTCAAAATTACTAAACCCTAGATTAGGTTCCATACCTCTCAGTGTAGAAACTGACTTAATGTTTTTATAATCAAATAATAACAACATAGCCCTAGAAGCAATTTGGTCTCCTAAACTAACTTCGTTATCGGTTTGGTCAATACATATACCACTACCTTGATAGTACAGGTTTTTACCATCGGTTAGTACTTCCATACCAACAGTAATATTAAAGTATTGATTCTTGTCTTCAGGATTCTCAACGAGTAGGTAGTTTCCCTCTAACATATTTTCTATTACCTCATCCTCCATATATAGTGGGGGTACTAGGTGATGCATAAAACGAGTACTTACATTTTGTCTACCTAATACATGTTGGTCATCTTCATACGAATGAGTAACAGACCATCTACCCCTACCAATAACATATAGACCTTTATATTGGATTTCATCCCTAAATTCAGGCCTTCTATGAAATATTTGCAATTTCTTGATATTTTTAAACTGTTTTGATAGTTTATCAATCAATTCCATACTTCTTCGGGTGACTAAATTACTAGCCCTGTTTTGAATCAAGAACGCCTCTACTAGTTTTTCCTCAGAGGTTGTTAGTAATTCACCAATCTGCATATGATATAATTCTTGATAAGATATAGCCCCATATTTATTACTACCAGTTTTACAAGCCCTAATGAACATAACTATTTCCTTGAAGGTAAAATCAACCCACATATCAGTATAGAGTTCAATTGCTACCGTGTCTTTACCTGTTAGTTGAACATTCAACAATGTATTTTCACCCACACCATCTTCTTTAATAAATCTGTAATTAATTTTATTAATTATTGCGTGGTTAATTTCGGGGGGTGTTTCTAAGTAATTCAATATGGCCTCGTCTACATCATCACTGTTAGAAAAGGTTTTCCATCTTGTTACCAAATTCATAAATAACCCTACTAAATTTTTCATTGATATCCTTTCTCCATTGATATAATAAGTCCTATTGCTTTTAATTATGGTAAACTTGGGTCTATCTTCAGAGGTATTATCAATTTGATGAAATGTAATAATAGCATTTTTTACGGTTGTAGCGGTACTCCATCGGTCTGCTCTTTCCTTAAAACAATCTCTTAAGAATCTAGAACAATTCTGTTCCCCCATCGTTTGACGCAAAGAAATATATGAATCAATTGAAGTGTTTATACTCATTCTAGATATAAGGTTATTTCTATTGTCACCTGATGAGAAACTAACTACTCTACTCCTCATCTTCTTCACCCATTTTCTTATAGTACAATTGCTCACTTAGCACCCCGTCACAAAAACTAGTTAACTTTTCTTGAAGTTGTTGAGCAATAGCAGGTATAGTATTCCTATGCAGGGCTAACCAAAGTCTTTCACTTTCATTAAGGATAATAGTTATACCCGTAGTCCCCGATTGTGTAATTACTAGGGGAGGCATATCATCATCTCTTACTATTTTATATTCAATTGTCTTTTCTTTCATTTCTGTCACCTAATTTTTTCATATATTCTAGAGGGCTTTCCCTCAATGTTTGTCTACTTATTGTTACATGGGGGAACTGCTCAAATACAAAGGGCAGTACCTCAAATAACTTTTCTTCGTTATCGTAATTCTTAGTCCACACAGAACCGTTGGCCTTGAAGACCGTCAATCTGTATAGGATATTTCCTTTTTCTTCCATAATGTTTCCTTTCCTTCTTTCCTTCTTTCGTATTGTTTATTGGTTTGAAGTTTCCCTCTTATTTCTCCCACAAGGGGAGTATGCTTTCGGTAGTTCCCTCTATCTGTTGGGAACACCTCGTATAAATCTCTAATATTTGCGGCAGTTCTTTCTTCACCGTCGCTCATAATTTGGTCTATAACCCAAAACATAGTTTGTCTTCTACCCTTTCTTCTACTCATATTTCACATGCTCCACCGGCACAGGCTAATTCACCCTTTAAGTCAGTATTGTCTTCTGTTTCATAGACCTCTGATAAATTAATATTGGATAGACTCAATACTAATTCATTGTATTCTTCCTCAGTAATAGTTTCAAAGGGTGCTTGCTTGTAGGTTCCCCCATCATAAGGTAAAACAGACAAACCGTTGTAGGCTTCTCTATTATCCCACAACCAATTACCTACTTCTTCCCATTCGTTTTCCTTCAACGAAACTGTTGCAGATACATTATGGGTATTGATACCATCAATGTGACCAGATTTAACCCAATTTCTACTAATCATTGAGATACGATTTAACATAGCCAATGCTGATTCACCACGAATGATTGCATTTTCAGGTGCTTTTTGAGGCACAGAAAGAATAGCAGTATCGTGTGGTCTAAAGTAGTCATCTTCCATTAAGTTAGGCATCGTTTTAATTAAATACGGATAAATTGCTTCGTTTTTACCCACCCTAAGACGACGAATATAAAATTTTTCGTGCCAAGCGTGAATACCTGATGAAGTTCCTAATACCAAACTAGTAGTCCCAGCAGGTTTAACACAAGTTAGTCTAGCCGCAGGATTAATACCTAAATTATTGGCCCAATATCTATTGATTTTTCTAACGATTTCCGATGCACTATTTAGGTTTATATCTGATAGTATTTTATCACCATTAGAATCTAAAGGGTTGCTTGCGATACCCGTCATAGAAACACCTAACAATGCATCCCTTTCAGTATTTCTTTTCCATACTTCTCTCAAGTAGTGGAAATCGGTATAGGTTGCTTGAAGTGTAGCAATAAAAGTAGCACAACCTACCCTATGAAATAAATCTTCAGTATCTTGTAGGTTACTAGCGTTTATCTCTACCAAGTTACAAAACTGATAAGGTCTTAGTGCTATTTCACAACAAGGGTTGGTTCCCCAATCTTTATCGTTTGAGAAATAAATTCCCGGTTCACCACTACCACTTTCTTTAATGCGTTCCCATAGACCCTTAAAGAATGAAGCACTTGCTCTACTTCTAATTAATACTGCTGAGTTATTTGCTCGCCCTCTTTCCGGGTGAGTTTCCCACCAATTACCAGATTTACAAGAAATCATTTCATGGTCATCTGCACTAAAAAGAGAAATCAAAGCCGCCCTACGAATACCACCCGCTAAAACAGCGTCAGCAATAATACACATAATATCGTGTACTTGGATGGGTTTTAGTTGGGTATTAGTCTCTTGTTCCTTTAAGATATTTTCAACCTTTACTAAACATTCTCTTAGAGGAGCAGGGCCGGGAGCCTTACCACCTGATGTTATCAAAGGTGTACCTTTTTTTCTAATATCAGAGTAGTCAAAAATTGGTGTGCTTTTTGTCACACCGAAATAACTCTTCATTAGAACCTTAACTGCGTCAGCCCATCCTTCTATTGAGTCGCTGATTAAATATCTACGGGTTCGGTTAGGGTTAGGGTGTTGTACTTCGGGCAGGTTTGCTACATGGTGTCTTTGTACTGAATAGCCTACACCCGTTCCACCTAGCAAAAGAAACATTGTTTCGCTGAAGGAATCAATATGTTCAATTGGTAGATAAGCACAGTTGTAAATTCTATTAGGACTCGTTTCAATGGACTTCCCTGCGAATTGCATTGACCTCATGGATGGAAGAATTTTCTTAGCAACTACCAATTCGTAGGCAGTTTTGATTTCTTCTTCCCATTGAGGAAACTTTTTGAGGTGCATTTGCATGTTTCTCTCACACAATTCGTCCCATGTTTCTCTTCTCAATTCGTCCGTTTTATACTTTGCATATTTCATGTGTACTGTTATGTCGCTTAAAATCTCCTTTTCATTCATTGTTTTTCCCTCCGAGGGTTAATTGTAACGAGTAAATCGCTTGTTTATAAATCATTCTACTAGCCTCCAAATTGTTGCTCTACCCCAAATTCCTGTTGTTGGGTTTATCATACTAACACTATCAACTTTAACAAAACATTTAGTTTTGCCTAGTATGTTACCAAGAGAATTACTTAGTACTCCTTGTCTAGTATTTTCATTCATCCACAACCATATAGATTTAAAATCAGATTCATTGTCCTCACATGAGGACAAATACTCCTTGATTTTCTTTACTCTACTCCAATGGTTATTATTTCCTACACTAATATTAGTAGGTCTTTCTTCAAATTTTGTTTTTCTATTTCTCATATTATCACTTCCGTAAATACATAGTGCTAGGGGCAGGATTTGAACCTGCGAACCCATTGGGACAGGAATTTAAGCCCTGCGCTTTTAACCCGACTCAGCCACCCTAGCGTATGTATCAATTACTGTTTTTTATACCCAAAAATCCAGTCAAAAAATCTAATCCATAAACTCATTCTTCCTCACCATGACATGAACAAAAACAATCATCATCGCAAATTCTTTCTGGTAATTTACCAACAAAGATTCTCCAACAACCAAAATCAGCCCTGCGGAAATTACCACAAGCCCTACCATTTGTGTGTTTATATCTTCTAATCGGTATATCATCCGGTGAACAAGCACATATTTGCCGTTCACAAGAATTGTATGGTTCAATCAATATTAATTCTTCTGTGTTTGTATTTTTTCTTTTCATTATTCTTCCTCCATCAAGAGAGGAACCCATCGGTTCCCGTTGTTAACTCTAACATCATTATATGACAATATAACAATGTCTTTAGCCACCGTATCTACCTGTATGTTTCCACACTTACAGATACGATAATAGCCTAGGTTTGATTTAACCAAAACCCTTTCATCACATATCCTACATTCTAGTAGGGTATTTATTTTATTCATTTTCCCACTCTTCCCAAGATTTATTTTGAGAGGTGGTTTCCTCTTTCTTTATAGTACTGACCCAACCTCTGCTAATAGCAAAGTCAACTAAACTCTGTGGTATATCTTTACCGTTATTATGAAGATATTCACATAGTACTACCCATTCTTCCATAGTGGCTCCAAAAATTTCATCATGGAGATAAAAACCCTCCACTATTCCTGTTTTTTTAACTACTTTGGTAATCTTTTTAGAATTATAGTAGTCTCTTCTATAACTTAATACTGCGCTGGGTACTTCTATCAACATCTTAAGAAACCAAATCACTAGTCTCTCTCCTAAATTTATCAAGGCGGTTTTTATAGGTAACATCAAAATAATTTAACCATATACCAATCCTAGAAAGTAATCTACTTTGTTCATATTCGTGTAGTGCTTCAAATACAGCACTAGTGAGTAGTTGGGTTTTTGTCCCCCCCATAGGGCCACTATAAACATAATTTATAATTTTGTAACCTTCACTTTCGGGATATTTTATCCTATCCGCATTTTGGTGGGTGTAACATATTACTATTTTACTATTTTCTGTGTTTTCTAAATATTTTTCTAATCTTCTTTTTGTCCATTTCATATTATCATCTCAAGGGTGGGGTTTTTACAGAACCCCTTAACTGACACCTCTTTGTCTTCTTTGTGTTAGAATAGAACGAAGAATCAGAACTCCGCTTAGTAGCGTCCCCCAACAATTGCTTGTGTTAGGATAACACTTTCAATGCTTTCCAATGGAATGTTAGCAATATCTTCGTGTGCTACCATTTCACCATTAATGTAGGCCCAATGAGTAGGGTGGTTATATATTTGTTCCACCGCTTCCTCTGCCGTTAGTTCTAATTCTGTATGCCCTGTGTCGTTTAAAATTGTTACATCTACCATATTTATTCCTCCTCTGTGTTTTCTTCGTTCTTTATTTTCGCCAAACAAGCCTTTCGCAGTTTGGTCTTTGCTCTTAGTACTTGACCCTCCGTGAAGAGTCCAAGTTCCAAAAACTCATCTAACTTGTACGAGTAATCCCGTACAAGAAATTGTAGTTCTTCTTTTTGAGTCTCAGTGAGATAAGTCCCACCAGTCATCTTATTCATGAATTTAGCCAAATCTTTCTCTGTCATCAATCCACTTTCTATCATCTTATTCATTTCTTTCATTATTTCTTCCATCTTTATTTACCTCCCATAGTGCGGCTTTGTATCTACTACTTGCCCCTACGAGTGTTACCTTATCAACCTTCCTAAAATAGGAAGATACTCTAATCCTGTTTGAAACCTCTTTCACCGTACCGATATAATATCTATGCCTCAAGGCATAATGTATTTGGGCTGATGTAGAGGGGCCATTCTGTTCAATGTACCAACTTACTTCTCTTTCAAAATGATTCATTTTAAGCACCCACCACATAGTTAAGTTCGTTCCAATTTTTATAGCATTGTTCGTGAAAACCCTGCTTGATTTCATCGGGGTGCATTAGTGGTCGCCCACATATTTGACATTCAGTATGAATCAAAAACAATACCCCCCTTATTCCATAAGTCTCTATGTAAGCCATCAAAACATGAATCACACAAATAGTGGTTCAACCCACCACCTCCAGTCCAATCATACAACATTTCACCAGAAATATCTCTTATTTCTAGTAGTTTTAGTGTACCTGTTTGAACCATAATGGTTGCTTCCTTTTTACATATTTTACAGTCATATATCACAAGAAAAACCTCCATAAAAGGGTTGTATTTTCAAAACAATATTTTCGGCTTCTTTTTTGCATGACTTACAAATTATAGAACCCTTCTGGGGGGAATTAGTGGTACAAGACACACACCGCAGAACTAGTGTCTTCACTTCAAATCACCCACTGCGAATTTGATTACAGTCCCACAAAATAAGCAAATTAATACTAACTGATTTCTCTTTCCTTTTGGGAACATGCGTAGTTCTCCTTTCCAATTTGTTTTATCGTTACATTTCCCGCAATTTATTTCTATTTTTTTCATTATTCTTCCTCCTCAAAATCTTCTCTCAGTGCGTAGAATCTTTCATAGCATAATACTCTAAAAAATTTGTCATACAGTGAGCAGTTTTTCTTGTAGCATTTTACCCTGTAAAATACAGTGTTATTTTGAAGTACAGGATTACCTGTGACTTCTCCTAGATGACCACAACAAGGACATGCGATTCTTCTATTCTTCATGTCCGAGTCTACCCATTTAAGTTCCTTCCAATTGTGTGTCCCCATTACTTTTTCCTCCAAAAAATTATTTGTATTGTACTTTCTTGCTCCAATAAGTATTGACTACAAAACAGTATGTTAAATGTATCATAGTCGCCTATTTTGACATACTTACCTGTGGGGTAATTTCCACCCAACTTATTGTATTCTTCTTGTGTTACTTCTATGTTATGTGATGTTCTAGTTATTTTCATATATATTCCTCCATCCATTCGGGTACTGCCGAGTGGTTGTATTTTGCTATTCTACTTTTATCCTTAGTGTAGTAGTTTCGGTAGGCTTGAATGGTGTCTTCACATTTATACTCATCAGGCATACATTGTGGTGGGGGATAAAAGTCTCCTCCCTTGATGGGAGATTCCTTTAGTAGTTCTAATAATCTACTAGATTTGTGTACTTTATTATACCTTCGGCT
>VMHT01108612.1_pt1 | contig 15443 bp, 17 predicted proteins | sample 4693611 | NCBI WGS metagenome assembly VMHT01 (sample SAMN12280063, study PRJNA550983) | marine metagenome | isolation source: seawater sampled from same location over 5 years 0.02-0.2 micron viral filtrate | place: USA: collected off the coast of southern California halfway between the port... ... | reverse complement strand
TCGCAGGTATGGGATTAGGCTCGGTTTATGCTATACTCGGGATCTTTCTGTTTGTCTACAGTTTATTGCGTAGGGGTGATCAGCCGTGAAACAAAAATTAGTTCTCCTTCTAGCACTTTCTCTTCTTCTTCCTCTCGACGTTAGTGGAAATCCAGGTGGTGTTGGTAACAGCTTGGAAAACATGCAATGTGGGGGCGCCTGCCATGGGGATGCGAATCAAAACGCGTCTTCCAATTTACAACTGAGCCTACAGACATCAGGAACGGTTTGGGTTGGCCAACCTGCTGAAATCACAGTTCAGATTTCAGGTATTGACACATCCCATGATATCGATCAAATAGGAATCTTCCTTCTTTCCTCCACCAACGCAAATGGCGATATTCCAACCACAGATGGTTGGAGTATACTTTCTGATGGAATGGGCGATTCAAACAATTACATTGAGTATGTATCTTACGAATCCAATGTCTTGACGCATTCTTGGATTCTTCGTGCTGATGCCATAGGGGAGAAAATGCTCTACGTTTCGGTACATCACGGCGATAATTCAGGTAACGATGCAGGGAGCCCATTTTTCGGGGTTTCCCAAGGTTTCGAGATTCTAGTTGAGCCCATACCTGAGAATCTTCAACGCCTAGCACCAAATTTCGAGCCACCAACATCAAGGGAAATCGGGGAATCGACAGAATTGTGTCTTGAAACGGTTGCCACAAGCAACGTGATTATCGAATGGCGAGAGCCTTCAGGGCAGTCATATCAACTTGAAACTATACAGGGTACTGAATGCTGGAAGGCCGAATTGCCTTCTGCCCTAACGGAATCGAGTATTGAATGGAGAGCCATCCTTGATGGAGAAGGCCCCCAACAAACTACACCTTGGTTTTCCCTCACAAGTGTTGAACCCACTTGGCAAGCGGATGAGACAGCCTTGTTGCTTCAATCGTTTGCCCACGTAGTGCTTTTCTTTGGTGTGGTTATTTTGATTCGAAAGCCCCAACGAAAGCAAGAAGAATTCAAGGAATACACGGAGGAGAGCATATGATTGAATCCGCCACATTCCATGTCATAACGACTGAACTTGTTGTTGGATCGTTTGCCCTTGCTGGTCTTTGTTTTGTACTGCATTCATTCTCTACATTGAAAAATAACGAGAGCCAATTTGTTTCGATGATGGATTCGACAGCCCACATTGCTCTCTTGTTCGGCCTTTTCGCCCTACCTTTCGCTATCCTTTCTGGGCTCGGGTCCTCGCCCAGTGGGGCCCACACGTCGCCTCTTCTAGCCAACAAAATGCTACTCTCAACCGCAGGAGGGGGGCTGGCATTGGGTGTCTTATTTGCACGATGGAGAATGGCAAGTACCACCTCATCTAGGCACCTTCACAATGCCTTTGGAACAATATCGACGGGTTGCATGCTCTTGACCGCCTCACTCGGAGGGACGTATACAAGGGCTGATTCACTCACTGAATTTTTGCCATTCGTAAAAGAAAACACGCTCTTACTTCCAGCATGGATGAGCGTACTCGTAATTCTACTGATTCTAGGCGCACTGATCGTGCGTCAAACATCAGCCGTAAAGCATGGATGATGGTGATGGTGCTTCGTTCGGAGCCGCCTGACTCAACAGTGATTTGAGTTGTTCTTCCAGCATCTGTGCTTCCTCGAGGAGAGGTTGGTCATCAAGATGAGTAGTTGGGAGAATTGCATTGAGTTTCTTCACCAGCGCAGCAGCTGCTCGAGCATCAGGGAATCGAGGATCTGCTTCGACCATGACGCTCAATACATCGATTGCTCTTCGTCTTGCCTCACTTAACAAGACGCCATTGATTCCGCGAATTACTCCACTTGAGAGCATGGGGACGTCCATGTCTTTCAACATCTCACAAACGTGGTCAGTTGCTCCAATACCAACCAAATCTGTCCCCTCTGTATCTTCATAATCGACGGTTGGCTCCTCAATTCCTGAGTTACCGCCAAGCCCGTCTTTCGAGAAAGCATCAACCAAAATTCCCATTCGAATCTTTGATCCTTTCGACCAGTCGTACAGTGCCCAAACGATGTCATGAACCAATGGACTCGGTATGACGAGTTCACTCATCAAAAGGATGATCTTGTCACATCCCTCAATACTGCATTCAGGTTTACCAGCATAGGCACGAATGATGGGCATTGGTTTTCCGTCGGTTACTAACGTAAGAGGTGGAAGGCGAGGGTCGACAACGCCTCCGACAAATTCTAAATCCAAATTATCAATTAAATAATGTCCAACTACGCTTGATACCATACCTACACTTGGGAAGCAGGTGATAACAAGGGCGCCTTCGGTCACAACATCGGCTCTAATCTTAACGAGAGTTCCTTCCATACCCCCCAACTTACCGAGGAGGCATTCAACACTTTCGCCTTCAAGCGCAGGTTTCATGTCCTTCAAGGATAGGGGTTGAACATGGTCGAAGAGCGAAAGCACAGCCTCTCCCCCTCGGCATGGAACCGATACGAGACCTGCCCCCGTATGTATTGGCTTAGTCGCCAGGGGTTGCCTCGCAAGGCCGGCATGGCCGCCTCCTTAGGGACTGCAGTCCATGCATCGATTGAGGATCTGTTGCAAATCGACCTTTCAGGACGCGAGCCAGCAGAGTCGAATTGGATTTTTGATGAAGGGGATGCATTATTGCGAAAACGTTGGGAAGAAGAAAAGCAAATCTTCCACGACACGCCCCGCCACCCTAACTGGAAAGAAGACAAATACAGAGAAGCCCAGAAACAGCAAAAAGGAGCGATTAACATGCTTCTTGATCACGTCGGTGTTCAAGGCCTTGCACATGATCGAATCACGATTGCATTGTGGAAGAAAATACAATCTCTCATTATTGCTGTTGAAGGTGAATTGGTCACAAAAGATGGCCGGCTTATGGGGAGATTGGATCTGCTTCTTGCCGATGTAGATGACAACGGAAAACTTCGAGGTTGGCTTGTTGCAGATTTGAAAACAGGCAAACCACCTCAAGGCAAACTCAAACCTGAGGTAAACCGACAACTGCGAATGTATCGTGATATTCTTCTTTCGAACAATCAAAAAGCTCCTCCGGTACAGGCCCAAGGATGGTATACTGACACGTCCTCAAAATGGGATGCGATTGGGGACAACGTCCTTGAGGCTGCATACGAAGCATGGAATGCAACTCAGCCCTCAGAAATTCCACTTGAACCCACACCGGGACAATCGTCTTGTGGTGGTTTTTGCGACTGGAAGGCGTGGTGTCCCCATTGGTGGAATTGGCGCCACCAAAAGAAATCCCTTCACAAGGGAGACTTTGCTGACGGAGTCGTCATCCTTCATCAATACGACGAAGGCAAATCGACTGCAACAGTCGAGGAATGCATTCCTCTCAACGCATCAGGTGAGGTTGAACCAACTGGTCAGATGCGAACTGTCACGTTCGATGGACGCGGAAAGGAAGTTCTTGAGGCCCTCCTAGATGATGGACACCAAGGCGCCCTATTCTTTGGTAGTGCGATGATGAACCGTGAGGTTTGGAGAGTTGGTCCGTGGTGTGACGTCTTGCCGTGGTCCCCTATTCCCGATTCAGGTATGTCTTAATTTGATCAATTGCGTCTGAGTCTTCAATACCATTTGGTGAAAGTAACCAGTTTAGATATCCAGGGTCGAGTTGATTCAACTCTTCCAAATGACGCCCACGATGACGCCCGACGGCTAGGACCATGTGAGCTCCATCACGCCGAACCATACCGTTTGGATCTACGAGTTCTAAATCGTCGAGTTGTGGCCCGAGATCAGATTGAGCCTTTGCTGTTGAACCTGTAGCACACCATTGTTCAACTTCTTTGAGGGATTTACGGAAATAGCTTGGATGGTCGAGCGCCAACTTCCACAACAAGAGGAGAGATGCCGCGGCATCAGCAGATGCAGTGTGAGCGTTCTCGAGTGATATCCCATGACGGTTGCATTGCGCACCTAACCGGTGGGGGCGCGGAAGTTTCAACCGACGCACCATCTCTAGAGTATCCAGAACTGCTTTTGGTTCAGGGGGCAATGCACCGATTCTGAGGAATTCATTTCGCAGCATAGGCAGATCAAATTGTCGAACATTGTGCCCGATGAGAACAGAATCATTGATCAATTCGTAAACACGATCAGCGATTCCAGAAAAATCAGGCTGACCTCGTACATCCGCATCTGAAATGCCATGAATTCGTTGCGATTCGTAAGGAATGGAACGTCGTGGATTAACCAACTGGTCGTAGGAAATCTCGGATCCGTCCATATCAGATCCGATTAGTGCGAGTTGAACAATACGGTCGCGAGATGTACTAATCCCTGTGGTTTCCAAGTCGAAAGCGAGAACTCGTTCGCCTTCGAGTAGTTCCATAACCAAGCCTAGTCAGGTGGAATTCAAGAACTATCGCTTGAACCACGCTGTAGATTGAATATTCTCCATTGGGATTAAAGAACAGTCCCCTCTACCCGACTTCATGGGTTTCTTCAAACGTTTTTTCCAAAAGCGTTCGGACGACAACCAAACGAATCAGGTTGAAGACGAAATTGACCCAATGCTTGCAGTATTGAAGGATCAATATGGTCGAGATATTGAACAAGATGTTACTGCTATTGAGTCCATACTTGATGCGGATGAAGAGCAACCGGAAGAAATGACCATCCAGCCTGCGCCTGATTATGACGAAGACGGAGCAACTCCTGAAGATGTCTTGTCTGACGATGAAATGGAGAATTTTTCAGATAAGAATGTAGTTGAACACGACTCGATTGAAGAGATTGGAAATCACCTCGAATCAGCGATTATTCAAGGGGATGTTTCCAAAGAGGTGTCCTTCCATTCGGACGAATAATCAGTCCTCGAATTCAAGAAAATAAGTTCAGAACTACAACATGGTTAGATATAGGACGAGATTGAGGAGAACCTATGCAAGAGAAATCGTTACGCCTTCGGGGTCTGTTTCTCTCCGCAGTGATGTTGACCTTCTCTTTCGCTGGATGCCTAGGGGTCCTCGATACGACCACAGAACCGAGGGCGACTCTGGAAGCATACCCTCTTCTTATCCAAGAGGGTGAAATGGTCACCCTTGATGGACGTGAATCGGATGCTATTGAAGGAATCATAACGGCATACCGATGGGATTTCGGCGATGGTGAAACTTCTGAAACAGTGACAGGATTTACATCACATGTTTACGATATTTTTGGGGCTTATACAGTTTCCTTAGAAGTGGAGAATGACCAGGGCGGAACCGATGAAACCTTCACCGTCATCATTGTGAACGGAGTGCCAACGATTGAACTCACGTACCCAGAGAACCCACGTGCAGGTGATGCGATTCTACTGGATGCATCATCGTCTACTGATCCAGAAGGTGCTGAACTAACCTATCTTTGGGATTTGGATTGGGGCGTTGATTCCGATGGCGATGGTGATGGACGAAATGACGTTGATTCGACCGAAGTTCAAACCCTTCTTCCAACCAACTCAAGCGGTTTGTATGTAGGATCATTAACCATTGATGATGGCCAGGGTGGTGTGGTCACAGAAGTCTTTGAAATCAACGTCTCATCTCGTCAATTCAACATTGAGTGGAAAGAGAAAGTGATCGAACAATCTTGGTCAGAATACCTCGATGAAGGCGAAGAATGGAGCGAACAGATTGTGCCCGGGCAACAAGGTCGAATTCTGTCGTTTGAGGCTATCCTTGAACTTGAAAACGATGTGATTCAACCGTACGACAACTTTTCACTCGTCATTTCCATCCCAAGTGATGGCTTCAATGAAGAAGCGGAAACAGAGGGCGGAAACATTACACAATCTGAAAACGCAAAAGCTACTATCACAGCAAATGACCTCAATCCTAAAGGATTAGATGAAATCTTAGAAGCTGACTCTGAGCAAATGGTTTTGCGGATGCTACTTGATCGCCCCGGACAAAATTTTGGGCAAGATGAATGGTCGATCTTCGTACGTGCATTACAGACCAATCCAGATTCAACAATTGAATTTCTTCCTGACCCTGACCCAGGTAACGATTGGACTCTGACATTGCGAATTGTCATCCATGAGCCAGTAATCACAGAGATTGCGTTTGAGTAAGGTGCGACGAAAAGGGTTTGAATGGCTGATGATTGGGAGGGAATGAGTGGCATGGTTGAATCAGTTGAAATCAGTCGAGTCAATATCCGCGATACCCTCTCGCTTGACCTATCTGTTTGGATGAATCATCCAGATGACATGGACTTCAGACCATCACTTTCTTGTAAAAACAAGACGATTACAATCTCCTCGATATCATCAGGAGAAGCACTTGCGAGCGTCGAACTCGACGACGATCAAATGCAAGCGCTTGAAGCATCCTTGACTGCTGAATTACGAGTCAAGTTCCAAGTCCATGGGATGCACGGACGTCTCAATAAAATCGCCCCAATCATCGCTGATGGAAAAGCGAAGAAACTCGCCACGGCGAACTGGAAAACCGTACAACCGGTGACCATGGAATAGGGAAAACCCCCATTTGTTTCATAACCATAGACGTTGAGAATCTCGTTTATGTCTCCTAGAAAAACAGGCAAAGGCTCCCAGAAAAAAGCACGTTTCGAACGTTTGAAAGAAGAAATCATGCGTTTTGTAACAGCAAACCATGGATGTTCCGCACAATCGATTGTGGCGAATCTATCTCACGATCGAACGATGCGCAACCACGGACTGACACCAAGGAAAATTGGGTTCTTTATTCCACGACACTTAGCAGATAAACTCACTTGGTGGCAGGATCATCGAGCCGGACGTCGGGTTTATGGCTGTCTCGAATCAGAACAATAATATTCGAAAAGAAGTGGTTATTCAGTTACAAGACTGGTTTCTTTCGCCTCTCTTTTCTTACGATTTTGTCGTTTCTTGTACCATGGATAAATTGGCCACTTAGCCAGTCCAGTCCACATAACAAAGAAAATGAAGTACATCGAAACGAACTTATCCGTTTCTTCAGACCACAATGTGGTCACACCAAACATTCCCTGATGGTAGTATGCTATTCTTGCGTGATACACGACCAAGATTAATCCCAATGAAAGATGGATATATCGCCAAATTTTGTTCCAGTTTTTCGTCATTAATGTAGTTAAGATGGGCCTAGTATATATGTATCTCTCCGTAATTAGTCGGAAAGCCGCTTGACCATCTCTCGTCTCGTCTCTTCAGGATCGATGAACATGGCGCCAAGGATGACGACGGTTTCCAGCAATGCTGCGATGTAGAACAGTGTTGAATAATCAAATCGAGCTGCCAATGGTGCTGTTAGTTGATAGCCAATGATCGCTGAGAGATTCATCATTGCCATGTATCCTGTAAACTGTGTTCCTCCAACCTCAGCCCACGTAATTCGCATCATGAGCGAATAGATGTTGATTGAAACCATTGCCCACACAAACGTCTGAAGACTCCAGACCGTCATCATGAACAGTCCATTGCTCCAAAGAGATTCGTTCATGCCCCAGAAGGCTGTAATGAGGGCAGTTGAAAAAGCAGAATAAATGATGATTGCTTTTCCACCATATTGTTTTCCTAACTGGCCACCGGCCATGTATCCTAGCATCGTGACAATGAGAATGACTCCGCCTTTTGTAGCATTGAACTGCTCCTCAGTCCATCCCAGTTCCCGCACGAACAGTAAAGGGAGGATCGGAATGAGGAAATACGAAAGAGAGATGATGAGGCTCAACACTATCCCAAGTTGTGCAGAGCGGAATGAAAAGGCAATCTTGATGTTGTCAAAAATTTCTTTGAAACTCTTCTGTTCTACGATGGATTCTGCGTTCTTCTGTGTGCTGGATTCACTCCAAGGGTACAATTTTTCCCCAGGCCGTTCAGTCATGAATAAGGGGACAAGCATAATCACGACGAGAATGGGGATTTGCAGAACGATTGCCCCTTTGATGCCAACAAAGCCGATGATGGTTCCCAAACCAGCGCCACCAATGATTCCTCCAACTGCCTTCGAAGTGAACATGTAACTGTTGACTTTCTCAAATTCGTGAGGTTCTAAAATATCGACTGCAAGAGCATCTGTACTTACATCCTGTAGGGCTGTAAAGATGTTGTAAACGAGGAACATAATGCCGACTAAGGTGACATTGGACGACATGTTTGGAATCAAGAGCATCGAACTCAAAACCACAATCATTCCAGTTTGCGCAATAAGAATCCAAGGTCTTCTTTTCCCCATTTCTGGGAATTGATATCGATCGATTATCGGCCCCCACAGGAATTTAACAGACCACGGCAGAGTGCCAAGTGTAAGAAGGAATGCGAGTTGGCCAGCGGCTACGCCTTCAACGGCCAAGTACGTTACGAACGTTACCGTGATGAAGCCCCAAGGAATTCCTTGAGCAACATAGAGAGCGCAAAGGGTTAGCACCCGAGCACGATAACTTTCAACCAATGTGCGCCCTTCTTCGGTAGGCGAAGTCACATCAGAATCAATGTTGGAATCATCTTCAAGGATGATTCCAAGATGATAGCGTTCTTTCTTGCTGACAAGGTATCCGACCAAAAGAAACATTCCGATGAACCAAGGTAAGAATAGAACGATTGAAACTGCTCCATTACCAACGGATAGAGCAGTTTCTCCACTCTCACCACTGAGTTTGAGATCGACTACAAGAAGAGAAACAGTCGTTGAGACATCTTCGCCGTTATCGGTGTGAGAACACCCTGTTCCTTCGTAAGCTTCAGCATCGACTCTGACGCTCAAATCGTAGGTTCCCAGTGCCTCGCTACCGAAATCAATTTGATTTCTGATATCATTCTCTGACATTCCAGAGATGTTTTTGGTATCCAATAGTGATTGATTGTGCCACGTGAGATTAACTGTATGTGAACCTGGGTTAACTTCACTCGCAGTTAACGTCCAATCGTTTTTGGTAATCGTTCCAAGAATAGTGTCAGGAGCATCGCTTTCTAAACCTGTACAGAATCCGAGATTGGGTGTTTCGTCTTCATTGGGATAATCAAGTACCATGACAAGTCCAACAACGATGCCACCAGCATCCTGGATTTGCTCAGTGAAGGGCTCGGAGGTAAGTTCCCAAGGTGTGTCATCGCCGTCCGAATAATACTGGGATTTGGCTTCAAGTGGAACCTCTGTCCAGACAGCCTCAACAGTAATCGTCTCGGATGCATTATCCGAATCGTCTTCCCCCAAGCATCCGGCAAACGGAATGAGAAGCATGGCAATAAGAACCAATGCTATCATTCGCTGCATATTCAATGCCTCAACCTTGATTGATTTCAATATTCGGTGGATTTGAACCGACGACCTCATGAAGCGTTTTCAATTGCGTAATGTATGGGCGAAGCATCCGAGGTTGCCGCATATTTCGACCTCGATGGGACACTGCTCAATGCTTCAAGCGAGAAGACATTGACCGGCGTCCTCGCAAAACGCCGCCCGTGGCGCATACCTCATGCAACAGTGGCATGGATGCTCGGGACGACCTTTGGCCTCCTCACTGGCAAAGCCCCTTACGATGCTTTACGAAACCGAGGCCACCTCTCATTGGCTTCTTGGAAGGTACTCGATCAATACTCTGATGAAATTGCGACATCCGTTCTCAAGGCAAAGATTTCACCCGGTGCTTGGGAGCGATTAGAGTGGCATCGATCTCAAGGGCATCGATTGGTATTGGTGACTGCAACCGTAGCGCCCATGGCAGAAGCCATGGCTCGGGTGCTTGGTATGGATGAAGTATACGGTTGCGGACCAGAAGTTCGTACAGGTATGCTCTCAGGCTCGGAACGTGGATGGTCCGTGCCACGACGAAAAGGAAAAGTCCCTGTTGTTGAGAAAGATGCTCAGATGAACGGACATGTTCTGTCAAAATGCTATGGATACGGGAATACACTTGCAGATTCCTGGTTCATGCGAATTTGTGGCCACGCAATTGCAGTCAACCCAGAATCATCGTTGGAAAAATTCGCCAAGGATCGTGAATGGGAGATTGTGTACTGGCCATCTTGAGTTCATATACTCTTGATGTTGAGTGTTACCATGGACGCATTAACTGAGATGTTTAGTGATGAAGAAGAAATCGAAGAACCATCACCTTCAGTTGAATATCAAACAAAGAAGTTCGAGCAATTTCAAGGAGAAATAGACGGCAGTTTCACTGCAATGCAAACCTCTTTTGATTACCTCAAGAAGACCATCACCAATAACCCCGAACGAATTCTTTTCGATGCTGAGAACATTATCGTTCTCGGCAACTTGGCTACATACACCGTTCCTCTCAATGCTATTCTTTCACGCTTGAGAAATCCATTCGCAGGAGGCAGTGGGTTGCAAGCAACAAAAACAACCAAGAAAGGGGAATTGAAAGGAAAAGAGACAACCGTATGCATCCAACCGGATTATCAAAACGTTTCCGATTTGCCAGGCTGTGACATTCTTGATTCGTATTTCTTGATGCTTCTCAACGATGACAAATTCATCCATCTTCCACCTCATCAACCACTGAGAAGGGCCATGCTTGTTCTGTACGGATTGTGTGTAAGCCCAGCATCAGCATCAATGAAGACATGGATCGAATCCACCACTGCTGCTGAATTCAAACCCGAGGAAGCTGCTGTTGAAATTAAGGGAACAAACGGATGGAAGTGGAGAGTAACTGATTGCAATCCGTTGGTTCATGGATTCACAATTTGGTTCAAGAAGAAGAATCAACGGAAGTGGACCAAAGTCATCGAGGATTCCTCGAACTTTGAGTACAGTTATCATTACGATGATGTAATTTCCATGCTCGACCTGCTTTCAGATTCTCCTCGAGTTCTCATCGAAGATGAAATGTACGCTTCTGATGAGTACTTCATGCGAGAGGTTGCCAAACATCACCAACCGGTGGCGCAACGGCTCGAAAATGAAGAAGCACGTCGTGCAGCGTCGTGATTTGGCGGCCCCTCCGCGATTCGAACACGGGTCTCAACCTCCGCAGGGTCGAAGGATATCCAAACTACCCCAAGGGGCCGGGGTAATTGCTCCACCTGACGACTTGATATAAGCACAACGGATTGGAATCAGCAGGTTCGTACAAGAGTTCATCATGCTTGTTCTCTTGGAATAGACATGGCTGTTCAACTTGAAAGGGGAGTAGATTTCCCGATGGTTGATTTAGCAAACATTGCCTATTATCCTCGAATTTTTGATCTCGCACATCGTTTCTTTGAAGACTCATGGGTACCAATTTGCAACATCCGATATGCTGATCTCCTTCTTTCGCGGAAAGTAGGATTCCCCGTTGTCCATGTTGAATCTGATTTTCATGCACCCTTGCGGTATGGAGACACAATTACTGCAACGATTTGGATTGATCGTGTGGGGGAATCATCCTGCACATGGTGTTATGAGTTTCACAACCAAAGGAGCGAACTGCTTTGGAGCTCAAGCCAAGTTACGGTTTGTGTCGATATGAATTCAATGTCTCGGATTTCCATACCTGATGACTTGCGTAATGGGCTCGAAGCCTGCAGGAGGGATGTTTGATGATGGCGAGTAATGATGCGGATATGTTCGCCATCCGCCCGGACCATAAAGGTCCTAAGACAGTTGCAATTTTGTTGATTCTTTTCTCTATCTTCCTTGGTTTTGTAGCAAAGGCCGATCTTGATTTAGCCAGTACTGAACAGGTATCCGATGCGTACATGGAACAAATACTTGAAACTCCAAATCAACAAGGAGACAATGTTTCCTTTGAAGACTATCAATCGTACCATCAAGAAGTGAACGATAACAATGGCTACCTCATTCGAGGTGTATCATTAGCCATTGGAAGTGTTGCGGGAATTGTTGGAGGGGCACTCCTTTACAGAATGAAACCTTTTGGGAGTAAACTGGCCTTATCGGGTGCTTTGATTTCTTTTGTTGGAGGTATTGTTGGAAATATCATCTTCTACGATGCAGCCCAGTTGTATCTTCGCGGAACAATCCAAGATAATGCAGAATACTTTGGCTATGCGTGCGGTGTTTGCACGTTCTTTGTAGCCGCTCTTGCCCTTCTTCCTTTGATCAATGCCCGAGCCCGATTAGCGTTTTCAGAAGTAAACAAGGTAGAACTGATTCAAGAAGAATCGGATTGATTGCTTGGCCGAGGCCATTTTTTTGCTAGTGCTTTTTCAAGATCTTCAGTGAGGATAGCATTCCACCAGTCACTACCCTGCCAAATTGCGTATTTGCCACGAATGCCGCGTAAATCCGCTCCTTTCATTTTGCAATTTCTGAAATTTGAGAGATTGCATCGAGCCTTGCGAAGGTCAGCACCTCGGAAATCCGCTCCATCGAATGCGGATTTCATGAGATCAGCTTCGACCATTGAGGCACGTCTGAAATCACAATCAGAGAAGTCGCCTTCTGTCAAATCAGCCTCATCGAGTATTGCTCTCCGAAAGGTTGAGCCACGATGCCTTCCTTTTCGAAAGACTGCTTTAGAATGGTTCTGGTAGGAGCAGTCGATGACTTCTGCATTGCTAGAATCAGGGTCATCTCGGGGGTCACCTTCCCCTCCACCGGACATTACCATATGGCACTCAGGTTGTGGATTGTTTATCGAGGTGCGCCCTTCCAGCGTCGGTTAAGAGAGAGAATCTGTTCTTATCTCCATGTTCGAGTGGGACCATGAGCAGACCACGTTCCTTGAGGCGGTTAAGGTAGAGGCTTAGATTGCCCGGAGGCTCAATACCAGCATCGGAGAACAACTGGTTGACGACTCGGGGGGGGCTATCTGTGATGTTTTCAACATCTCGCAAGTAATGAATTGCAGCAAGCACCTGATCGGGTTTTTTTCTCAAGGTACAGTTTTCGACAAGTGCTCGAAATGCTGACCCACGTTCTGGTAATCCGACATCCCTAGCGGCGTCGATTGCAGCGTCGATTGCAGCATCTCTTGCATCTCTCAATCGCTCAAGAACGATCGACCAGGTATCTTCATGGCGCATTTGAATTAGACGTGCATCGACTTCAACAGTCGCCCCGCTTACATCTATTTCCAAATCACCCGCAGTGATGATAATCTTTGATTGAGTCACCATAGTATCAATGTCATCTAAAGATGCCCTCATTGATAATGTTTGTATAATCCCCAGCCATTGAGAAAACCTGCACTTGCAACAAAAACCAATTGAATGCAAAGAACAGTCATCGATTTGAAGTAGAAGTTTGTTGTGTCATAGAACCGGTGGCATGATGCAAGAAACACGCATGAACAAAAAAACCCTCATCCTTGTGGTGTTGTTCCTTACTCCGATACTGTTTGTTCCACAGGCCTATGCGAGCGGGACGACTGAAGTGAATTCATTCGCAGGGGGAGCATCATCATTGACGGTAATCTCTGATGGTAACAACTCTTCAATGTCCCTTCAATTGGATTTGGAGCGAAATGTAACCTTTCAAGAAGCCTCCTTCGTCGTCGAGGGCCAATCCGTAGCAGACACTCCTGGAAGTGTTTGGATCAACAGCACTTCCGGTAATACACTATGGGCGTACTCAGGAATTGGGTATGGGGATTTGTCCCATCAAAATACATTCCAAACCGGGTTGGATTATGACACAATTCAGTTAAACAACAGTTCGGGGATGCCATCTCCGATTCTATTACCGAAAAACGCATCTCTACAGTCCAGCCAAGCCAACATCACGTATTCCCCTAACCTCGATGCGCAGTACGTACAAGTTGGTGCTGTACGCCACATGGAACTTGGTGATTCAAATGGAGACAATTTAACAGACGCATTCGTATTTTCAACCTCAAATTCAACAACTGGAGTCAATACTGCATTCGCCGTCGTCGAAAGCAATCAAACTTCAATGCAATACAATTTGACCAATTGGACATCAACGTGCATAAATTCCGATCAGATGCGAATTGCTGACATGAATAATGACTCTCACGATGATGTTATCACCTTCTCTGCAGGAAGTTCAATGATGTGTATCCATGAATACAATACGACAACAATGACCTACGATCCTTCCTTTTCAGTCAACATCACAGCCAGCCCTATCGATGTTCAACTTGCCGATATGGATGGTGATGGGTATCCAGATTTCATATCGATTCACGGTTATTTTGGGGGAGGTTCAGTCTCTTTGACTACATACAACGGATCCACAGGAGCAACTCGATTAGCTGATGATATCGATGTCTACCGTTGGAATTTCTGGGACGGAAGAACAAGCCTGCGTAGTTTGCGAGTGGATGACTTTTTCAATCGAAACCAGACGATGATTATCGTTTCAGATGCTTGGAATGATGGTACAGAGATTACATACGATACCCAAACAGGTCAACTGAACAATAACATTGAGAAATTCCGCAATCTCACACTCGACTCCATTATGGGTGATCTTGATGATGACGGAGATATCGACTTCCTCACGCCCAAACAAACCGAATCCGTTATCGTTCTAAACAACGGAACGGGGTGGGAACAGGTCCCTATGTTCCATGTTTTGGAGACCATGAACGGAACCTTCGCCGACCATGATAACGATGGGACAATCTCGCTACTCACTCCGAATCCTCAATTTGGAGATGGAAATCCATCAACACTTGAAGGCGATATCGGGCACAGAACAGTATCCTCAACAGGATTAGGTTCTCCAAGCTTAACGCCACTAACCCCGTATTCAGTACCAAGAGACATTCAGTTCTCTGACGTTGATAATGACGGGCTAATGGATCAGTTTGTTCTTGCAGGTGAAACCCTGCAAGGCGTCTTTATTGGTGGATGGCATAATCTTTCACTGGATTCAGACGTAAATGGTAATGTTGACTTGTGGGCAGAAGGCTATTCCAGTGCAACAATACCACATATCGGTGTGTTGACAATAACGGATACTGATGATACAATCAAAAATTCGATGGCCCCGTTCTTACCGGCCTATCCAGGAATTTCAGATGGCTATGGAATTGAAATGGTATCCAATATGATGTCTCTTTCAAGCAATTCAAACGGGACGGTAAACTTCACAGATCTCGATATTGCATACGACATTGAATTTTCTGTAAAGAATAGCGCAGGTACCATCGGATCGCTGAGTAATTCCCTTAATCAGCAAATGCTTCCTGGAACTGGGACATTTACTGTTGCACTCCCTGTAGAGACAACCAAATCAGGTCAGTTCGACGTCACCACTCTCAGTATGAATTACACTCTTGGAGCGCCGAATCTTGCACTGCCTCCAACTCCAGTTCTGACCGTTCAGACGTTATCAGAAAATGGCGTCACCATTGAATGGCAGGCGCTTTCTGAGTTTGGTTCAGACCTTCAAGAATTCCAAGTGTTCAGAATGACATCATCATCACCGTATGACTATTCATCCCCTCTTGGTGTTGTCACTGGGCAAAATTCCTACGCCGATTCTGATGTT
>VMHT01020794.1_pt1 | contig 15443 bp, 9 predicted proteins | sample 4693611 | NCBI WGS metagenome assembly VMHT01 (sample SAMN12280063, study PRJNA550983) | marine metagenome | isolation source: seawater sampled from same location over 5 years 0.02-0.2 micron viral filtrate | place: USA: collected off the coast of southern California halfway between the port... ... | reverse complement strand
TTGTGGGTGAGTAGGCATCCTTGGAAGAAAGAGTTTGAGAAAAGATACGGAACAGAACAAGAATTATTAGATCAAGTAAAGGAAATACTAGATGAGACTTAAATCAATTACATTTGACAGTATAGATGAACAGTTGGTAATTGAGACAACCGAAGTGAAGGCTAAGTCTTTTACAGGTGCAGAAAGAAAGTTTAAGGGTAAGGATGTTGTAGCAATGGTAAAAATAGATGATGAAAAGTTTTTGGTATTTATTGAAAAGTAAAACAAGTGGAAGATACTCCCAGTATTTTCTGGCGACTAGGAATATTTTTTTTGGAGGCGGGCTGAGATGGTAACTTTGATCCTTCCTTTGGAAGTTTATTATTCTAAGAACAAGAAGTTTATCTTGAACCTAAACAATTATAGAAACGCACACTACAGAATTTTATCTAGTGCCAAAAGAATTTACTCTGAAAATTTAGTTGCTGAAATAAACGAGTGGTCTTCTATACCTAAGTATAAGAAGCCTGTTACGTTAGAGTATGTTTATTATGCAAAGAGTAATAGAAGAGTGGATGTAAGTAATCCTTGTTCTATTATAGATAAGTTTACTTGTGATGCTTTAGTAAAGGCTAAAATCCTGGAGGATGATAGTTCTAAACAGATTAAAGAGATTTATTATATTTATGGGGGGGTGGATAAAGAAAACCCTCGTTGTAGACTAACAATAAAAGAGGTGTGTGATGACTAGATATATATGTGATGTTTGTGGATGTGACATGGAAAAACCGAAGAGTATAACCATGACTATGCCTACAATATTTGAGAATTTAACAGTAGCATTTTCTGATGAATTATGTGAAAAATGTGAGGGGTCTAAAGATGATGTTAGTTGAACAATTAAAAGATGATTTACAGAAGAGAAAGAGAGCCTTTTGGGATTGGCATAACGCTAACCCACAAGTCTATGAAAAGTTTGAAGAGTACACTTTAGAAGCTATCGCTACAGGTAGGAAGCATTACTCTCATTGGGCGATCATTAATCGCATAAGGTGGAACAAAGAGATAGAGACTAACGGAGAAGAGTTTAAGATAAGTAACGATTACATCTGTTTCTATGCTCGTACATTCATTGCTTACAATCCGCAACACAAAGACTTCTTTAAGCTTAAACAGTTAAAAGAAGAAAAGCTTATACAGGAATTAGAGTCCTCCTTGGAGGATAGGCACGTTAGCTTTCTTCCTCAACTCAGGAATGAAGGCTAGTCTTTTGTCTCTCTCTGCTTCTAACTCTTGAAGCATTTCTGCTTTTACTAGAACCGATATATCAGTCCTACGCATGAGCCTGTCTCTTCTGTTTCTCCAATTAGCTAAGTATCTTTCCATTGCTCTAACTCTGCCTTTGACATTTAGCAATCCTTTAACGTCAGACTTGTAAGCACCGAGTTCATCGAAACGCTTTTGTTTTCTTAAACTGTTGAGTGTTTGTACGGCTGAATCTACTTCACCTCTCAGTTCATAAAACTGTTGTTGCAACCCTCCCATTTTTTTATTATCTACAACTAGTCTTTTAATTAGTGGATACTGTGCGAAGTTAGTTGGATTACTAAAAATATTATTTGGGATGTATGGAGAACCTGTCGCAGTTCTTGTGAGTGAATCTACAATATCCAACACATAACCTCCGAGTGTTCCTGTATATCCGTTCAATACATACTCAATTTTGGTAGGCGATATGTTCAAAGCTTCACCGATAAGTCTAGCTAACTCATTGGTCTGTGGTGAGGATTGATATCCTGGCTCTCTCTTTAGTTTGTAGTAGGGTACGATTTCTGTATTAGTAAACGCACTTCTGTTGGTTACTGCTTCAAACAAAGGCTTTATTGCTTGTATGCTGATGTCACCTGATAAGAAAGGTATGTTTGCAGAAGTTCCTACTTGCCTTCTTATAGACTCGAAAGGGTCTTTCTCTACTGATTCCTTAACTCCAAGCACTTTCTCCCCTAAAACGAGGTCTATGAACCTCTCAGGGATAGCCTTAAACATCATACCAATCTCAAAAGGTATGGGTATTTTTAATGTGTAATCAAATGGAGTTGGTATCAACCAATTGTCATCTCTTAGTTCTCTTTTGGCTTCTTTATATTCTTCTGTGTCACTAACTAATAGATAGTAAAGCATAGTGGAAGCTACAATAGTTCCACCTCTTAAAAAAGTTCTCCTAAATATTCTGTTCTTAAGTTCATCTAAAGTTTCACCTTCTTGCAATTTATCTTGTGCCGAGTAAGTACCTCTAAACGATCTGTATATAAGGTCAAGACCTTGGATTCTAGCGTTCAAAAAAGGTATAGCAGACGTAACAACTCTGAACATTGGTGATAGTCCTCTACGACCAAAGTTAATTACTTCTAAAGATTGATAGGCTGCTTCAGATAAAGCTGCTGCATCTGTATAAACCTTACCTGTTCTTTCATCTATAGTATCTTTCATGCGTTTATAAACTGCATCAAAGACTCCTTTACGAGTAGCTCCGTCTGATTTTGTTGTTAGTCCACCAAGACCATCCCAAATTTTATAGAAAGCATTTTGTGCTGATATACCATTATCAGAAGTAAGACCTTGTTGTCTTCTTACTCTTGCCATGTAATCAACAACATCACCTTCATCATTAGCAAAATCATAACCTCCAATAACACCAAACCTCTCTAAGTCTGACATATCAGAAAACATATTCTTCATAGTATCTATCATTGGAGTAAAGCCATCTTCTCCAGCAGATAGATTTACACCTGATGTTACAGTTGCAGATAGTGTATCTCTAAGTAAGTTTACTGCTATAAATCCAGGATCACGAGTAACTGTATCTCTTAGTATAGTAGAAGGCATAGCTAATATTTTTGTTATAAAGCCTACTTCTGCACCACCTAATGCTCTTATGCCATGAAATAATTCAGGGTCTGCAATGTCATAATATTTTTTAAACCCATCTTCAAAAACAAATATTGTGTTAGCACCTTGAGTTTGTTTAGGTGCTAGTAGTTCTGCTTCACCCATAGCTTCTAAACTTTGTACTAATTTTAAAGCTCCATCATTTTTCATAGAAGCAGTAAGTATAGATAAAGAGTTTCTAGCTATAGCTTCTAATGGATTAACATCTATTTCTGCTTCAGAACCTTTAAGTTTTATATTTAATGGATTGTTAGGTAAAGAACCACCACCTATTCTTGGTGCAGATATACCTTCTTCTTCAACCATATCTCTATAGAAAGGATAGTAAGTTGATTTTTCTCTCCATTCATTAGCTTGTTCTGAATTTAATAAACCTTTTGCTTCTGCAAAATCTACTAATTTATTATTCCATTTTTGGAAGTTGTTATAAACCTCTACAACAACCTCATAATTAGCTTCAATATTATTAATAAACTCTAAGTCTTGTTGAGTAAATGGAGATTCAACTTGTCTATTATCTTTTTGAAATTGTTGCACTCTTTTGAGTTTGGCATATGTACCAAATATACCTTCAAGATCAACTAATGGGTCGGAGAATAAAGGTGCTGTAATTTGTAATAGTCCACCAGTTCCTTTATCACCATCTATGTATGGATTATGTACTGTATCTATTTCTAAATCTTGTACATTAGTTAATGAGTCAACTCCATCAACTGTATCTGTAGCAAAGCCTTTTGTAAGTAATCCTTGGAATATACCTCTAGCTTTATCAGCCATTCTTAAAGCTGCTATAGCAGAAGTATCTGCAATATTATTTAACAATCTTACTTCTTCAAATTCTTCACTTCCTTGTAGTAATTTTTTCTCTACCTTATCTAACTTATCTATATAGTTTTGTCTTGTGTCCTTAAAAAACTTTTTGATATTAGTTTTGGGATCAGCAACTGAATCTATTAACCTGTCATACCAAGGTGCTCTAGGTTGCACATATCCACCTCTATTAACTACACCTTGTAGTTCTTCAGGTATTTCTCTTTCTACTCTAGAGTAATTAGGTAGCTCATTAATAGTTGGAGCACTAGGATCATTTATATAGTCATAAGCAGCCTTTAAAGCTACATCAGAGGCATTTAAGTTATATACAGGTATCTCACCCCTTGGTGTCTTTTTAGTAAACTCTTCGACTAATTCTGTAGCCTTTTGTAATTCTATTTTTTCTTGTGTATTGGCTTCGCCTGTAAACCTTCTACCTCTAGAAAATAAAGGTATATCTCTAGTTATAGATGGTTCTTTATCTCTTAAAAAATCTCTAGGTGTATATTGATAAGTAGGTTTAATATCTCTTATGTCTGCTATAACTTCTGCTTCATCAATATAAGAATCATAAAGTGCAACAGCTTCTTGAAAAGCTTCTTCCGCTTCTCTTTCATCAATTATGCCAGAATTAATAGCATCAAGTTCTTTGGCAAGATATTCTTCTCTTACTGATTGTAAAAGTGTAGGCATATAACCTTGTACACGACTTATAGGAACTTCATATCTCAATATGTGTGGCAAAAGGTTTTTATTTTTTCTATTAATATCACGACCTATTTGTATTGCTTGTCTGTGATCTAAAGTTGTACTTGCAAAATCATCAAAAGCATACTGTCCATAATTAATTATATTTTCACCTTCAGGTATATTTATATTTCTATATACAATTATATTATTTTTTAGATTTTTTAAAGTTCCTGCTGCAAATCTTTCGCTTAAAAATTCTTTACTGTTTTTTAATAAAGCAGGATTTTTTTCAAACAGTTCAAGTATATCAGTTCGTAGTTGACCTGGATTCGTTCTATCTCCAGGACTTCTACTATTATCAAGGTGATCTGAAATTATTCCAAAATCACCAAACTCAAGACGAATATTTTTAGGTATTAAATAATCTGGAGGTGTTTTATCTTGTCTAGAAAATAAAGGTAATTGTTCTGGTGCAACTGGTTGTTTTAATTGTTGTTCAACTTGTGCAATTTTATCTCTTATATCTTGTACTCTTTTAGCATTACGATTACCTACTTCTGCACTTACATATCTGCTATCCGCAGACTCTATACTTTCTGCGTTATATAGTTCTGTTCGTAAATTGTTTAGTTCTTGTTGTAAGCTTTGCCGTGAAAAAGTTGGTGATACTAATGGCGGACCAGTATCAAAAAATATGTCATTTCTTTTTATTTCTTCTAATTGTGCATTAGATAATTTTGTAAGTTTTCCGCTTATTCTTAAAAACTCAGAAAATAAACTATCTTTTTTAGCTGGTATACTTAATAACTTTCTTATTGATTCAGTAAATTTATCCCATAAAGTTTTTTGTGTTCCTTTGTATGGAATACTATCCATAAAATCTTGTGCATATCTATTAGTAAATCCAACAGCTAAAGTTTCTTGTATCTGTGCTGCTGCATAAACTATTTTTTGTGCACCATCTGAACCATATTTTTCTGATAATTTTCTAGCAGCTCCATTATTTATATAACCATAATAATTTTGACCACCAGTTATTCCTGTCTTTTCTTCTATTTCTTTTATTAATAATCTTCTAACTTCTTCTAAATCTTTAACAAGTTGTTGTGACTCTTTTGTTGCTCTACCTCCTGCATAAAAATTAGTAGCAGCTTGTGTAGTTTGATGCACCAATTCGTGCAACATAGTATCAAAACTTACACCATTCTGACCTGGATCAGACTGAGTACCTGGCTTGTCTCGCAAATATACTTGTTGTACTAACTTACTATCTCCATAAGGTTTACTAACACCTTCATTATATTGTTCTGATCTAAAAGGAGGATATGAAACACCAAGCCAACCAAAATCTCTACCTTTACCTACGAATCTTTGTGCACCTTGTTTAACGATTGCAAAATACCCATCAATGCCATTTATTCTTTTTAATTTTTTTTGTTGTACTAATAATCTATTAGCAATAACTCTATAGTCTTCTGTTGGTCCATTTTTAACTAACCACTCTAATACATCTATACTTTTAATATTTTCAACTTCTTTTCCACGACCAGTAAGTTTATAAAATTTATCTAAAATTACTTTTCTATCTGCTTCAAATTGTTCAGGAGTTAATTCCCATTTATTATATGAGCCTCCTCTTTGTGCAGCACCTAAAGGTAAGACAACACCTGTTATGGGGTCTGTATCAGCTTTGACATCATTAAAAGATGTAGCTGGTGTAATTAAAACTCCTTTGCCAAATTCATTTTCTACAGCTTGTATATCAGAATTATCTATTTTAGTTTCTGTTCCATCCGTTTCTTCTACATCTTCAGGAACAGTAGTAGGTGTTATACCTAATCCACCAACGATACCTTGTTCTCTAGCCATAGATATTCTATCTAACTCTCGCAAGGTTCTTACTTGTCCTCTTTCTCTAGCTCCTATCTTGCCTGATTCAATGTCAGCAAATATTTCAGACGAGTCTTTGTAGCCTGATATACGCATAGATTGACCCATAGATTTGAAGAACTCAATAATCTTATCTAAAATACTTTGAGTCTTAGGTGTAACAGGTTTAAACTCTCTAGCTCTAAACATTTCTGCTATAGCTTCTTCTATATAAAGTTCTTCTACTCTTTCTTTACTAGCTCCTCTTGATATTGCATCATTCGCAGTACCTGAGTTAATTCTTTTGGCTCTTGTATAGAAAGTTTCGTTTTTGCTAGAAGAATCATATTCAGTAGGTACTTTCTTACGCTTAACTTCTGCTCTTAAATATTGATATTCCTTTTCACTTATTAAATCTTTTTCTCTAAATGCATGAATCATTTCATGGTCAAGAACTCTATCTAAGTTTTGTAGTATTTGTTCGTCTGTTCTAGTGCCATCAGGATTAACTGCATTGAGCGATAAGAAAATAATGTCTGTATTCCTGTCATATTCGCCCTCTACTGCACCTTCTTTGGCAGTTGGTCTAGTTACCCTTGGATCAAATATAATGTCGCCAGCATCTGTTTTTGCTAATGTAGTTGTAGATAAAATATCATTGCTAACTACAACACCTGTTTCACCTAATCCTACTGCTTGTAATTTTTTCTGTAGTTCTTTTGCAAATTTATTTGTACGACCTTCTTGTATTGTTTCAGCAAAGTTAAATAACTTAGGCTCTAGTTCTTTAGGTGGTAATACTTTTTCTTGTCTTATTTCTTCTGATGTTACAAGGTTAGTTATAGCTTCATCAGATAATTTGTTTTTACCTAATGATCTATCTCTTTCTAATCTTGCACGAAACTCGTCTGGTGTTTCATTGAATCCTTCTTGTCTTCTGGCAACTGTGTATTCAAAGTCATCAGTAATTTCGTACTTGTTTGTGCCTTCTACTTTTCTAGCTCTACCACTACCTACTAAGTCATTAACAAATTGATCTACCGCTTCTTTATTATTTCTTATACCTTCAGGTCCAGCAGCTAAAAGATCATCTTTATTAAACTGTATGTCTTGTGCTGACGCTGTAAAGTTTGCCATATCTAAACCTGTATAAGCTCTAGGTCTAAAGTCTGGAAATTTATTTTTTGTATTGAATGCAGGTAAAGAATGTATTCTTGCTAAGAAAAGTTCTTTAGCCCCTCTGTTTCTAGTCTTAGGTATATCTTCAAAGCCTGTCCATTGTTTAGCTGCATAACGAACTGCTGGGTCTTTAAAGTCTAGTTCTATATTTTTAGCTTCAGCAATAGCTTTAATGTTTTTAACAGATACATCTACTTTATCTTTATCATCTCTTATAGAAGGCTCACCTGCTTTTTCAGATTCAGTAAAAGCATGATTGGCAAAACTCTCTAACAAAGCATTGTAATCTTTAGGTTTCAAAACCTTCTTAATATCTGGCATAGAAAAACTACTCTTTAACTCTAAGCCTTTACCTTCTAAATATTTGGAAGTCTTCTGTAACTTATCAACTTTATTCTCAAGCATCTCGCTAACTGTATTAGCTGCATATGCTGCTGTTTTTTCTTTGTTAAGTTCTTTTTTTAAATCTTCTGATAAAGTTGAGTCAAAGCCTATCAATGTAGATAAGTTTATTTGTGTTAGGTTAGGATCAAGTATAGTTCTACCTAAAGTTTTGGCTGACGAACTATCAGGCATACCCATAATGTAAACGTCATTATCTACTTCTACTTGTAGTTTCTTTCTTTCGTAATTAGTTTGTTCTTTATTCTTTGCCCTTAAAGCTGTAACTTCATCAGCGTGTGTACTAATTACAGGGTTCTCTAAGTTTGTGTAATCTACTACTGCAAATTGCCCATCAGGATTTTCTATAACACCTAAGTCTGGTGGTAATACATCAACAACAGCAGGAACTGGTATCTCAGGTTTGTCTTTTATTATAGGTTGTTGAAACTCTTCTACTATTCCTTGCTCTTGAGCTTTAGCAAATTTATCTTCTGACTCTAAATTTGTTCTATTGTCTCTAGCTCTTTCTTCTGCATCTTTTAATTGTTGGCTGCTAATACTTCTTCTATTAGCAAGACTGTTTACAAACAAATCAGCACTCGCACCAAGAATACCACCAATAGTAAACTCTTCTAATGCACTATCAAATATAGGAATTTCATCACTATATAAACCTCTTGCTGTTAAGTTTTGTGCTATACCTGCACCAGCCTCTTGAAACGCTTCAGCAGTACCTGTAGCTGCTGCTGATTTTAATCTTGTAGAAATAAGTTCTTGTACTGAAGGATTCTTTAATGCACTTTTTGGTATGCTTCTAAACAATCTTTCTATAGGTGCTAATTCACTCATACCTATAACACCACCAGTAAGTATGGCTACTTTTTCTGCAACTCTACCTGGTGTTTCACCTAATGCTCTAGACTCTTCTAGTCGGTCTACTTGTTCACCCATACCCATAGGTACAGCTAATGCACCAGGTACACCAAAACGACCTACCTTGTCACTTACTATGCCTTGTGCAGCAAGCTTTCTACCTGCAAATGCAGCACCACCAAAACCAATTAATGAACCTGCTCCTTCAGCTAGCTTAGTTCCAAATGTATTTCTGTACTTAGGATCAGATGCTAATGGTGATTCTGTAGCTACATATCTTTGATAATCAGATATGCCTTTAACTATATCGCTATCACTACCCAATGCTAAACCAGCTAAACCTTTAACTCCTGTAGGTATCATTTGTGATAATCCTCTAACTGTAGATACAGGTTTATCTATTAACCATTCACCTAAAGAGCCTTGATTAATATCAATGTTATATTCTGCTTTAACGGCATTAGCTAATTGATCTCGCTTTTCAGCAGATAAATCATTAGGTATTTTTAATGTTCTTCCGTCAGGCAGATTAACTTTTTGCATATTAAGTATATGAAGCTATAAGACTTTGATTTGTGCCAGACATTGCTTGTGGAGTAAAGCCTTGTTCTTTTAATATTTTTTGTTGTAAAAATTGTCTTTGCTGTAAAAGTTCTTGTATTTGTTCTTCTGTAGCGTCACCTGCTCCCTCATTAATATTCTTTAAAAATATATCTATTTGTTTAAGAGAAGATAAAGCATCTTGTAAAGGCATAGAAGCTATATCAGCTTCTAGTTTACCTGCTTGTGCTTGTAGATATCTAGCTTCTAATCCTGCACGTTCAGCAGCAGTTTTTCTATCAGCAGAAGCACCAGCTACACCAGCTAAACTTTGTCCTAATTCACTTATATTTTTAGCACCCATAATAGCACCACCTAACTGTATAAGATCAGTAGAACTAAAAGCACCACCTAGACCTTTTTTGTTGTCTTTTTGTGCAGCTTTTATATTAGCAAGTTGCATATCTTGCATTATCTTTTGATAATCTTTTTCTGCTTGAGTAAGTTCACGTTGTTCTTGCTGTTCAGGCATTTGTTCACTATCGCTTAAAGCATAATCAAAAATAGGTGAAGCTGAAAGTCCTAGTACACCTGCTCTTGTAGGAGAAAATTCTCTTGATCCAATAATTGGAGGAGGTTTTTTACCAGATAAAATTGCTTTACCTTGTGTACTATCAGCTAAAAATTTTTGACCTGACTTACTAGTAACAGTATCTGGACCTTTTTTAGTATAAAGTTTTTGTCCTTGTCTACCTAAAAATCTTCCAGCATCTCCTAAACGACCTGATTGATATAATCCTTTTAATCCTAATCCAGCTCCTCTAGCCAATAAAGTGCCAGGAATTAACATAGAAGCATCTAGTAATAAATTACTATAATCTAAACCTTCTTCATCTGTGTATCTGTCATATATAGAATCACCTAAACCAGATATAAATGATCTATCTAAGGCACTCATTGCTGGACCACCTACTGCATAACCAGTATTACCACCACTAGCCATAGCCATAGGGGGTTGCATAGGTTGTTGCATAGGAGCAGAGGCAGGCATACCCATAGACTCTGAAGAGAAAGCATCAGTTGGAGCTGATTCAGACGGCATACCTGCTTGCAAACCTTTAGGCTGCATAAACTCACCAACAACTTCTTCTGCTACAGAAGTAGTAGGTTGTGGTTTAGCTGCTGCATAAGCCTTTTCATTTTTAGTTCTTCTTTGTATTTCAGATAAAACTAAGTATTGAGGAAATCTACTATTAGGGTCTTGTGCCATTTGTGCTAATTGATCTTTAGGCACATATTCTAATTCGTTTGATAGTTGTACTAAATTTGGCATATTAACCTCCTCCGAATCCTTTATATAATCCAAGACCACTCAAGCCAGCACCTAAAGCTTGTTGAAATAATCCAGGTTGTTGTTGAAATGTACTTACTGTTTGTTGTGGAGTTGCAGGAACACCTCTTAATAAATTACTAAAAAATCCTAATTGATTTTTAGAAAATCCTTCTTGTCTTAAAAAGTCTTCATAACCCATATCTAAACTAGCTTGTTCTAATGCTCTTTGCTGTGAACCTATTCCCATTAAAGCTTGTATTCTAGATAAAGCAGCTCTTTCTTTTTCTGTGCCTACACCCATAAGTCCTTTTGCTTTAGCCAAAGCTGTACGAGAAGACATATCATAAGCACTTTGAGCAAATTTTTCTGCTGCTTGATTAGCTGCTTCTTGTTGTTGCTGTGCATTTAATCCAAGTTTTGCAGCTTCTGCTCTTGCTCTTTCACCTGCTTGGTAAGCAGCAAGTCTTTGAGCACTAGCAGTTTGCCTAGTCTGTTCTTGTGTTGCAAATGCGGATTGTCTATATTTTTCAGCAGCTTGTCTTGAAGCTTCTGTTTGTTGTTCTGCATTTAATCCTAGTGCAGCAGCTTGTTGTTTAGCTTGTTGTCCTGCTTGAAAAGCACCTTGAGCAAACCTTTCTTGTTGTTGTCTGGCTGCTTCTTCAGAAGTATATTGTTGTAAGCCAAATTGAGCAGCACCTAATTTAGCAGCTCTTTCTCTTTCAAGTTGTGCTTGTGCATTTTCAAATGCTCTCTGTTGTCCTCTAGCTTGTATATCTCCAAGTTGTGTACCTAAGTTTCTTTGACGTTCAGATTGCATAATGGCTTCACGATATCCACCCAATCCACCTGATGCTGCTGCTGCATCTTGATTTCTTGCAGCCATCATTTGTGATTGTCGTATAGCTTCTCTTTTTTCTATATCAGTAACTTGTTGCTGATAAGGTGACATAAACCTTTGTAGATTTTTTTCATACTCAAGAGGATTAAAAGCTTCGCCAGCAGTTCTTGCTGTATATGCTGAACCTCTAGTTTCAGGTCTATACCCAGATGTTATTTGTCTTCCTCCGTAACCAGAAGCACCTAAAGTGCCAGCAGCATAAGTTGGTCCAGCTTCTCTAGCAGTATAAGAAGAAGTAATAGTTCCTGGTGTATAACCTTGATCACCATATCCTGCAAGACCTGATAATGCCGTACCTGCATCTGTATATTCTTGTGGTGTACCAGAAGCTGAATAGCCTCTAGTCATAGCTTGTGCAGTTAGTTCATCAGGGGAAAAATAAGATAATCTAGCTCCGCCATATGGAGTATATCCTTGTAAACTTTCAGCTTCACCTCGTTGAAGTAGCCGTTTAAAATACGGCTCTACATATTCAGGTAAGTCTGTACTATAGACAGTTTGTTCTGTTGGTTGGCTTCCGCCTCCTCCTCCGCCCATACTATATCTCCTTTATACATTTATAAGTTATTTTGTTATAACCATGAAATTTTCCATGATCTCGTATTTCTTTTTTATTTGTCCAAAATTCTATACTTTTACATCCAGAATTTTTAGCAATCTTTTCTATATTTAATTGAAACTTGTTTGCACCAGAATTTTCTTTATACCAAGCAACCCACAATAATAAATATTTTTCATTTGAATAATTTCTTTTTAATATCTGTGTAATTAAAAATCCATCTTTTGGTTTTATATCTTCATCTAACCATAATGTAGCAGTATTGTTTTTACATGAACGATAAATATCTTGTGCAGTTTCTGATTCATATGTTTGTTCTTTTATAGAATATATACCATGCTTGATATCTTCCCAATGTTCATCAATATTTGCTTGTACTAAATTCATTGTTTACTAAATTGCATTTCAAAAAGTAAATTATTTTTTTTCCATTTTGTATCTTTATCTGTAAGCCAATTACTCATACCTTCCCTTCCTACAGCTTCTATACCATTACAATTATTAGTTTTAGCCCAATCTAATAAAATTGGTTTACCTATTTCCATCCAATCTTCCATGTTTTTACCTGATAACTGCAATATGTTTAACATTTTTAAACCAGTTGGATAGACAACAAAGTTAGTTACTACACATCCTTTAACGGAATCATCTTTTACATTATAAACAACCCATAAATTTGCATGATTATCTATTAATTGTTTATAAATAGTATCAATAGTATGTCTTCCATTTGATCTTTTGCAGGCACGTTCTAAAAACTTTTCTACATATTTCCAAATTAAATAAATATCTGTAGGTAATACAGCAGATATTTCTATATTGTTTTCTATATTTAAAGCTGGTTCATTCATGCAGGCAATAGTCCTCCAGCATTAGCTAATCTAGGTGCTTGTTTTGTAGTACCAGTTTTTTCTTTTCTGACTCTATCCATCATGTTATAAAGTTCTTTAGAGCCAGCATCTGAGCTTCCATCCCCTAACATTGATACTACATCAGCAGGAACAATAAATTCATCTTGTGAGACAGCTATTCTTTCTTTATTGCCTATCATGCCTCTAAGATCATCATCCATACCACCTTCACCATTACCTTTTATCTGTCCTTGTGTCTGTGCTCCTGGTACTACAGATTGCAATACAGCTTCTCTAAGTTGCATAAATGCTTCATTGCCATATTTAGTTAAAAACATATTTAAAGCTTCTTCATTATTAGACTCACCCAATAAGAATGCAGTTACTTCTTGAGTAAGGGGATCATTCATCATAGTCATGCCACCTTCTTGATATCCCATTTTATCTACAACATCAGGTGCTACTTTATTTAAAGCCTCTAATCCTTTATTAGGTAATTGACCACCTTTTGCCATAGATAATCTATCCATTTTAGAAGTCTTAGGTGTATCGTCTGTTAAACCTAATGTATTGATAGAATCAAAAACATCTAATGGTGCTGTATTAAAAGTATCTAAAGTTTCTGTAAAACTATCAGGTCCACCTGCATAAAGTGGGTCTAAAGCAGCTAAAGTAGTTGTATCTATAGTATCTGTTAAACCTAAATTAGTAGTTGTATCTAATGTATCAACTGTATTAAGTGGGTCTAAGGCTAATAAATCTGTTACGTTATTTGTATTACTTAGATTATTATTAAATGTATTATCTGTTGCAGTAAAAGCATCTACTCCAGTATTCATATTTATACTATTTTCTAAAGCTAATAAATCATCAACAGATGTGTTATAAGAATCTGTATAATCAATTACACCTTCATCTTGTATTTGAAAAAGATTATCGTCTAGTAATTGATTATTATTTGTATAATTTAAAACACTAGTGTTGCCTTCATTAAATACTTCACTAGATGGATCGTATTCATTTAAAAATTTTGTTAAATCAAAATTAGAAAAATCATAATTTTGACCCATTACATTTATATTAGATAAATCTAAATTATTTAAATAATCATCTATATCAAATTGAAAATCATCTGTACCAGTTTGCTCATTTTCTCCAATAGTTTGTATATCTTCAAATACAGTTTCACCATCTCCATCAGGTAAACCTAAATCACCACCAGTTAAATCTATATAAGGTGCAGGTTGTGTAGTGCTATATGGCACTAATCCTGCTGGTGCTTCTCCTGTATATGCAGTAAATGGATCAATAGATGCTTGTCGCCCTTCAGGTGATATTACTAATGGATCACCACCATATCCTCCTTTAGTGCCTGTATATGTATCTAAAACTATTGGTGGTCCACCTGCCTGCAATCCTGATGCAGGAGCTGATATTGTAGCTGGATTAAAATACATAGTTTCAGGATTAAAACCAGCCATAAAGTTTGGATTTACATCATAAGTCTGTCTTGCAGGTGCAAATATCTGTGGCAATTCTCCACTTGTATTAGAACCATCTTGACCATTAAATCCTCTTATAGCACCGCCTCCTGCATAAAGTGTAGGTTCAGGATTCATTAACATATTCTGTCTTCGTTTTTCTTCTCTTTCAGCCTGCATCCTAGCCATCTGTTCTTCGTAGTCTGCTTGCATCATATCCATACCATACATAGTTCCAGTTGTTCCTAGTCCTGCCAATGCCAAAGGATCATCCATAGCTGCTGTACCAATATTAGAAAAACCTTGCCCTATATCTATACTTCCTGATGGGTCTGTAAAAGCAGAACTTAATGAGTCTAAGTTTGTTGCACCTGCTTCTGTTCCTAACTTAGCTATAGCATCATCAGAAAAAGTTTGTAAATAATTATCTGCTATAGGACTATTCATAATAGTTTCTAAATTAGCTTGTCCTAACGGATTTAATGTTTGTGGTATAGAAGTGCCTGTTACAGTTGGTCCAGCTTGAAGTGGATTAGCTAAAGAAGGAGTAGTCGTAGCAATGTTTTGTGTTACAGCACTTTCTAATGCTCCTGTTGGTGTGTAATTTAAACCTGTTGTAGGATCAATAGGAAGACTAGATGTTGGAGTAGTTAAAGCATCTTTTCCTATTTGTACATCTCCAGCTCCTCCTAGTATTCTTGAACCTAATCCTGCTGTAAGTCCTGCTTTTAAACCTTCTTTAATGTCACCTGTTACTGCTGTTTGTGCTAAACCTGCACCTATTCCTGTTGCTGCTGCTGCTGACAAACCAGACGCACCTATTAAACCACCTAATGCTCCAGCTCCTGCACCTGTAAGAAGAGAACCACCTGCTAGACCTCCTAATAAAGGTGCTAGAAATGGTAAGAAAGCTTCTGGTTGTCCAGTTTGAGGATTAACTGTTATAGGCATGGCTGATGCTAAACCTTTAACCTCTGCTGGATTAACGTGCAGTAACATAGAGTCGCCATAACGACCTTGTGCTGCTACGTTTTTAGTTTGTTGT
>VMHT01194347.1_pt1 | contig 15444 bp, 16 predicted proteins | sample 4693611 | NCBI WGS metagenome assembly VMHT01 (sample SAMN12280063, study PRJNA550983) | marine metagenome | isolation source: seawater sampled from same location over 5 years 0.02-0.2 micron viral filtrate | place: USA: collected off the coast of southern California halfway between the port... ... | reverse complement strand
TGCTTCTTCTAAAACAACAGGAGCTGTTCAAATCGTTGGTGGTTTGGGTGTTTCTAAAAATATTCACGGTAAAGACGTATTTGTTGAAGATGTTGTTTCCAACAGTGTAGTCATTTTAGACACAACAACCTCAACTTCAGTGACTACCGGTGCCCTAAAGGTTGCTGGTGGTATCAGTACTCAAAAAAATCTAAATGTTGGTTCAAACGCACACATATCATCAAATCTTGAAGTTGGTACTGCAAATCTGTTTGTAAATACATTGACTTCGAATGTGGGAATTGGAACTAAGACTCCGAGTGAACTTTTAGATATAGCAGCAGTAAGTGGTGACCATGATGCGTTCATACGTCTTAGATCCGGATCTGGTGGTTCTCCCGTAACCGAATCTGGTATTAAATTAACCGAATCAACACGGTATGGTTGGAGAATAGCTCAAAATGCCATCACGGATTCTTTAAAAATTGCACACCAAGATCAAAATGATGCCATAAATGGGGATAATTATATGGTTTTTAAATCAAATGGAAATATTGGTATTGCAGAGGCGGATCCAACTTCAAAGCTTCAAGTTGCTGGTGATGTCAATATCACAGATACAACAGATGCCTCATCTAAAACCACTGGTGCTCTAATCGTCGCCGGTGGTGTGGGTATTTCAGGTGCTTTATTCGGTGCCAGTGCTAATTTAGAAGATGTCGAAGCTGATAATCTCACTATTACCGATAGCACAACATCAACTTCTAAAACTACTGGTGCTGTCACAATTGCTGGTGGTCTAGGTGTATCCGGCCCTCTGTTTGGTGCTGCAGCAACACTCGACGGTATCACACATATCACCAATACAACTCAAGCTGGAAACCAAACGACCGGTGCACTCAAGGTTGCTGGTGGTTTGGGTGTGGGTGGTAATGTGCATTGTGGTCACCTCACAGTATCTGGTAATTTGACTGTTTCAGGAAATACAACAATTATTAATGCGAATAATCTTGTAGTTAAAGATCCTATAATTGAAATTGGCAAGGATAATTTAACCGGTTTGGACACTGGTATACTTATGAATAATCCTTTGACCGATGGTAATAAAGGTAATGTCGCGGTGATTTATGACTTTTCCTCATCCAATCTTGAGATTGGTCATACCCTCAGTAGTGCTAATAATTCTCCAGTTGTTATGAATACAGCGAATACACTCGCTGTCAATATAAATGGTACGCTAGGAGTTACTGGTGCAACCGAATCTTCATCTAAAACAACAGGTGCAGTGACCATAGGGGGTGGTTTGGGTGTATATGGAAATATACACAGTAGTAATATTTTCGCAGGCTACGATCTAGATTTGACATCCTATGTAGGAAGAGCCGCTATAGGTTTTATGGGACAGACTAATCACGCTTCTTTTGCACACATTGACAATAACACCACAACAAGTTATGCAATTAAACAAACAGAGGGTGGTACTACACATCTCAATGCGAAGGTGGGTCAGCATATTCGTTTAAATATAAATAACAGTGAAAAAGCAAGGCTTACGGGTGATGGTGATTTCTTTGTTGATACTGATACACTCTATGTGGATGCAGGAAATGACCGGGTTGGTGTAAATAAAGCAGCACCCGCGTACGCCCTCGATGTTGTTGGTGATATCAACTCTTCGGCCATGGTAAAGGGTGCTACCGTCTCAGGAACCAATGTTTACGGTACATTAGCTGGGTCAAACACTGTGGCTGCGAGCGACATTACAGCCTCTGGGACTGTAAAGGGTGCAACCCTCACAGGAACCAACGTATATGGTACCCTAGCCGGAGCTAACACAGCTGCCGTCACTACTCTAACTGCCTCGGCCATGGTAAAGGGTGCTACAATCTCAGGCACCAACGTATATGGTACCCTAGCCGGAGCTAACACAGCTGCCGTAACTACCCTAACCGCCTCTGGTATGGTGAAGGGTGCTACCATCTCGGGGACCAACGTATACGGTACCCTAGCTGGGTCTAATACAGCGGCTGTAAGCGACTTGACAGCCTCGGCTATGGTGAAGGGTGCTACCATCTCAGGGACCAACGTATATGGTACACTAGCTGGATCAAACACTGTGGCTGCGAGCGACATTACAGCCTCTGGGACTGTAAAGGGTGCAACCCTCACTGGAACAAACCTCTATGGTACCCTAGCTGGGTCCAATACAGCTGCAGTAAGCGACTTGACAGCCTCGGCCATGGTAAAGGGTGCGACCATCACAGGTACAAACCTTTATGGTACCCTAGCTGGGTCTAATGCAGCAGCTATGACTACCTTATCAGCCTCGGGTGTGGTGACCCTAACCGACACGACGGAGGCGACATCATCAACTACAGGTGCTCTCAAGGCAGCTGGTGGTGTCGGTATTGCGAAGGATGTGTACGTCGGGGAACGTGCCTATGTCACAGGGGGTCTTATCACCAATACTGGACAGGTGACAAAGAAGACCTACTCCTTTACAGGAGCTCTCGATAGTGGACAAACTATTGCGAATTCCACAATTAAAATTACATTTTCTGCCCACGTCTTCTATGCCAAGGTTGTAGCACATCTCATTGAGAGTGATGATGAAGTCAGTACACTTTCGATGGAATGTGGTGGTGGTCATAGAACAGGAGGAACACCCTTAACCATCGCAAAGGGTCCTACCAGTGTATTTGGTAGTGCGAGTACAAATCCATGGAATATCGCAGTTGCTGCTACCACCACAACCGTAGCCTTTGCACCAACAACGGATATGGCAGCTGCTGGTAATTACAATATTTTCATCGAATACATCTCAGCCCATGCGAGTGGTGCAGTGACTAAAATCACTGAAGGTTCCACAGATGTCATCACATTTGGATATTAATCGTAGTGGTACAGATATATTTGTATCCATCCTGCACCTCGCCCCCCTTGTGAGGGAATGTCCACGAACATGGATACATCAAAACTTTACCCACTTCGGGTCTTACCTTCGTACCGTCAGTAAATTCAGTACAACCTCCCTGATTTTCTTGAAGTGTGTTTAGGTAAAATATAATTTGGATGAAGGATGGTTTGAAGATATCACCATCGTGATGCCAATCATATATGTCTCCTTTTCCCAATCTTTGTATCGGAAACCCTGTACAAAGAATTCGTTTTCGAGTAAGTTCTTGTTCATACACAGGGTAGTTGGGGTCACCATACCCAGCAAATGTGTTCTTCAAATGGTTTACATATTCTTCGTATGCCTTACCGGTGTAGTGAATAAATAATGCACTCACATCTTCCCACCCTTCAAGTTTTATGGATTCTAATTCGAAATTATTTTTTTTACGTGTGACATTTTGATGACCCACTGGATACGTAAAAGAACCTTCTATTTTCCTGTCATCGTTTTCAAATCTCTTAACAATCGATTCGCATATATCATGTGATATGAAATTAGGAATCTCCAACACCAATTTCTCCATTGTTGAATACTTCATCCAAAGCTTTATACATATGATCCCAAGAATACTTCTCTTTCAAATAGTCTTGAGCATTAGGGAGCTCATCGGGGTTTTTGAAACAGTACTGAAGATGATCAGCAAAATCTCTGTAATCACATAAGGCTATTTCTCCATCATGTGGTTCCATCTCCCCGATACGAACCCATACCTTGGGTTCCACAAAGTGTGCGTAAGGACCCATAGTCTCTTTGAGTGGTGGAATACCCGTAACAATTTGCGGGCGATTCAGGTACATGTGCTCAACTGGAGTCAAACCAAAACCTTCACCTCGTGTTGTGCTCAAACCTACATCCCCCGCATTGTATATGGTATTAACTATGGCATCTGGGAGTTTTAGCGGATTAGCATTATAGAATACATGCTGTTTAGAAACACGGTCGAAATCCATACCCTGGCGCATACATTCAGATTTCAAAGTCATCATGATATCAGTACCCCGGTGAAAATATAGTAAACAGCCACAAAACAATTTAATGCGAGGGTTCATTTGTTCACGCTTCAAAAATTCTAAGAACGCTTTAATAGTTGTATCCCACATTTTACGGGCAGAGTTTCGATTCATATTCACCACCAGGTAATCATCAGGTTTGAATCCAATTTCCACCTTTGCTTCCCTATGTGAAATTTCGACAAATCGTTCAAAGTCAATACCATGCACCATAGTGGATACCCCCATCGGGTCAAAATTTAGATCATCAACCATGTGTCGTGTCCAGGTGTCGAGAAATGTCCAAATATGGTCAAAATTGTGTTTCTTCAGGGTCTCAAAAATATCACCATTTTGCCACGGGTATACGATATCTAAATAAATATACTTCTTCAGGGGCATATGCTCAGTTGGAATTTTATCCAAAACATCTTTCACAACATTCATATCATGGTATATAAACAATACATCCGGCTTCTCATTGATGATACTTGGAAGAATTGCATTGTCACCACAACCAGCACCAGCATTGGGGTCAAGTTCCATCGCATCCAAGAAACGAATTCTCGGGTCTATGAATCGGTCATTAATTTGACAATCTTTATGATTACCGAAAGCGAAATACACTACCTCAATCCCAGGCAGGGAAGCCAAATGATTTGTGAGTTTGTTGGCGACACGAGCGTACCCATTTCCCTGTCTGGGGTGGGTGGACATAAAGAAAATCTTCATACTCCACACAAAGCGCCCCTCGTCCTTAAGCGGTAATAAATTTAGCGTATAATACTATATGTCGACGAACATTCAAGATTTCGCTGGTGACATACAGATCCGAGGAACCACATTCATAAAGGCGAATCGTGGGAACAGTGATATTGCTATTGGAACTGACGCGGGTTCCACCAATCAGGGAGACCATTCCGTCGCCATGGGGAACCAAGCGGGTCAGACCAGCCAGGGAGAAACCGCCACCGCCGTGGGGCGCGAGGCGGGTCAGACCAGTCAGGGAATTAGCGCCCTCGCCTTGGGGCACGCAGCAGGTGAGACCAACCAGGGACAAGCCGCCGTCGCCGTGGGGTACATAGCAGGTCGGAATGCCCAGGGAGTCAACGCCGTCGCCGTGGGGACCGCAGCGGGTCAGCTCAGCCAGAACGTTAATGCTGTCTCTGTGGGGATCAACGCGGGACAGAGTGCCCAAGGAGATAACGCCATCGCTGTTGGTTCCTCTGCGGGTAGTTCCGCTCAGACGGCCAACGCCATCGCTGTTGGGCGTGAGTCTGGTCGGGTCAGTCAGGGAAGCCAAGGTGTCGCCGTCGGATATCTAGCGGGTTCCTCCAGTCAAGGAACGAATGCCGTTGCCATAGGGACCGTAGCGGGTCAGGTCAGTCAGAATAATAATTCTATCGCCATGGGGATCAACGCGGGACAGAATGCCCAAGGAAGCGCCGGCGTCGGCATTGGGATCAACGCGGGACAGAATGCCCAAGGAGCTAGCTCCGTCTCCATAGGGGCAAATGCGGGTCAGGCCAGCCAGAACGTTAATGCTGTCTCTGTGGGGGTAAATGCGGGATATAATGCCCAGGGAGCCTCTACCGTCGCTATAGGGGAATCAGCGGGTGCGACCGCCCAGGGAACTTTCGCCGTCGGTGTAGGGGTCAACGCGGGAAACACTACCCAAGGAACCCACAGCGTCGCCGTGGGGGTCAACTCGGGTTATAATGCCCAGGGAACTTCAGCTGTCGCCGTGGGGCACGCAGCGGGTTATAATACCCAGGGAGTCAACGCCGTCGCCATAGGGGTCAACGCGGGTTCTACGGATCAGGGAACCTCATCCATCGCCATAGGGGTCAACGCGGCTACTAACTCTCAAGCAGATAGCTGCGTCGCCATAGGGGATGGCGCGGGCTGTAATAGCCAATCTAACGGCGGTGTAGCCATAGGAATCCGCCCCGGCTTTAACTCTCAGGGGGTTGACTCTGTCGCCATAGGATATCAAGCCGGTTATGGGGACCAGGGAACTAAATCCGTCGCCCTTGGGATACAGGCAGCACAAAATTCACAGGGCGACCACTCCGTCGCCATTGGGAATGCGTCAGGGTTAGGAACTCAGGGCGGCTCCGCCGTTGCCATTGGGTCATATGCGGGTCATAATGTCCAGGGAAACAACGGCGTCGCCATTGGGAAGACAGCGGGTAGTGCAGACCAGGGATCCCAAGCTGTTGCCATCGGGTACTACGCAGCTGCAACGGAGCAGGGAAACGACGCTATCGCCATTGGTAGGGAAGCAGCTTGTGCTTCCCAGGGAGGCTCCTCCGTCGCCATTGGGTACATAGCAGGTAGGTCGGATCAGGGAACCAGCTGTGTCGCCATTGGAAACACTACGGCTCGGACGAATCAGGGAAACAACTGTGTCGCCATTGGGTACCTCGCGGGTTTTAATGATCAGGGAGGGGGAGGTTTCGCCACCGCCGTGGGGAGTTCCGCGGGTACGAACTATCAGGGACAGAACTCCGTCGCCGTGGGACTCGAAGCGGGTGAGAACGATCAGGGGGTGTCCTGCGTCGCCATAGGACAACAGGCGGGTCGATACAACCAGCAAAACAACGCCGTCGCCATGGGGTTCCTGGCGGGTCAGGGCACTCAGGGAGGCCAAGGTGTCGCCATAGGGTACACAGCAGGTTGTGATGATCAGGGGTCGTACGGCATCGCCGTTGGGGCAAATGCGGGTCAGGTCAATCAGGGTTCCCTAGCCGTCGGTATAGGACACCGAGCGGGTCAGAATGGGCAGAACGCGGAAGCTGTCGCCATTGGGCATATAGCGGGCGCCAATGCCCAGGGAGCTGACGCCGTCGCTGTAGGGATTAACGCGGGCGCCAATTCCCAGGCGGCCAACTCCATCGCGGTTGGGACCCATGCCGGAAGGGTCAGTCAGTCGGGGAGTGTCGGCGTTGGGGCGTATGCGGGTGAACAAGCACAAGGAAGCCAGGCTGTCGCCGTAGGATCGTACTGTGGTCGGTACAGTCAGGGAGTATTCTCCGTAGCCTTAGGATATGATGCTGGTCGAGATGACCAGGGAACATTCGCCATCGCCATTGGTTTCCAAGCGGGTCTCACTAATCAGGGGGATAGCACATTCTTTACGAGATTAGCTAGTGTCCGGGATGTTACTGGCAATGAATATTTACATATCACCAACGGTGGTGAGATTGTAAGAGGTCAAACGTATTCCGATGATCGTCTCAAATATGATGAGAAGTTCATCACGGGTGCCATCAAAAGTCTCTTCAAATTGAGACCCCAAGAGTATCTAAAGAAACCAAAACTTATATCAAACCCAGACCATGACGAAGCATGGCAGCGCGAGTCGGGTCTCATGGCGCAAGAGGTGTATTATAGTGCCCCAGAATTGAGACATCTCGTGAGGGTTTCGGAGACTGCTGGCGACATCGATACATTAACACCAGCACCGAGTGATGACCCCAGCCAGGACCCAGACTATTCGGTATGGGGAGATAAACCATCGGGGATAAAATACATACAGTTTATACCTTATCTCATCAAGGGTATTCAAGAAATTGTTACAGAACTCCCTCGATCAAAAACCACTGTATCGAATACTTGGGATCAGAATCTCACAGGTCTTGTAGTGAGTGCAAAAATGAATACACATAAAACGAACGTGACCCCCATTGTGTCTCTAAGTAATGTCTCTATGGACAAAGCGTGGTATGGCGTCGTATCTGACCAAAAAACGGATACAAACGATTATGACAGTCTCGTCGATACCAAGGGTGATACGCGTATATGGGTTTCCGATGTTGGTGGTTCCTTAGAGTCTGGAGACCTCGTGACAACCTCAAATATCGCACCAGGATACACACAAAAACAAAGTGATGATATTGTTCATAATTACACAGTAGGAAAAGTGACCCAGGATTGTGATTTCACAGAACCATTACAAGTTTCAATCAAGGTTCCTAGAAGGGAACTTTCGAATGTAACGTACTATGTCAAACCTATAACACGTGTAATTGAATTAAGTGAATATGAAATCTTTAACAACATACATACAACAGTAGAAACAACGCCTATGTATATTTGTGAAGTACAAGAGGGTGAAGAACGTGATGTTGAACGTTTTTATCGTGGTGATGTGGAAGTGAGTGGACAACCAGGTGAAGACATTATTATAAGATATTTTCTTGAAAAAACCCCAGAAAAATATGAAGAACTCGATGACGAAGAAAAGGCTAGGTACACATTGGGTACACGAAATATTTACAAACATCATTCACAAACACGTTCTACCCGACCTATTCCTGAACACGACGAACAGGTCGTCATCGAAGAACTCGTTGATGTCCTCGATACAAATGGTCAAATTGTTTGGGAAGACACTACCAATACGGCACCAATGTATACCCTTGTGGATCATGGGACCCATAAAGCAGCCCTTCTCACTTGTAAACTTGGGTAATACATTCACGTATAAACCCAGTTATAATATATTTAACACCCTTTTCAACCACTTGTCCTCTGTGTGGATATGTCCATGTAGACGGGAAAAATAATATCTTCCCGCATTCAGGTGTAATGGTTTTACCATTCATAAATTCTGTAGCACTTTCATTGTCATTTAAATATATGATAAAGGCTAAAAGCCTTTTATCACCTATCAAATCATCAACATGCCATCTAAAATGGTCTCCCACTTTATATCGTTGTAGTGTAAAGGCTGTCATGTCTATATTAGCTCCGAATGTCTTCTCTATAATATGATGATCATCTCCATGGAATGCATTTACAAACAAATGTTCAAGATATTTTTTTATACCAGAAAATAAATGGTGTTCCACTTGATCATTAATTGATTTCCAATCAGGTTTTGTATATATAACTAAATCGGTCGTTTTTTTATATGTTTCATTTACTCTACCACCACCTGTCACACCGATAGATTTATCAGGGTCATTCTCGAACTTTTCTATCATTTCCTCACAGAATGCCCGTGGTATGATATCACGAGCTTCGTAGATATACTCCATTTGAGGAATTATAGTGTAATTTTTTTATACCAGTAAAGTAAACAATGGGTGTCATACTCAACGAAACAATTACACTCCCTAACGGTCTTACTGTTACAAACCCCTATGCTTCTGTAGGTGATCATCATATCAGAGTGGAGAAGGAGGAAAGAATCAACGCTATAAATGAACCGGCCACTACAAAGTACGTCCTCGAGTGTCGCTTCTCAATGTGGGCGAGTCAGGAGCTACGTGTGAGTGGGTCTAGAGAAATTGGTGGTTTACATGTTAGTATCGAATCTGATACACCCCTCACAGGAAACGTCTATGATCTCCTTTACAATAAACTTAAAACTATGAAGACATGCACTGATTTGATCTAAGTCCCGACTTCGCAGAAGTCGTTCCCCACCCTTCTTACAAATTGTATCCCAGTTTGTAAGTCGTCCCCATCCCGATCGAAGTCCACAGGACTTCTCTCGTATCTAACCTTCTAAGATTCGTCCAAGCTTAAAAATAAAGTCTCACTATATTATAAAATGTCTGGTGGTATTGCCCAACTCGTAGCTGTCGGTGCCCAGGATGTGCACCTCGTTGGCGACCCCCAAGTAAGCTTTTTCAGGTCGACCTATAAGCGTCATACTAACTTTTCCCAAACTACCGAGCGTCAGGTCATTCAGGGCAACGTCTCGAACAACGGTATGTCCACCGTCCGCTTCGAGCGTAAGGGTGATATGCTCGGCTATGTGTACCTCGTCCCCAACAGTGGTACCGCCGCTACTGCTTACAGCGCCGCGGATTGGATGAACAAGATTTCCAAGGTGGAACTCCTCGTCGGTGGTCAGGTCATCGATGAACAAGATTCCACCTACTCTACTCTCATCGCCCCTACCCTTTCGGCGACTACTTCTTCCAAGTCTGTTTCCGGGGACTTCTCTGCGGGTGGCACCGACTACCGGTTCTATCCCCTCCGCTTTGCCTTCTGTGAGAACTGGCAAACCTCCCTCCCCCTCATCTCCCTCCAGTACCACGATGTTGAGCTCCGTATCACTTGGGGTTCCACTGCGGCTACCGACAAGTGGGATGTCTACGCGAACTATGCGTACCTCGACACCCAGGAGCGCGAGATGTTCGCCGCTGAGCCCCAGAACATGCTCATCACCCAGGTCCAGAAGGCGATCTCCTCGGGCAACAAGATCCAGGAGCTCAACTTCAACCATCCCGTGAAGTACCTCGCTTCCGCCAAGGCTAGTGCTCTCGCCATCCTCAATGATGACAACAAGCTCAAGCTCCAAATTAACGGTACCGATGTTGCGGATTACAAGTTTGCCGATCCCAACTTCTCCACTGTACCCCTCTATTACCACACAACTAACGCGTCTCTCGGAACAGCCAAGACGCTCTTCTTCTACCCATTCTGCCTCGATGCTGGTAAGCTCCAGCCCACTGGCACCCTCAACTTCTCTCGCCTCGACTCTGCCCGTCTCATTAACGACAACCGGAGTGTTGCTGATAACATCTATGCCGTAAACTACAATGTACTTCGCATTGAGAATGGTATGGGTGGTCTATTATATTCTAACTAATTAGTAAAGATGTTTTGGAAAGTATTCTTTCTCCTTGCCATCGTTTTTGTATTGACGTACGATCCTAACTCCAGGACACTTGAAAAGTTTGTTGGTCAGCCTACACAACCAACAAGCAAATCATGTGAAAACGCGCATTACGAAGCCGTTCAGTTTGCTCAGAGCCCCTATGAGTGCCCATCCTCGGGTAGGACTAAGATGGGTGTAATTACTTAAAAAGAAAATGCCATTTTCTTTTATAAATGGTTCCCGTGAATAAAGACACTCTCTTTGTCGTCGCAACTATTATTTGTGCTCTAGGTATTATCTTTCTGTTTAAGGAGTTAAACAAGACTAAGCAGGATATCGATAATTTCAAGAGTTTCTCAGCCCAGGTCGTTCGACACCTAGCCCCACCCCCAGAGCCAGTTGTACCTGTTCCCGTACCAGAAAAGAAGCTCGAAAGTGTTGAGGAGGTGGATGAAAAATCCGAGGAATAATCATATCGCCTTATTATAACTTGCGAATGCGCGATGAAAAAGTACAAAGCAATTGCAGTACCGGTTAGCTTTGCTGATGGGAAACCACGGTTTCTCACAGTAAGGGACTGGAGATTTAAAGATTGGATTTTCGTGACGGGAGGATGTAGACGAAGGGAGATTTATAACCCTCTTCGAACCGCACTAAGGGAATTAGAAGAAGAGACACGTGGGGTTGTTTCACTAAAAAATGGAGAATATACAGAGTTTAAGTTTATACATAAAGAAAGTCCAACAGTTGACATAGAATACAACGTATTTGTGTTTTTTGTTGACTACAATAGGTCTGAACAACAATCACAAATTCGAAAATTTTATGAAGAGAAACACAAAACACAGATTAAAAAGATGAACAATCAACCTATTCGAAAGACCCATGATGAGAATGATTTCATGAGCTATGACACCCTTGAAGAGTTTAACGGGAGGAAGAGATGGAAACTCATCATCGATAATGTCATCAAGAATCCTCAATTCTATGCATGTGTGAGTTCTCACAATAGAAAAACCTTCTCTATTAAATAATGAAGTCTAAGGCTTTTATTTTAAGACAGATTGGTGAACTACTTGAGAAGAATAGGGGTCTATGTGAACAGGAGGTGGAACAATGGTTCAAAGACAATGAAAGTAAAACTGTGTATGAACTACTCACATTTAAAAAGCAAATTTCTCAAAATCGAGAATATCAGGACGTCTCTTGTATGAAGTGGTTTAGAGATGAAGAACAAGAATAAGGTATGTTTAAGAATTGGTCGCAAAAATTCAATAATGCTACCAATCTATCACATGTGCTCATGGATGGGGGTAAACTCTCCGTGCCATTTGATAGATTGAATGAATTTTATGATGTGTATATACAGTCTGTAAAATCTGGTGAAAAGATTTACGTTGTCGAACAGAAGAGTGAGACGTATAACTTTTTCGTTGACATCGACTATAAAGATGTCGATCCTCTAGGTATTGACGATATCCGTGATATATCCACAAATATTTGTGAAACGGTTAAATTTTATGGTGGTAAAGAATGTCTCGTTTCTGTATCACCACCAAAGGTATCTGGAAATCTAATGAAAACGGGTGTACATCTAAATTGGCCTGATTTCGTGGTTGATCAGAGTTCAGCTGTAGCGCTTCGTGAACATATTCTGGTGTCTCTTTCTAAATTTAAGGGTGATAAGGACTGGAATGAAATTGTCGACTCCTCAGTGTATGGGGACACACGTAGAAAAACGAAGGGGAGTGGATTTAGGATGCCATGGTCATACAAACGAGCAAAACATGAAGCGTGTGGTGGCCGGGGTTGTAAAGATTGTGAAAATGGCAGGGTTGATCAGTTGGCGTATCTCCCAGTTTTCATTTACAGTACTGATTCTCTCACGAGGATAAGTCAAGAACCGTCCGTCAAAATTCTTAAAATGTCAGCTGTTCGAACTGATGCACCTACGACAGTTTCAGTAGAACCACCTTCAGTGTCCATACGAGCCAAAGAGGCTTCTTTTTCAGAAGATCAAACGAAGGATGAAATTTATGATGAGGATTTGAAGAATAAAATCGAAACGTTTATCCGAAAAAATATGGAGGGACAAGGTGGTGCATACCTGACGAAACTTTTCAAACACAAGGAAACGTATTATGCGGCGACGACTTCTAGATACTGTGAAAATGTAAAAAGAAATCACAGTTCGAATCACGTATGGTTTATACTCAGTGGAAAGTTCATTCTCCAGAAATGTTTCAGTCGACATGAAACTATTCTTGGACGTCGTGATGGCTTTTGTGAACACTTTTGTGGCCGTCGACATCAATTGACGAGCGACATTATTGATAAACTATATCCTAAAAAGGAAGTCATCAGTAAGTGTCCAGAAATCAAAAAGAATGTAGAAAAGCCTCAAATTAAACAAATGGACGTAAAACCAGAACTAGAAAAATACATCAATCGAAACATGAAACACACAGAAGATATTTGCATAGCGAATATTACCAGAAATAACAACACCTTTTTGGTCATGACATCATCTAAATACTGTGAAACTATCTCAGGAGAACACGAAAACAAGACAATGTCGTACACCATAACCAAAAACAAAATAAAACAGAAATGTCCAATGTGTACGAAAAGTAAAGCTAGAGTACACGTCTTACCCTCTAGTTTAACCAGTAAATTGTACCCTAAAGATACTTAAACAGAACAGTACTTAAAGTAATTAAATGGTTGTTAGTACCCGCACTAGATTTGGAAGGGCTGTAAAGAAGCCAGCTCTTTATGTACCAGTAGAAACTGTATTAGATGACGATTATGCTACGGATGAACATGATGACACTGATTCTGAATCACTCATTGATACTGAAGATGAATACAAATCGGATGATGAGAGTGATGACGATGAAGATGCCGATGAGAATGGAAACTTGAAAGATTTTGTAGTTGATGATGACGAAGCGAGTGAAAGTGAAAGTGAGGAAGAATAAGCTTAAAAAAAACACGAACTATATTAGAAAATGGAAACAGACATTGGTAATCCCATTGAATATAACCCGACCCTTGACCCCCTGAATCATGGTAAGGAAGAAGATAATAAGGAAGAGTTGGTACAAGACCAACCATATTATTTTCATCCAAGTGAAATGAATTACCCCCAACCCCCACCCCAGAATGAGAAATTCGACCTCTTTAACAATGTTGACAAATCTACGTGGATTATCGCGTTTGCTGTATTTCTTTTGGGTTTTTTCATGGGTAAGACCATGCAGCCTGTAATTCTCAGGTATACTTAATTATTTACTGAGGTCCCTTATACGGGTCGAAAGTTTGGTGTCAGTGTCTTCATACATATCGTTGTTTACACCCTTTTGTGGAAATCCACTTAACCAGTGGTCTTCCGGAACAGATGAATACGCGACGAATGTACCAATATCCCCATATGTAGGGGGTATGAACCTATCAGTGACAGGACCCCTGTACGTATCTTCAACGAAACCATCAGTAGTTGAAGCCTCGACTTCAGTAGAATCTGTTTTGTTTTTTAAGTTGTATTTTGGTTTAAAAAACAAAATAAAGAAAGCTCCAACTAACAATATTGTTATAATTGTGAGAAGCATTTTTATTTACTGTATACGAATATTATTTACGCGGATTCCTCTTCCTCCTCCTTAAGTTCACCAAGCTTACCAGCCTCGGCCTCAGCCTCACGCTTCTTCTGGCGTTCGGCAATCTCATCAGCCACAATTTTGTCAGCCTCCTTAATGAGTTCCTCCATGGGTGTATCGGGCTTCTCCTTCTTGAGGCGCTCGAGTACCTCAGCTGGGTGAGGAATAGGCGCCTCATCAGGCTTGTTGTAATAAGTGGAATTGTCATCCCCAGGTGCAAACTTAGCAGTCATACCCTGCTTACGCTCGTTGAACATGCGAGCAGCCTGGGCCTGGTTCTCCTTGTACCCAGTCATGATTTCCTCGAGCTTGTCATTTGTGTAATGCACGTCCTCAATCTTTTCAGCATCGGGTGGGATGAGGAGCCACTTGTACATGTCGACTACGTAGATATCGAATGTAGCATCTTCCTTCTGGAGACGCTTGGCATGATTCGCCGCCTCATCACGGGTAGCGAAAGCTCCACGAAGCTTAATACCAAACTTGTCATTCTTCTGAGGACACTCAGGACCAACGATGGAAAGGCACGCGAACACCTGGCCAGGTACAGTGGTGTAATCTTGTTCAAGAGACATTATACCAATTTTAGAACTTAAAACTTTAAGCTACTATTTACATAATATGCATGAGTATTGGGATAAACAACCCGTTCCTAGAGAAGACACTACACCTGGTGAAATTGAGAAAACAAGAGATGTTTCAAAAAAGACTACAAAACTTCCAGATGGTTTCGTATGGTCCTCATGTAATCTGAAAGAAGCGTGTGAGTTTTTAAATTCTCATTATGTATCCGATGGAGTATTTAGACTGTGTCATACCGTTGAGGCTTTGAAATGGTCGATGGATGAGTATGCTGTTATTCGTAAAAAGGATACAAACCAAATCATTGGGTACATAACAAGTTCAAATATTGACACCAACGTTGAAACGAATGTCATGAAAATGGTTCATATCAGTTTCTTGTGTGTCCATGGTGAGTATAGAAAATTTGGGTTTGCTCCAATTCTTATATCTGAAATCAAACGCCGTGCAAATAAGAATGATGTATGGCAGGCTATATACACTGTCCACACGAAACTACCAACCCCAATTACGAAGTCCTATATGTGGCACCGTCATTTAAACACGGAAGCTCTCATCAAGAATAAATTCTGTCAAGTGGACCGTACCCGTAAAAACTTCTACCAGATCCGTGGTTCATGTAAGAATGTTTGGCGAAGAATGACGTCTGACGATATT
>VMHT01192904.1_pt1 | contig 15444 bp, 12 predicted proteins | sample 4693611 | NCBI WGS metagenome assembly VMHT01 (sample SAMN12280063, study PRJNA550983) | marine metagenome | isolation source: seawater sampled from same location over 5 years 0.02-0.2 micron viral filtrate | place: USA: collected off the coast of southern California halfway between the port... ... | reverse complement strand
GCTGCAATAGGAGCACGTTGCGAATCCTTGAATTCTATAATTCGGTCTGCTAGCCAAGTAAACCACTCAAATCGTGTGGCATCAAAACGGTCCCGCTCTCCCTGAATCAAAGGCTGACAATTTTCATGTGTTGAAAGGATCAAACCCGAATACATATCGTAGACGAGGTGAAAATCAAGGTCGCCTCGATGAACGAGGGCACCCATGCTTTCCCACGTGGTCATGACAGCCATGAGGTCAGGCCATCGCTCACCATGATATTCCTTGAATTTCTCCAACGAGTCAATGTCCTTAGGTTGATACACTAATTCAACTACACCAGCCACCCACTTTGGCCTGTGGAAATGCTCTGACAGAATCAAAGCAGCTGCACTGTCTCGACTTGCCTTCATCTCCCGGATTTGGAACCACGAGTAAATGGCAGCGCCAAGAATAGTCACAAGGCCAATAATTTCAGCATACGAAGCAGCAGTGCTCAAATCCATCGTTTACCCTAACTTTCCGAGGCATTTTGTATTTCGGGTTGCTTTTGCAACATCGTATAACTCCCCGACATTTAGGAAGAGATGGAATGAAACTACAATTTCGGAATACGAACCTCCGACCATGGGGTACGAAGATGATAACGAGAATAGCGAGGCATCAGAAGTTACATTTATTGGTTCATTCGAAATACTATCTATGCTAATGCTAGCTGTTTTGTTCATCCACAATGAGCAAGATAATTGTTGAATAGAAGGTTGCCGACAAGGAACATTTCAACATTGATTGATTCAACTTAGGAAGACATTCCCAATTGTTCTGAAGGCTCGGATTTCTTTGCCTGAGAATTTTGGAAGAGGCAACGGGCAATCATTAATCCTGAAATAAAGATGGAACCAAGCATCAACTGTCCAATCAAATCGTAGTCAGAGTTGACCATGCCCCCGTCCAACAAAAGGAAGTCCAATGAAAGAATTGCGCCTATCGCCATGAGGGGGATAGAGCCATTGTTGGTGAGCGTAACTTGAGATGGAAGGGCTAATTGGCCGCTCCTGTCTGAAGTTTTGTTCATAGGGTCGTAGAAGTGAGTAAACACCACCCCTAATCCTGCACCCAGCATGTCGCTTACCAGGTCGGAGGCTGTATTGACGTATCCGCCTTGGTCAATTGTTTGGAAAAAGGTCTTGCCGAAGAACTCGTAGACTTCATACACCACGCCGATTGCTACGCTAAGAGAAAAGGCGGTGAACGCTACAACTCGAGGAGAGAGTTGCCAACCGTTATGCTCTGACATTCTTCTCCAACCTAGCGCCCATGCAATAGCAATGGCTGTGCTATTCATGCTGTGGACCAACTTATCCCACCAAGGATGAACATGGTACATTCCGTTGACGCCATCTGCACACAACCAGTCCCCGGGTCGCATTCCATCAAAACAGAAGGGCCCAGGGCCGCTGTCTGCAGCACCCAGTGAACCACCGATGAAATGAAGCATCGTAGCTGAATAACCAATCCACAACGGCAGAGCAGGGATATGCGCACGCCCTTTCCAGAGAATCATTAGGGCAAAAAGAGCCATAATCGCTCCTCCAAAATTATATCCAGCCCAAAGATTCAGCCCACGACTGAAGTTCCAAACTGTAAGGATGGCGCATGAAATGAACCAGGCCATTAGGGGCGCTCGTTCAGGAATTTCAGTTTGCCAAATCCGTTTGCCTCGGCTCCCCATATTTCTGTTGTGAAGGGGTTCTCTTATCATCATTAACCCACTAATTAATCATTAACTGCGAAAGTGATTGAATCCTTATCCCGTCTCAGCAAGGTTCGTCAAGGCGACCAGTTTCATTTCTCAATTGATATTATCATCTGACTGAATGAACGACCTGATGACAACTTGACTGATTGCCACAATAGCGAAGATTACAGCTGCAACTAAGGCAATCATAGAACCGCTCCCCGTATCGTATTCAGCCGACAAGTAGAGTCCTAAGATTACAGAGGAAAACCCGAACGCTTGAGTCCACAACATGCATTGTCGGAAACTTCGTCCGAGCAGTTGACCGGTCGCCGCCGGAGTCACCAATAGAGCGGTAACCAGCAGGGTTCCAACAACTTGGACCATCACGACCACGACTGCGGCTGTAGTGACGCTAAACAGCAAACCGATGTTTCGAACAGGAAGTCCTTGGACGCGAGCCGCAACAGGGTCAACTGCGCATGCAAGTAATCCTTGACGAATGAATCCGAGAACAACCAACGAAACGAGACATATCAGAGCGATCAAATCGAGGCTCTCCTCGTCAATCAAGTTGAGATTTCCAAAAAGATAGGATTCAATGTCGGTGGTAAGCGCTCCACCTCCGAGACGTAGAATCACGAGTCCAAGAGCCAACATTCCTGTTAGGAAAATTGCAATTGAAGCATCCCCCGTAAGCATCTCTCTGGACTGCATTTCATGAATCAAAACTGCAGCAGTCACACTGAATACGAGCGCATAAGAAAGCGGTGAGGTAGCACCTAAGACAATACCAACGGCAACACCTCCAAAGGCTACGTGTGCGAGACCATCTCCCATCAGAGCAAGGTGTTGAATCAGGAGGTAGCAACCAAGAATGCCAGCAACAACAGTGACCATTACAGCAGCAAGAAGAGGGCGTTGAAGGTAAGGCGCACTGAAGTAATACGGGAAGAACTCACCTGGAAGAAAGGTGGAAATGAACTCCAACAATGGACTCAAAACATCAACGAGAAGTATACCAAGTCCCATCATTAGTCCTCCTCGTGGTGGTGGTGGTGATGGTGGTCGACATGGTCGGTACCGTCGTGAACGGCTCCTATGCCTCGTAAGTTGGCAAGTTGTACCAAATCAGGGAACTCATCGCTGATTCCATCAAAACGAATGGTTTGCTCGAGGAATATCATCCGATGGGCAGTTTGCCGAATGGCGGTGAGATCGTGAGAAACCATCAAGATGGTTTTTCCTTCATCATGGCAGAGTTGGTCAAGTAATTTCAACAATGAATTCCGAGACTCACGGTCAATACCAACTAAAGGCTCGTCCAGCAAAATAAACTCAGATTCCGAAGCCAAGGCACGGGCGATGATTGCTCGCTGACGCTGACCCCCGGACAAACGTGCAATGTCCCTGTGTTGTACATCCTCAAGACCGACCATCTGGATGGCTTTGTCCACGCGCTTTCGTCGACCTCCGTCGGAAATTCGGAACATATTTTTCCCATTGATGGTTCCCAGCCGTACCAACTCTCGGATGGTTATGCGGATGTCCTTCGGAAGATTCGCGGCCGCTTGGGCAACCCAACCAATCTTCCCGATAAGTCTGGTTGAAAGGGGTGGATGCCCGTAAAGGGTTACTGAGCCTTGATGTGACCTAAGCACTCCAAGAAGGGTCAGAAGAAGTGTTGATTTCCCACTCCCATTTGGACCGACAAGTCCCACAAACTCCCCTCGCTTGATGCTGAAGTTAATGTCCTTGAGAATCAGATTTCCAGAGCGTTTGACGGAGAGGTCTTTCACCTCAAGGATGACTTCATCCTCAGATAACGTTCCGACGACCAAGGGCTTCATGAGAATCCACGACCGTCTAAATGCCGTATAGCATGTTATATGAATAGAACACCAAGAATCAGACATTTCGTGCCTTGATGTACCCGGCAACTAACCTTCCGCAAAGGCCAAAGAATATCGCCCCTACGAAAAAAATCGGTATAATGTCAACTGAATGCATCATCTCACCTCTATGCTGGAATAACCCTCAAGTTATGTTCAAATCTTGGTCATAACGTAGTACTTAGCATCCCATTCCTGAGATCAAGTTGGCGAGGTTACTCTCCATCATTGACATGTAGTCAGCGTTTGGATCGTTAGGGGCCAATTCCATCGTGTAGAGTGTTTCAACAGACACACCGGTCTCATCGACAATACTCTTTACGGATGTTGGGTCAGTAAATTCTTCAATGAAAAGAACAGTAATGCCATCTTCCTTGATGAATTCAACTACTTTCGCAACGTCTTGAGGAGAAGGCTCGCCTTCAGGGTCAAGGCCGTGAACGGTCACAAATTGAATGTCATATCGAACGGATAGATAGGAGTAAGCATTGTGGTTTGCACTTACCTTCTTTTCGTGCCCACCGGTCATGCAGAGCCCGCCAGTTCCGAATGCAGCATCGTATGCTGTATCCAGTGTCACCAACTCAGTGGAAAACGCAGCACCATTGGTCTTGAAAGCATCTTCACCATCTGGGAAAGCAGCGATGAGAGCATCCATGACTACAGTGGTTTGAGCGTTGAATGCAACAGGGTCAAGCCAGCTGTGTGGGTCGTATTTCAAAGAATCATCATCATGACCTTCTTCATCATGACCTTCTTCATCATGTCCTTCTTCATCATGGTCGTCGTCGGTTCCGGGTTGCACGAAGTTATCAGGGTTAGCCCATATCAAGCCAGCATCTTCACAGGTAGCTTCTGTGGTAAGCATGTTGTCAACGGTGTGAGTGTTGATGTTGTAGCAAACCATCGAACCATGTTCATCATGATCGCCGTGGTCATCATGACCGCCATTTGCTAGAATGTGCATGGTAACTCCGTGAGGAAGTGCGAATCCGTATTCTCCTTCTGCACGAACGTGAAGCGAAGCGTATGCTGCATGATGTTCTTCTTCATCCTCAAACATAATTTCAAGTTCTTCAGCGCTCAAATTGCCGTTCATATCAAGATCCATTTCATCAAACAAGAGTTGTAGAAGGTCGTCCATCATTCCACTGTCGCCTTCGTCGTGGTCATCGTGCTCCTCATCCGTGTGGTTGTCGTCGCCAGTGTGGTTGTCGTGGTCATCGTGTCCGTCTTCGTCGTGGTCATCGTGTCCGTCTTCGTTCGCTGAAAACATAGTTTTGTATTCATCAAATGACAATTCACCATCACCATCAAGGTCGTACATCATAATCATGTATTCAATGCCCATGGAATCATCGTCTTCCATTGAGTCGATTGTTTCAATGAAGCCTTCAAGTTCCACCATGGTGAGAAGTCCGTTGGAATCCAGGTCAGATTCGTTGAACATGTTCATGAAGAAGTTCATTTGGAATTCCATCTCCTCATCATGGTCATCGTGCTCGTCATCCGTGTGATTGTCGTCGTCAGTGTGGTTGTCGTCGTCATCATGGTCATCATGGTCATCATGGTCGTCATGGTCGTCGTGGTCGTCGTCCTGGTTCATCATAGTCCAGAATTCATCCCAAGAAAGGTTTCCATCATTGTTGGAATCGGCCATAGTCATGGCTCCTTCTGCGGTAAGCTCGTCATCGTGGTCGTCATGGTCGTCATGGTCGTCATGGTCGTCATGGTCGTCATGGTCGTCTCCTTCCTCCCATATGTGGCCAGCCGCTTCGCATTCTTCTTCGGTTGTGTGATTGGTGTTGGTGTGTGTTTCCATTTCGTGACAAACGGGTCCTTCTTCGTGGGAATCATCACCGTGATCGCCGTGGTCATGGTGAGCATGTCCGCCGCCCATCTTGAGAATTGCAATGTTGAACGATTCCAGAGAACCTTCTTCAAACTCAAGAACATATTCGCCTTCTTCGAGGTGGAAGATTGAAAGGACTGCTTCAGTTGCACAGTTGGTCATGTTCTCTGTCTCTTCTGCTTCGAGATGGTTGTGGCCGTCGTGGTCATCGTGTCCATCTTCGTCGTGGTCATCGTGTCCATCTTCGTCATGGTCATCGTGTCCATCTTCGTCATGGTCATCGTGTCCGTCTTCGTCGTGGTCATCGTGTCCGTCTTCGTCGTGGTCATCGTGTCCGTCTTCGTCGTGGTCATCGTGTCCGTCTTCGTCATCGTGATGCATGTCCTCAGGGAAGGAAATTTTCTGAGCAGTTGGTTCTGCATGGATTTCAGGGAGGACAGAGCCTTCTTCGCCGAGCATGACGTCTTCATATGGGCCCTCGGTTATGAGGTCACACAGGTTGGTTTTGAGCATCGATTCGTAATCAAGCGTAGATGAACCATCAGGCATGGTGTGGACCTGCACTGAGGTTGGTGCCTTCGAACCGAGAGAAGAAAGCGTTGACTCGACCCATGGCTCAAGGCCTAGGCCGTGATAGAAGAACAGGTCTGAGTTCTCAAGACGGATAAGGTCTGAAATCGACGGTTCATAGTCGTGAACTGGAATGTTGTCTTGGCTCATGTATTCCAAAACAACATCGTCGCCAGCAATGGCCTTGACCAATTCACCGACGTGATAGGTAGAGACCATGACGGTACCGTATGCATCTTCATTGGCTGAATCATCGGCGTCTACATCATCTCCTAAACAGCCTGCTAAGCTGGAGAAAATCAAAATCAGGCTCGTTAACATAGCGCGCTTCCACTGTGCGTTCATGTCCTCGCCGTCCACTATTATCTATTTAACAAGAACTAATAATTAGTAAATTGAAAATTATTATGAAGTGGGGCCTTTTCCCTTGACACATGAGCAAAATCATTTCGTTTAGCGCAGATGGAGCGTTCGCCGATAATCTTGATGAATTAATTACTTCGTCAGGCTACCAAAATAGAAGCCGATTTTTGAGAGATGCTGCCAATCATTTCGCTGAGATACAGCGAAGGGGAGAACTTCGTGATATGAAGGATGACGAAGTTATAGAAGGACATTTGGTAGTCTATTACCAGCATGGCGTAGAAGCAAAATTGCTAGAAATCCGACACTCACATAATCTTGAGATCACCTCGTATAATCACAGTTGCCTTACACACAGTCATACCTGTGTTGATGTCTTACATGCTTTAGGCAAAGCCGTCAATTTCCGAACAGCCATTGACCTGTTGAGGAATACCCCAAACGTCGACAAAGTAACCTTCATCAGCGCACCGATGCGTGAAGAAGGATGTTGCTGAGCAGGTTCAAACATTCGGAAGTGTTTCAACCTCTTCGTATTGTAGAACTACGGTTTGATGAATGTTGATGTGGTCTTGTCCCTCTTCGTACTGTACGGTTAATTCGTGGGCTTCGTAGGTGTTGAAATGAACAGTGTTCCAAGAAGCCGTCTGTCCTTCATCCACTGAACCCTCTTGTCGCTGACACGCTGAATTTGTATCATCAATGAGCCCCCAGGTAATCTCAACATCTTGGCCGCCCCCGATATTTTCAATGAGTTCAGGATTCTCAACAATGGATTCAATAAGAATTGCTGCAGGAGGAATCCCTCCGTTGTTTGGAAGAGAATTCAAAGGCATAGGTAAAGGCTCATATGTTGCTAACTCGGTCCAAATCATTCTGAGTTCTATACGAATTACAACGGTGGTAATCACTTGTTGACCGTTCTCATCAAGAGCGAAAAGAGCAATCTCATGCAAACCGTGTTCTAAAAATTCAACTGTGACCGCATTGCCTTCATTGGCTTCAATTGTTGTCCCTGGAGTTCCATCAAGAAAGTTAACTCCATAACGTGTAAGGTCGGCATCCGAAGTTGTTTGTGAGAAATCAAAGGTCAATTCAACGCCATTAACTTCAACCCGTTCGCCTTCTTCATAGGACTCTACTACTGTCCCGTTTGTGGAGGAGTACGTCACCACCAAATCAAGACCATTTTCACCTTGAGTGTTGCCGATGCAACCGCCCATGACCATGGACATGAGCAAGGCAGAAATTAAGAAAGAGCCCTGCCGAGTCACGATTAGCACGACATGTGGGTGGAATATAAGTCAAATGGTACAGCACCTATGACAAAAAAAATAATGCTGAATCATTGGTTAAAAAGGTCAGCCAACTGACGTTTAGCATCGGGCCATTCAGCGGACTCCAAGGCATCTGTAAGGTGAAGTCCCGCAAGGAATTGTGCATGGACTGCGCCCCACTCGACTGCGTCATTTTGACCGCGCCAACGAAACAACGGCGCACCTTCAATTTCAAGACGGTCTAGGAAGCCTCGCTTAGCATCCGAAATGAGAAGCGTTGGTGTGCCCATCAACACAGCCTCACTCGCCAATGTCACGGATTGAGTGATGACGCCATCGTGGGCCGCAAGTTCACGGTCCAATTCCCACGGAGACCCCTCATATTCACCCTCATCGGCCACGGTTGTAGATAGACCGTCCAATGCGTCATCAGGAAAAGGTACGAGTTCATCGCCGTCGTGGATTCCATCGCCTTTCAAACGACGTACTACAACGCGGGGTGGATTGCTCACTTTGCTTGGGCGACGGTGTGGGGCAAGATGAACATGGCCGTGAAGACCGTTCAATCGGTGCAAATGTCCCTTGAATGAAGCCAAGAAGCCTCCGTCCAAATCCTCCTGCCAGTGAGTGGGTACTACAACATGAGTCGCCCCTTTGAGGGCGAGATTATGGGCGGTATGGTTGACTTCTGTATCGGTGATATACCAGCGCTCTTTGACCGAGGAGCGCCTCCACCAGCGAGGTTTTTGACCTAGTAATTCGAGTGGTGCCCCAATGCTCACGACACGTTCTACTGCACCTTGGCCGTCGTTGTTAGCCGCCTTGATGAAACGCTGAACACTCCGAATACGAAGCATCGCTTTGCGGTAGCGGCCCTCGCCCACTGGCCGAGGCACCCATAAGGTCTGACGGCGCGGAAGACGACCATCTCCTGACTTGATCATCGTCCGAACTTCTTCACGCTCGCAGGCTACGATGAGGTCTGCAGTAGCGCCTTCTCGCATCAACGGTGCTAACAAGCGCACATGAGCCGGATGGTCGAGAACCCAACATGTGCGCATGAACGGGCGAGGCGGTGTCCTCCCTCAAATCATCGCTTGCTTGGGTGAAGTTGATGGACGGCTTCGGGGTGTAACACCATATGACAAAAGTCGGTATCAGCCCTCCGGGAACGAAAACATACGCACCTTACACACCTGCAGTCGTTGTTGGTAAGCAAGTTTGGCTTTCTGGACAAATCAGTATTGACGCAGGTGACGATATCATCTCACAAACCAAAGGCACACTGGAAAAAGTCGATGCACTCCTCGCCGAAGCAGGCACCTCAAAGCATGACCTCGTTTTCGTTCAAGTCCTGCTCAAGACCATGGATTTCTACGCCCCAATGAACGAAGTCTATGCAGCCTGGCTTGAAGGCGTTGACATCAAACCCACCCGAGCAGCTTTCGCCGTAGATGCGCTTCCAGCTGATGCGCTAGTTGAAATCGTCGTTCAAGCCGTCAAGCAGGATTGATATGCCCGGCTCACCGTACATGGAAGAGCCACCGCCTGGCTTGTTGACGTGGCCAACCTTGTTGCGCATGTTCGGCGTCCCAGCGGTTGCATTCTTGGCAGCATGTTGGTATTCTGGCGTCTTGTTTGAAGCACTTGTCATCATGACCCTCACACTGCTCTTCATAGCCTGGTGGCGACGATAATTCGGGTAGGCTTGAAAGCCCTCCACCCACCCCCCATAGTATGGAAGAATGGCCCGAAGCCTGTTTCAAAGCCTACGATATTCGCGGATTAGCCAACGGTGACGGTACCGGTGAACTCACACCTGCCTTTGCATACCGACTCGGTCGCGCCATGGCAACGTATCTTGAATGCAATGCATTTGCCGTTGGACGAGACATTCGTGATTCCTCTCCGGCCCTAACCAATGAACTGATGCGGGGCCTTGTTGAAGGCGGCGTGACCGTTATGGATTTGGGAATCGTTTCAACCGGCTGTGTGTACCACGCATGTTGGACATTGGATGTTGACGGCGGCGTGATGGTAACGGCGAGTCACTTGCCTATGCCAACCCATAACGGGTTCAAGATGTGCCGAGGCACCCTACCTCTTGCTGGAGAAGAAATTCAAGAACTCAAAGAGGTCTTCCTCAAAGGCGAATTCTGTGAAGGCGAAGGTGCAATTGTTGACACCCCACACTTGGACACGTACCTCGATGCCATTCTTGCTTCAACCGGGCCGTTATCACGACCCGTCAAGGTTGCTGTGGATTGTGGAAATGCAGTCCCTGGACCTGCCATGACCATGCTATTGGACCGACTCGGATGCGACCATGTTGACTTGTTTTGCGATTGGGATGCAAGTGAACCAAACCACGGAGCAGATCCAACCCGACCAAAAAACATGGTTGACCTCGGCAAGGCAGTTGTTGACAACGGTTGCGAATTTGGAATGGGCGCAGACGGTGACGGTGACCGAATCGGTGCGGTTGACGAAGCAGGGCGTTTCATCTATCCCGACCGACTCATTGCACTCCTTGCGGAAGACTTGCTTGAAGGCGTTGAAGAAAGGGCTGACGCAACCGATGATGAACACCGACGCATCATCTACGACGTCAAATGCTCAATGAATGTTGAACAAGCAATCCTTGAGGCCGGTGGAAGACCCGTCATGGCTCGTACCGGCCACTCATTCATGAAGCGGGTTCTCGCAAGCATGCCAGAAGCAAAGATGGCTGCTGAGATGAGTGGACATATCTTCCTCGCAGACCGTGGATGGTACGGCTTTGATTGTTCCCTGTACAATGCTGCTCGCCTGATAGAACTCTGGTCACGACGCCCAGCACCAAGCGATGGAGGCCCGTCCTTCTCCTCAGAATTGGAACGTCTTGCCCCATCCCTACCCACCACAGGAGAAGTCAAAGTGCCCTGCGCAGAAGAAGACAAACTCGAGGTTGTCGCTGGAATTACCTCTGCATATGACGACCATGAATGCTCAACGGTTGATGGCGTTCGCGTACGCTTCAACGATCATGACGGCAACTACGTCGGATGGTACCTTGCTCGAAAATCCAATACAGAAGCGGTCTTAGTGATGCGAATGGAAGCAACCAGCGAAGAGCAACTCACCAAGATGAAGGAGATGGCAGACGAGCGTGTCTCATCCATCATTGACATCAAGAAACTCTTGAACGCTTAATGCATACCTCCGGCACATTCTAACGGCATATGCACTCGCCGTAACATGGCGAAAGACGACGGCTTATTTTCTGCATTCCTCACCGAACTTGTAGCACACGCAAAGAAAAACGGGGTCATCACTGGAAACAGTACGAGTGGGAAAACCGTTAGAAAGACGGTTGCGTCAGGCGTCCAAATGATTTATGTTACTCGAAAGACAAAGGCAAGAGTGGAAATGTGGATTTACAAAGGTTCTACGTCAGAAAAGATCGCAGAAGCACGGGACATTTTTGACCACTTCTATGCCCGAAAAGAAGAAATTGAAGCCCATTATGGCGCTGAACTAAGTTGGGACCATCCCAACCGTCGCTCAGCATTTAGTATCCAACAAGATTACAATGACTTCACACTCAATCAAACAGAACGTTGGGGCGATTGGATTGAGCGAATGGTTACGGATATGAAGCGGTTAGATGAGGCGCTTTCACCTCACTATATCAAAAATAATTGAAGAATTCTTTGAATTCAATCAACTTGGACTTCAACCACTGGAACGATGGTGTAGTCAAACACAATGAGTTCGATGGTGTACGATATTTCTTCCCCGTTGTCTTCGTTTTCACCACCGAATGGATTGGTGCATGAATCTCCTTGTGCAGCAACGCTCATTTCAACGGTATGGTCGCCAAGGCCAGCGCCCATGGAATCAATTTGCGCTTTGATATCGTCCATTGATAATCCTTCAATGACTTCTCCGCCAACCATGCTTGAGTTGTACCATTCAGCAGTCACTTCGTGGCTTCCATCTGCCCCGCCGTTTTGACCTTCACCGGTTTCAGTAAAGTTGAGGTGCGTGGCTGTGCCAGTAATGGTATCAGCCGCTGTTTGAGACAAGCATGGAGGTCCTCGTCCGGTTTCGTCCTCTCCATAGGAAAGACTCACTCGGAGGCCAACGATGTTCATCTCGTCAGCGTCATCAACGGCGTCCGTGTTGAAGGTGTCCATCCATGGCGTTCCGTCAGCCACATACTCGGTACCTGAATCAAGTTCAATGTAAGTCAACTCTCCGTTGACTTTGTAATCCGCAACAACACTTCCACTAAGGGAGCCGTCAGCATTTCCTGCAGCGAATCCAAAGTAAATTGGGAAGGCGAGCAAAAAGAACACGATACTTCCTACCGTGATCTGAGCATCACGGTTTGTCTTGAGGTCTTCCATCGTGTACATGGTGCTCCACTCGTCTTATGCGAGGGGTTGCTCTTCTCTATCACTTTCGGTTGGGTGAGTTTGAAACAAAACCGAGTTCAGCCCTCAGATTCTTCGTCTCCGTCGCCATTTTCTTCGCCTTCAGGTGTGTCTTCTTCAGTACGCTCCATCAGTCGGATGAGTGTGATGGATAGCATGATGGCGAGCAAAGCAAAAATCGGTGGACAAATCCAGAACATATTAAAGGAATTATCTACCTCTTCAAATTCTGGAATGACGAAAATATCTTCTTCAGTAGTTTCATTTCGCACCGACTGAATTGTCAAATCTGGCTCTCCCATGACTACAATGGACACATGCAACTTCACAGGGACCATTTGTCCGGTCACGGTAACGGTGTAATTTGTGAAGTTTGATGGCACGGTTGGAATTCCATAAATCGTACCGTTATCAAACAACAGACCTTCCGGCAGGCCTGGAGTAATAGACCAAACAGGGATGCGGTTTTCTTCAAAGTAGAACAGAGGATAGAGCGGATCGAGAGTTTGATTTACCCCAAGAACAATCAGAGTCTTTGGATAACGTGAGATGTAGGTTGGTTGTTCAACGGTTAGGGTGAAATTTGTTATTTCTGTACCCCCCGAGTTGTTGGCGTAAACGGTGAATACCGTTTCATTGAGGTTGGCCGTAGGCGTACCGATAATGTATCCATTCACAAAGGTCAAACCATCAGGCAGCGGCGGTTCAATTGACCATGTAGCAGGGACTCCGCCTTCAATTACAGGGATAATGAGGCCGTGGGAAATTCCGTTGATGAGGGTGATGCCATCTTCTGGGTACTCCACTTCTGCCTTTGGTTCAAGAACTTCCAAGGTAAAGGAAAGACTTGCAGATCCACCACTGTTGTTGGCCCACAGGGTGTATGTAGTCACGGTCAAGTTCACTTCAGAAACGCCAAAGAGAACACCCTGCTGTAAAGTGATACCAAGTGGGAGCGCGGGTTCAATAGCCCAGGTTGCAACCATTCCACCCGTGTTATTGACGGAGGCATTCAACTCATCCACACCCCGTGTAAGGACGAAACTTTCGTTGAAAGCGAGAACAGCGATGGGCTCAACGATAGTAATGTTGAGGTAGGCGACAGCACTGCCGCCTGTGTTTGTAGCGATGACAACGTAAGTCATGTTTGTACTGTTGATGAGCGGAATCCCGAAAATTGAGCCGTTATCGAAGAATAATCCATCAGGAAGCGCGGGTGAGATGGACCATGATTCAACCATGCCACCGCCGAGAATTGGAACGATGCTGGCGTTGTCTTCGCCTCGAATCAGCGTGATGTTCTCCGGAACATAAACCACCGTCGCAACCGGTTCTAGGATGGTGATGGTAAGGAATGCTGCCGATGACCCTCCGCTGTTATTTGCATAAACCGTGAACTGTGTTGCTGTCATGTTGACTTCAGGTGTTCCAGAAATCACTCCGTTAGAGAAGTTCATTCCGGCTGGTAGAGCTGGAGAAATACTCCACTGGTCGGCCTTTGCATCATTGAGCAAGGTCGGGGAAGTGGCATTCATTGTCTCGTTACGTGTGAGCGTTATTTCGGCCGGGTCGTAAACAAAACTCACCGGAGGCTCCACGATGGTGATGTTGACCGTCGTTGAGGCAGGCCCTCCGCTCGTGTTGGCCCATACGGTGAACATCGTGGTCGTCATGTTGACTTCAGGCGTTCCCGAAATCGTACCGTTATCAAACAGCAAACCGGCAGGGAGTGCCGGTTCAATGGCCCATGATTCAGCACTACCACCGCTCACAGTCGGCGATAGCGGCGTCATTGAAACATTACGAACCAGGGTGACGTTGTACGGATTGTATGAGAGGTTAACCGCTGGCTCAAGTACGGTGATGTTGACCCACGCCATGGCCTCTCCACCAGAGGTGTTGGCATAGACCGTGAACTGCATCTGCGTCATGTTCTCGTCCGGCGTTCCAAAGAATACTCCATTGGCGAATGTAAGACCAGAAGGTAAGTCGGGCATTATGCCCCACTCACTGACATTGCCGCCGGTCACGGTTGGTTCCAGCGGCGTCATGGTTGTCCCACGGATGAGCGTCAAGTTGTCTGGATTGTAGGAAAGAGTTACCGCTGGCTCAAGAATCGTAATGTTGACCGTGCCAGAAGCGACGCCTCCGCTGTTGTTCGCATATACCGTAAACATGGAATTTGTCATGTTCACGAGTGGCGTTCCTGAAATCACACCGTTGCTAAAGTTAAGGCCGTTCGGGAGCGTTGGATGGATGGACCAGACTTCGACTGCTCCGCCGGAGTATGTTGGCGATAACGGTGACATAGACACATTCCGCGTCAATGTGACATTGGTGTAAGACAAGTCTCCAGTCGGTTCAAGAATTGTCAAATTGATCGTGTGTGAAGCGTTTCCACCCGTGTTGTTGGCATAAACCGTGAACATCGTCATCGTCATGTTGACCGTTGGTGTCCCCGAAACAGTACCGTTGTCAAAGAGCAGTCCACTTGGCAGAGCAGGGTGGATGGACCAGAACTCAACCATACCGCCAGATACGGTTGGAACCATGTCGCTCATCTGGGTGCCGCGCACCAACGTCATGTTCTCTGGATTGTAATCCAAAGTGACCATCGGTTCAAGTATGGTGATGTTGATGGTATGCGAAGAAGAACCGCCGGTATTGTTGGCCCACACCGTGTAGGTTGTTCGTGTCATGTTGATGTCAGGTGTTCCCGATATCACGCCGTTTGTGAAACTCAATCCAGATGGCAGGTTTGGTACGATGGTCCAGTCGTCGACAATTCCGGTGTACGCCGGCACAAGGTCAGTCATCGGGTCATCACGGGTTAGCGTCAAGTTCTCAGGGTTGTACTGCAAGTCAACCACTGGGTCGTAGATGGTGATATTGACAAAGACAGAATGTGAACCGCCGGAATTGTTACCCCATATCTGGTACATGGTTATGCTTTGAACCACGGTAGGTGTCCCCCATATCGTTCCGTTGTTGGTGCCAAAGTTGAGACCAACAGGCAAGGTGCCCATCAACACCCAATCTGTTGGAGCGTCTGCAGTATACGGGACCGTTGGTACAAGCGGCAAGTCACTGTTGACCGTGTTGTTGGTGAGCGTGAGGTTCTCTGGGCTGTAGGTGAACGAAGGCATCCGATCATTGACTGTGATGTTGATGTAGGCCGTGCTCGAACCACCGCTGTTGTTAGCGGTGATGGTGAACATGGTTCTGTTCATTTGTACATTTGCTATTCCAGAAATCGTACCGGTACTTTGCGAGAAGTGCAGCCCACTCGGCAGGGCAGGAGATATACTGTATCCATAGGTTGTCAAACCTATTCCTGTGAATAGATTGGCGTAAG
>VMHT01192411.1_pt1 | contig 15445 bp, 7 predicted proteins | sample 4693611 | NCBI WGS metagenome assembly VMHT01 (sample SAMN12280063, study PRJNA550983) | marine metagenome | isolation source: seawater sampled from same location over 5 years 0.02-0.2 micron viral filtrate | place: USA: collected off the coast of southern California halfway between the port... ... | reverse complement strand
GCTCGAATACATTTTTCCACGCATCAAGGAACTCATGTCGTCACACCACTACCTCTATCGCTTGACTGTGTTACGAGCGGTGTCGCTTCTCGCCCCAGCGGTCGGCGAAGAAGTGATTCTTGGGGAAATCTTGCCAATCATCAAGCATGCTACGACGGACACCGTGCCCAACGTGCGCTTCAACGCCGCCAAGGCGCTCTCTCCGCTCATCAAGGCGATTGATGTGGCAAAATTCCAGAGCGAAATCAGACCTATTCTAGTCGGTCTTCAAAGCGACCCCGATGCGGATGTGCGGTACTTCGCGAGCGAAGTGCTGACGTCCGCCGCTTAGATTCCGTCCCCGCGCACTGTACTTGTAAACGACACCAGCTCCAGATGCTCAGAGTATAGCTGCACTCAAAAATTACATATAAATTGTTCTAGCAAACAATGACGACGAAACTAACGATACAAACACTCAAGAATATTAAATATTAAATAATCGAGGCGTCCACGCCCTGGCGATGCGGAGGCTTGCCGTAGACGACGCCGTTCCACGTCTCGATTTCGTTCACCACGTCTTCGAGAATCTGCTCCACTTGCTGTACAAAAATTTTACTCGCGTACGGCGGGGTCAGTTTCGGCTTCACCATCAGGGTGTGTTCGATTAGCACCCCTTCGCTCGTATTCTCCACCGACCACGACCCCTCAAACTGTTTTAAAAACCCCGTGCCTCGCCGATCCGGCGCGAGCGAACACTTCATCTTCATCTCTTCGTCGCGTTCCTCAACCTCAAACGCGCACGGAAACGCCCCTCCGAAAACAAAAAACTTCCATTCACACTCCTGCTCGATGTAAATATTACTCGCCACGCACGCATCACCCTCGCACTCGATCACCCTCACGCTCCGCACCGCTCGAAACGCCCGCGGCGAAGCCTCGTAATCCGTCAATAGATTATACACGCTCGACGCCGCGACGCCGCGCAGCGTCATCTCCCCCCGCACCGTGTACGCCCCATTCTCATTCGACAGCAGTTCGCACGCCGGCGCTCGAGCGACGCTAAAGATTTCGTTTTCGCTTCGCTCCGCGCGTTCCGCCGCCGCCTCGAGCGCGCCGCCGCGTCCTCGCCTCCCTCCTCTCTCGTCCCGCGCCGGTTTCGTCGCCCTCCCTCGCGTCGACCGCGCGCGCGACGCGCGTGACGCGCGCTCGCGCGTCGTCGTCGCCTTCGTCGTCGTCACCGCGCGCGCGTCGACCGCGCGCATCTTCCTCGCCTTCGTGACGTCGTCCCCCTTCGCGTCTCCCCGTCGCGCGCGCGACCGCGCGCGCGCCCTTCGCGCCCGCCGCGCGTTCGCGCGCGTTCGCGTCCGCGCGTTCGCGCGCTCGCGACCGCGCGCGACGCCGTCGTTCGCGCGCGCGCGCTCGTGTGCCGCGCGTCGGTCCGACCGCACTCACCGACGCCGCGCGCGCGTCGCGTCGTGACGCGCGGTCTCGCGCGCGCGCGCGTCGACGCGCGCGCGTCTCGCGCGCGATGCGCGCCTCGCGCGCGCGTCGAGCCTCGCCGCGCGCGCGCGTCGCGATCGCGATGGCTTCGTTGGTGATGCTGACGGCGAAAACCGCGAGCGCCGCGGACGGCGCGACGTGCGCGAGCAAGGAGCGCCACGCCCCGTTCGCGCGTCACGGACAAAAACCCGCGAAGGGGTCGGGGATGACGTTCTGCGACGCCCATCGCGGGTCGACGTGCTGCGGGAAGGAACAGACGGACGCGGCGCGCGTGCGCGCGGTGCACATGCAGCTGAACGGGTTCGGCGAGCGATGCCGAGACGCGTGGGGCGCGCTGGAGTGCAGCGTGTGCGATGCGAGAGTAGGGGTGAGCGAAGGCGTGCCGGTGTGCGCGGCGGCGTGCGATGGGGTGTACAGGGCGTGCGCGGATGAGTTCTTCGCGGAGGACGGGTCGCGGCGGTTGGTGCCGTGTCGACCGAGCGATACGATCTGCACCAAACTGTCGGAGTGGATCGGGGACGTGAGGGATAAGGGAAAAGAGATGTGTGAAGCCGCGGGATGGGATTACGTCGCCCCGGGCGAGCGATGGTGTTTCGATGGTGCGGCGGCCAAGTCGAGCGAACGCGCGGCGCGGCGAAGCGGATCGGCCGACAAGGCGAAAACGTCGAAACCGTCGAAGAAGCGCGGCAAGAAATCGCGTAAAGCTTCCAAAGGTTCGAAAATAGATGCGGGACGCGTCGCCATGCTCGCAGGAGGCGGCGTGGGTTTGATTTACGTTTTGTTCACGCGCGCGCTGCCTCTCGCGCTCCAGTGGCATCATCGGAAAAATTCCGTCGGCGCCAGGTACGCCGCGCGGCGCGCGGCCGAGCAGCGCTCGGGTAATCGCGCGCATTATTTATGATTCGATTCTTGTGATTTGATAGCGATATCTTCGATGACTTTTCCACGCGCTCGACGGACATTCGTCGAACCGGCGCGCTCGAGCGCCCGCGCGCCTCGGGACGTCACATCACCGCGCGTCGCAGACGCCCACCGCGCCCGCGCACGCCCCTACACGCGCGCGCGCTCCATGCGCGCGATGTCCACCTCGCTCACGCGCGATGCGCGCGCCTCTCTCGCGCCGCAGTCGACGTCTTCGTCCACGACGCGCCGACCGCCGCCGCCGCTTCACCGCGGTCGCCGCGCGACGCCTCGCGCGCCTCGCGCCAAGCCCGAGCGATACTACGGCGAAAACGAGCAAATCATCGACCGCTCGCCCGCGATGTACGACAAACTCACGGACGTGTTCGATAAGAGAGAGGAGAAGGATTGGATTGGGCTCTTGGCTTTTTCGGGCAAGTGGCGCGAGCTTCGGGACGGGTTGTTCGAACGCGTGAAAACGCGCGCACAGCAGTGCGAGGATCCGGACGATGAGATGCGATTGAGTAAATTGCGAAGGAAACTCATGGCGCTGGATGAGCGCGTCGATGGGTATCACGCGCTGTTAGAAGAAGTGCGGGCGAAGGAGGTGGACATGTGGGAAGGGTTCGTGGCGACGAGACGCGCGGAGTTTTCGCCAGAATTCTTTACGTATTTGACGTTTAAGCTGGAAGCCGTGGCGCAAGGTGAAGATGACAACGCGAAAGAGTCGATGGCGAAGGATGCGGCGCTGTTGCTGAGTTTGTGTGAGGCCTACGATGAGGCTTCGAAGGACCAAGCGGTGATCGAAGAGGCGACGCAGACGCTGCAAGATATTTTACAGTGTGATTCTTTAGATGCCATGGATGCGAAAATCGATGAGTTGGCGATGGCGAATCAAATTTCGCCCGCCTTAATCCTCACCGCTTCTAAGGCACACATGAGCGTGAAGGAGAGCCCGTACACGAGCGAGGAAGTCAAAGACGTCATGGCGCACCTGTACTTCAAGATGAAGGACACGACGTCTCGCCAGCAACCGAAGGAAGTCCGCATCTTAAAGTACATTCTATCCTTAGAGGATCCCCAGGATCAAAGAAATGCGTTAGAAGAAGCCTTCACTCCCGGTCCCGAGCTCGAGGAAATCGGCTCGAACACCGATTTACTCTGGTGCGAGCCCGCCGCCCTGCTCAAGCTCATCGACGTCATCGTGGAGAATTTCCACCAGAGCGCCGGCAAGAAGAATTTACGCGGCGACGCGGCGGCGATGATGAGTCCCGCGATCGTGGAGAGAATGAAGACTTTAAAACAGCTCATCATCGCGCACTTCTCAGATTAACTAGCCGTATTGCAATCGATTTCACGTCGACCAATCGCGACGAGCGTCGTCCCTCGTCCCAAAACCTTCGCATAAAGCGCACACGTCATCGCGCGCGTTCGCACACCATGACGCGTCTCGGCCTGCTCCGAGACTCCGCGGTGGCGATCACGCGCGTCACCCGCACTCGCGCGACGTCTTCCGCCCCCCCGGCGTCCCTCGGCGCGGCCGCACCGAGCCGCATCGGACGATCCCTCGTCGCCATGACGCTCGGTCGACCCGCGTTCGCGACGACGTCGAGCGCCGTCGCGTCGCCGTCGATCCATCGCGCGCGCTCGCAACGCGCCAACGGACGCGGGATCGCCGTGCGCGTCATGAGCGCGGCGACCGAGCGCGAACGGTTGACGAACGCGAACCCGAACGCGCGAGGGAAGGATAACTCCGGCGCGGCGATTCGACAGAGGTTTCTGAAATTTTACGAGACGCGCGGACACGCGGTGCTGCCGTCGAGTTCGTTAGTCCCGGAGGATCCCACGGTGTTGCTCACGATTGCGGGAATGTTGCAATTCAAACCGGTGTTCATGGGACAGCGGGAGCGCGCGCACGAGAGGGCGACGACGACGCAAAAGTGCGTGCGGACGAATGACATTGAAAACGTCGGCGTCACGGCGAGGCATCATACGTTTTTTGAAATGTTGGGGAATTTCAGTTTCGGGGATTATTTTAAGAAGGACGCGTGCCAGTGGGCGTGGGAGTTGGCGACTGGGGAGTTTGGGTTGAACCCCGAGCGGGTTTGGGTGAGCGTGTTTCGCGAGGATGACGAGGCGTTTGCGATTTGGCGCGACGTCGTGGGCGTTCCCGAGTCTCGCATTAAGCGCATGGACGAGAAGGATAACTTTTGGGCCGCCGGTCCCACGGGCCCGTGTGGGCCGTGCTCGGAGCTGTACTACGATTTTCACCCAGAACGTGGGCTCGAGGGTGCGGATTTGGATGATGATTCACGATTCATCGAGTTTTACAACTTGGTCTTCATGGAACTCAATCGCGACGCCGACGGCGGCGTGACGCCGTTGAAGAATAAGAATATCGACACCGGCATGGGTCTCGAGCGCATGGCGCAGATTCTTCAAGGCGTGCCGAACAATTACGAAACAGATTTGATAATGCCCATCATTAATAAAGCGGCGTCGATGGCTGGGATCGATTACAACGCGTGCAACGACGTGCAAAAGCAGCAGCTCAAAGTCATCGGCGACCACACGCGAGCGGTGAGTTACATGATTTCCGACGGCGTTTTCGCCTCGAATATCGGGCGTGGGTACATCGTTAGACGATTGCTTCGCCGAGTTGTGCGAAACGGGCGTTTGCTCGGGATCAAGCCCGAAGAAGGGGCGAGCGCGTTCACGCCGGCCATCGCCGAAGTCGCGATTTCCATGTCGGAAGGTTGCGATCCGCAAGTCGCTAAGAACTCGGCGCGCATTCTCGCCGAGCTCGAGCGCGAGGAATTGAGCTTCCAGAAGACACTCGGTCGTGGCGAAGAGATGCTCGCTGAGCTCATCGAGACGGCGAAGAAGACAAAGACGGGGTTGAGCGGCAAGGATGCCTTTACGCTGTACGATACGTATGGCTTCCCGCTCGACATCACCACGGATGTCGCCACTGAAGCTGGTATCACGGTGGACTTGGAAGGTTTTGAGAGTGCGATGGCCGAGCAGCGTTCGATGAGTCAAGCCGCACATCAAACTGTAGACGTCACCGCTGGGAATGCGTTGGCGCGAGTCGCGGATGAGCTCGGGGCGAAGAGCACCTTCATTGGGTATGAAAGCACGTCGAGCGATGTTTCCAACGTGTTGGCCATCGTTTGCGGGGGAGAATCCGTGGAGGAAGCGCCGGAGGGTGCCAAAGTGGATATAGTCTTAGATGTCACGCCGTTCTACGCCGAAAGTGGTGGTCAAGTGGGTGATAACGGCGTGCTTCACACCGCCGACGGCGCGACGCTGGAGGTGTCGGATGTGCAAAAGGCCGGCGGCGGTCGCATCATCGTACACACGGCCACCGTGACGAAGGGCTCGATCAAGAAGGGCAGCCAGGTAACCGCGAACGTGGACGAAAACTCTCGCCGACGCGCGAAGAGCAATCACACCGCCACGCACTTGCTTCAATCCGCGCTCAAGAAGGTTCTCGGAGAAGACGTCTCCCAAGCCGGTTCGCTGTGCGGTTTCGACCGCCTTCGATTTGATTTCAATTCTCCCAAGGCGCCGACCGAGGCTCAACTTTTGGAGGTCGAAAACTTAGTTAACGGATGGATTTCGCAAAGCGCGGCTTTGACCGCGGAAGAGATGCCCATCGCCGCCGCAAAGGACAAAGGAGCGACGATGATGTTTGGCGAAAAGTACGGTGACGTCGTGCGCGTCGTCGACGTGCCGGGCATCTCCATGGAACTTTGCGGTGGCACGCACGTGTCTAACACAGCTGAAATCGGAGGCTTCAAAATATTGAGCGAAGCTGGCATCGCGAGCGGCATCCGACGCATCGAAGCTGTCGCGGGTGCGGGCGTGGTTGAGCTTTTGCAGCAACGCGACGCCGTGGTGAAGCAGCTCGCCAGCGCATTGCGCGTGCCGCCGGAGGAAATCACGGGTCGCGTGTCGAGTTTGCAAGAAGACTTGCGCGCGACGCAGAAGCTCGCAGAGTCTCTGAGAGGGGAATTAGCCGTCGCCAAGGCTGGTGCTTTGGTGTCTCAAGCTCGCGAAGTTGGCGAGGCGAAGGTGCTCGTGGCGCGTCTCGACGGCGTCGATCCCGCCGCGCTCAAAGTCGCCGCCGAAAACCTCGCGGCGCAGCTCGGTGACGGCGCCGCCATCGTGCTCGGCAGTGCAAATGGTGCAAATGTCGGTCTCGTCGCCCTGTTTGACGACAAAGTTCAAAAGGATGGCGGTCTTAAAGCCGGTCAAGTCCTTGGCGCCGCGGCGAAGAAGTGCGGCGGCGGCGGCGGTGGGAAACCGGGATTTGCCCAAGCCGGCGGTCGCGACGCCACGCAACTCGACACCGCCTTAGACGAAGCTCTCGCCACAGTCACCGCCGCTTTATCGCCAAAGTAAACCAACGTCACCGCGTGTAATAAATTTCTATTCATCCTAGCTACGCTCGCGTTCTGTCGTGATCAGTTCTCGAGACTAGAGGCGATGAATAGCTTTCGAGAGAACGCGGCGGTTCATTATTACTGCGGTAAGTATGCGCTAACTAAAGTGACATATTACGTGTCCACTACGTTACCCATCTCTATCTCTTCATCGAGTATATCGGAGACTTGGAACACTCGGTACTTGAACGGCTTTTGCCCCCCAAACTTGGCGTACAAACAGAACGACACCGCGCTAACAACGCATGCCGTGAATAACAAGATGAAAATGGTGGCGACAAACCTCCATGGATTATGAGGAGTATCAGGCGCGAACTTCTTCCGGAGATTTTCGCACTGCGCGACGACCACACCGACGCGATCATTCTCAAGGTCGTATTCAATGAACGTGTTTCTCAGCGCTTGTTGGCCGAGTAAAATCGTCCCGTCATCTGATTCGTCGATTCCCAAGCAGTAAGTGTGTGGTATGTATAAATGACTGTTCAAGTAGTTCTCTGATGGAAGGATCAACGTGATATCTGGGTCGTACGTGATGGCTAGTTTTGGAAACCACTCGTCGCGAAGCTTCGCCGTCAGCACCGGCGTGGCAGAGGAGAAACACATTTGCCCCAAATCTTCGTCGTCAAAAAGTTCAAGTTCTGGATGGGTAGCCGCCATTTGTGCCACTAACTTTGTGATAAAATCATCTCGCATAGCGGGGGGTAGAAGAACAAGCGTGGTGCCGCTATCAAGAACGGTGTAGACGTTCGACGAGCTCGCGATGATGGCTTCGCCGAGTTTCCACGACATCGTGCGAACGGCGAGATCATCAGCCCCAAGTATCCGTGTATACGATAGAGGCGCAAGATCTCGACCGAAATCATACCGACCGAGCGATAACATCGCCGTATCCGTGCCGCTTCCCTCTGAACAGAATCCAAAAACGTGCGCGTTGATAACTCCGGCTTTCGCCAACTGCGTGTGAAACGCGGTGTTACCTCGACTGAAACCAGCCATGCCGTCTTGTCGATCAAACCCCCCATCAGCTTCTACGACACCACCGCACCCGAAAATCATCTTGGCCGGGGACAATTCATCCCCGACGCTGACCACATCTTCGATCATGGACCCGCCTCCTCGCGCACCGTCCAGGTACCCCAGCCCGAATAAACACTCGCCGTCGGCGCTGACGTTGTGCGCGACGGGCATCGCGTCGCAAAACGCGGCATCCGCGGCGTTCATCGACGCGTTCAACAGCCGAAAATCGTTCGACAACCGCCAATCGTAGTATTGATGCTCGTGATACCCGCACAACTCCGCGTCGCACCCGACGCACGGAAAATACGTGAGCGGCGACCCGGTGTCGACGATGAGGTCAAAACTTTGCGCGCCCGGCAGCGTCACCGTCAGCGAAAACTCGTGCCCGGAGCCGTATCCATTCCCCAGGCGCGCGCCGTACGACCGAATCTCGATCGCGTCCGCCCGCGACAGTCGCCGTCCCGCCGTCGCGGTCGTCGTCCGCCGTCGCATCGCGATCGCCAGCGATCGTCCCGTCGCCGCTCGCGCGCGCGCCGCGCGCGCGACCGCGACCGCGACGCACGCGAGCGTCGTCGTCCAGGGCGCGCGCCGCGTCGCGCGCGTCCGCGTCGTCGACGCCGTCGCCATCGTCGCGCGGGCGAGTGCCGGCGACGCCGGTCGCGCGGTGGTGCCTCGTTTGCGGCGACGAAACCGGGCACCACGACGCGCCGACGTCGACCATGTCGCACACCCGGAAGCGGAGCGGCGGAAAAAATTCAAAGCGAGCTGTCGGACGTCCCGCACACCGACCCGCGCGATCGAACGCCGCGCGCGCGATGCCGCAGATTCAGTACAGCGAAAAATACTACGACGACGTGTACGAGTACAGGTGCGGCGCCGCGCGCGACGGCGACGACGACGACGGGCGACGCGGGAAACGATCGAAACGAGACGCGACGAAACGAACGTTGCGAGACTGACGAGACGACGGCGCGCGCGCGCGACCGCAGACACGTGGTGTTGCCGCCGGATATCGCGAAGTTGTTGCCGAAGAATCGGTTGTTGACCGAGGTGCGCGCGAGGGATGGAGACGGGGGAGGACGCGACGGGTCGACGACGCGCGCGCGAAGGAGGGATTCTTTCCCCCGCGAGACGAAGGAGGACTGACGAAGACGCGCGCGCAGACCGAATGGCGCGGATTGGGCGTGCAACAATCCCGAGGTTGGGTACACTACGCGATGTACGTATCGAGTGCGCGCGCGGGTGATTTTGGATGCGTTTGAGCGATGGCTGTCGTTTCGATTCGACGCGCGAGGCCGGCGCCGCGGACGCGACGCGCGACGCCGACTGACTTTGTTTTACACCGCGCGTGCGCAGCCATCGCCCGGAGCCGCACATCATGCTTTATCGCAGACCTAAAGAGACCACGGCGTAGAATCCGACCGCGGAAGACGAAGAATTGAACTGCGGCGGTTGAGCGCCGGCGACGCGGAACGTTTTGACGAAACGTGATTGTAATTAGACCAATTTATAGCGAACCAATTTATGGCGCAACGCAGACGCGGGATCAGAGAATCGTTCGCTCGAAAATATATTGTATTATTCCGTTGGATTATCACAAACGGGATGATTATACTCACGCACACGCGTGGGCTCAGCGTGGCACGTCTCGTCGCCTACACGTTGCCAGGTCCACTCGGAGTGAACGAGACGACGGCCGGGGCGGAGATTGGGGCCGGCGGTGAAGGCGCGCTCACCACGGGGGCGGGCGGCGCGGGCGAGGGCGACACCGGGGCCGTCGCGAGGGCGGACGACGGCGTCGCTGTCGTCGCTCGAGGCGGTTGCGCGAACGCGTCGCCTTGAGGCCTCGGCGAACCCATCTCTTGACCTCGCGCCACCGGGTTCGTGGCGAAGTCGACGTATCTCGAGGGTTGAGCCCCGGCACCGCCACTCGCCTTGAATCCTAAGTGCCACAGCTTTTGCCACACGAAAAACTGCGGGAACCTGAGCATGAAAATCAACACGACCATCCCGACGCAAAGCTCGTTCCCTCGCCTATGTCCAGAGTTCCAGTTGTTGTTTTTGTTGATGTTATCCGTCGCGTACGACGCCATCCATATGATGTCGAGCCAGAGCGTGTACCAGCAGCTCGCCGCCGTGTACTGCGCGTCGCGCGTCGAAATCCGCCGCCGTCAGTCTCCCGTTCGCGTCGCGTCGCGTCGCCTCGCGGCGTCAATTCAGTTCAAACCCGCTTCGCCGTTCGCCTCGCCGTTCGCGCACCTTCAGCAGCCCACTCTTGCCGGTTTCAATGGCCACCAACCCGAAGCACGACATCGCCGCCACTCCCGCGAGGTAGCCCGTCCCTTGCCACCCGCACGTCCCGAGCAGCGCGCACGCGAGCTGCGCGTGCATCATCCCTTTCGCCGCCGTTTCGAGCGCGTCGTACGTCCCCGGCGTGCATCGCGCGAACAGGCTCGCCATCCCGCGTTTTTCGTTCTCTCGGTCGTTCGTTCGTTCGTTCGTCTCGCGTCGCCGCCCTCGCGCGCGCCGCGATCTCTCGTCGCGTCTCCGGATTTTCGGGTTTTCGGCGCGTCGCCACGCGCCACGCGCCACCGTGCACGGTCGGTCGCCGGCGCGCGCGACCGCGCGTTTCGCGCGTCGAGATCGCCATCGATCGTCGACGATCGCCGCGATAAAACCGATCGAAAAAATCTCTCGCGGGTTCGCGCGCGACGCGCGATCGATCGACCGACCGCGACCGACCGCGGCCACGCTGGATGCGCGGCGCGATGGGTGACAATCGCGATCGCGCGCGCGCGGCGACCGTCGGCGTCGACGCGCGCGAGTGCGCGACGCGTGAACGATGTCGACGCGCGGTGTGACGTCGATGCGCGCGCTCGCGGGCGCGCGCGCGGCGAGCGATGCGGTGCGAGGCGCGGGACGCGCGGGACGACGGACGACGCGCGCGACGTCACCGATCGAGGCGACGCCGGGACGGACGACGCGCGCGCGCGTGGTGCGAGGAGGCGCGACGGCGCGCGGGATGGGATTCGGGAGCGATGCGCGCGCGGGCGCGGCGCGCGCGAGACCGGGCGAGGGCGGATGGGCGAGGGGAGGCGCGACGCGAGGGCGACGCGCGGAGACGCGCGCGTCGAGCGACGGGTCGCTGCGGATGACGTACGAGGCGAACGAAACGACGACGACGACGACGACGACGACGATGGGAGTCCCGTCGGGATCGTCGAATGATGGACCGAATTCGACGCCGCCCGCGATGCGGGCGCTGCTCACGGCGGGAGCGGTGGTAGGGGCGGTGTGCGCGGCGGATTACGCGTTTGTGACGGCGGGCGGATTGACGTGGGCGGCGACGCCGGGGGCGAGCGCGATTCGTGCGTCCGCGGCGACGCTCGCGACGCTGGTGTCGGCGTACGTGTGGAGTAAATTTGGCGGGATGGCGAGCGCGCCGGGGGCGTTGGCGATGTGCGTGACGTATGCGTTCGGGTCTCTGTTGTCCATCGTCGTCGTCCAAGCGTACAAGGTGAGCGCGACGTGCGTGCTCAGCGCGGGCGCGGCGTGCGCGGCGACGTGCGCGGCCGCGTGGTTGGTTCGCACGCTCGCCGATTCGTCCATGTTGGAAGGATCGTACGACGCGCAAGTTCACGCGCAGGCGATGGCTCGGGGGGCCAAGTCTTTCGAACGCCTCGAGGCGCTTCGCGAGGTGATGATGCGCGAGTTTGAAGCCGAGATGGCTGAGCTCGAGCAGAAGCAATCTCAGTTTGCGATGGAAATGTCGCGCGTGGAGGAGCGCCACAAGCGTGAAATCGCCCGTTTGCAGATGGACATCACAAAGTTGCGCGATCAAAATAACTCACACGCCGCCGACAAGGCCAAGGCTCTCGAACAAGCCAAGGCGCAGTTTGAAGCCGAAAAGCGACGCATGCGCGAGGCGCACGAGCGCGACACGGCTTTGCTCAAGGAAACGATCTCGAAGCTCGAGACTGAGGTCGCGGGCATGGAAGGCAAATTTGCGGACGAGCGTAAGGATCTATTGTCCAAAGTGCGCGCCGCCAAGGCGTTGTACCAGGCCCAAAGAGCGATGATGTACTCTGAAGTTTCCAAGCTTCAAAAAGCCATCTCCGTCAAGGAGGCGCAAGCCGCGGACTGGCACGCCAAGGTCACGGCCATTGAAGCCGAGAAGTTATCGCTTATTTCCAAGCTCGAAGAGGCGGCTGCGAATGCAGAAACATCCGCCGCCGAACTCGTCGCCGCCGTGGCTGAAGTGCAGTTCGAAGCCGAACGCGAGTTGCAGCGCGCCATTGCCGAGGCTCTCGCGGAGCGTCAAGCGCTCGAGCTTCTCATGAACGATAAGGAAGCGGCTTGGAAGGTTGAGATGCGCGCGGCGATCACTGAGGCGGAGATGAAAATAAATGAAGACTCCAAGAAGAAGCTCGCCGATCTCGACGCCAGGCATACCGAAGCCATCGCGCAACTCATGCGCGAGCACCAGGCCAAGATGCAGCAAGTCGAATCCGAAGCCGAGAAGCGCGGCGCGAGCGCCTTTGCGGCCGAAAAGGCGACCTTAGAGGCGACGTACCGAAGTGCCGCTGATGCAGCCCAAAAGGCGCACGCTGACAGCCTCGAGCGAACCAAGGCGGCGAGCGCCAAGGATGTCGAAGCCATTCGCGCCGAGATGGCTGTCCTCAAGGCGACGTACGAGAGCGCCGCTGCCGCCGCGCAAACCGCGCACGCGAGGAGCCTCGAACTAGTCAAAGAAGGAGCTGCGCAAGATCTCGTAGCCGCCAAGCAAGAAATTATCGATGCCGTGGCTGAACAAATTCACCTCAACGAGATTGAAAAGATGCAGCTCGTCGCCGAGATGAAGGAAGAAGAGCTCGAAATGACGGCGGAGCTGTTGGCTGAAAAGGATGCCGCCATCGCGGAGCTTCAAAAGCAACTCAAGATGTCCAAGAACGAGCGACGAGCGGTGTTCGATCTTCTCAAGTCCGAATCCGAAAAAATGAAGATGTTCACGGGCGACAACTTGAAGAAGGAGATTGAAAGTGCCGAAGAAAGGCTGAACTTGTTCTGGTCAGGCAAGATGGAGCGCCTCGGCGCGGCGCACGCCGTCAAAGTTGAAAAGATGGAAAAGGATACCAAGAGCAAAGTACGTCAGCTGAAGGAAGACGCCAAGCAAGAACTCGCGGCGCAACTCGAGTTCACGGCCAAGGCTACTCGTGTCGCGGCCGAAGCCGAACTTGAGAAGCAGTTGGCGAACGCTACACGCTCGATGGCGGCGGAACGCCGCGCCTTGAAAGCGCTCTTTGATTCCGAAACTTCAAAGACGCAAAAGCTCGTCTCGTCGTACGAGTCTAGAATCAATGCGTTAGAGATCGCCGAGAAAGCTGCCAAGGAAAAGGCGCAAGCGTACGATGCCGAAATCGACGCATTGAAGAAGCAATCGCAGATTTCGCTTGAATCTGCTCTCGCTTCTCGAGAGGCTGAGGTCGAGAAGACGTGGTTGACGAAGATGGATGAACTCGAACGCGCGCATAAGGTGCAGATCGAAAGAATCAACGCTGATCACGCGAAGGCAATCGCTGAATCGCAGTCCAAGCTGAAGTCTGCCGAAGCTGCGCAAGCTGAAGCCATCAAGGCGAAGATGGCGCAACTCGAGACAGACCTCGCTAAGACGACCAAATCCCTTGAAGACCAACTTGCTGCGGCGCGTGAAGACGCTGCGCGCCAACTAGCGGCGGAAAAGTCGCGCACTGCCGAGGCGATCCAAGCCGCGGCTATCCAGGCTGAAGATGGGAGTGCGGCCAAGAAGGAGCTCGACGCCCTGACAGCCAAGTTCAGCTCGACGGAGAGCGAGTACAAGTCGACGGTTCAAAAGCTTGAGGCTGAAATTAAGGCTCTTGAACTGAAGGCGGCCGCGGCGGGCACCGATGCCAAGGCACAATTTGAAGCCGAAATCGCGACGCTCAACGCCAAACTCAAGGAGGCTGAAGAGGAAATCAAGGAATTGGAATCGCAGCTCAGTGAGGCGAAGAGTGCGGCGGCAAACAAGGTTGCCGAGTTGGAGAAGCACTTCGCTGATGAGATGCACGAGCTCAGAAGCGCGTTCGATGCGCAAGCGAAGGAAGGCGTGGCCGCTGTCTCGTCGGAGCGCGACGCACTCAGCGCTCGCATCGCCGCTCTTGAAGCAGAACATGATCAGAATTTGTCCTTGGCCAAGGCTGATGCCGAAAAGGCGAAGGCTTCAGCTGTTCAATCGCTCGCCGATGTTGACGCCCAAATTTCAGCGCGACTCGCGGAGCAAAAGGCTGAACTTGACGCCAAATTAGCCGCTCAAATCGAAGAGCTTCGCAAACGTACCGATGCGGATGTTGCGGCAGCTAGCAAAGCACTCGCAGACGCCAAGGCTCAATACGAGGCGGACGTCGCCGCGCTCAAGGCTCAAAACGCTAGAGATCTCACCGCGGCAAAGGAAGCCGCAGAGAGTGCCGATGCGGTTTTGCTTTCGAAGATTTCCAAGCTCGAGACTGAGCAAAAGAGCGCATTACAAAAGGCGAAGGAACAAGTGGAAGCGGAGTACGGAGCCAAGTTGACGAAAGCGCAAGCAGAAATTGACGCACTCAAGGCGAAACTCGCGGATGCCGAGAAGCAGAACGCCGCACAAGCTGAAAAAGAACTCGCCGATGCTCTCACCAAAGCGGCTCTCATCCCCGGGTTGCAACAACAAGTCGACGAGCTCACTAATTCGTTGACGAGCTCCAAGGCGTCGTATGAATCCACTTTGAACAAGTTGCAACAGGATCACGCCGCGGAGATTGATAAATTGAACAAGGATCATGTGGCGGCGTTGAAGGATGCCAGCGACGCGTCGGACCTCAAAGCGCAAATTAGCGCCCTCGAAGCGCAACTTCAAAGCGAAAAGGATAAACTCGCCAAGTCGTTGACGGATGCTGAAGCGCAGCGTGCGGAACTCGAAGCGTCTTCGAAGACGGCGCTCGAGCGAGCGCGAAGTCAAGTCATCGCCCAAGCCGAGGATCAACGAAAGAAGTTGGAGCAAATGTTCTTGGATGAGTCCGCCAAGGCTCGTGCCGCCTTCGAAGCTGAGGTCGCCGAATACGAAAAGCTCGTCAAACAAGCGACTGCAGATTTGAAGAAGGCTCACGCCGACGAGTTGAGCAGTATTGTTGCGCAACACAAGTCCGAGCTCTCGCAAGCATTGGCCAAGGTCGACACGACGAGCGCCGGTAAGGTGACCGCGCTCGAAGCTGAAAAGGCCAAGCTCGAGAAGGCGATCGCAGACACTAACGCTGCGCTGACGAAGGCGAGCGCTGACGCGAAGTCCGCTTCCAACGACGCGGCTTCGGCCAAGGCAGCTCTCGAAAAGCTCGAGCAGGAAGTGGCCTCTCTCACGAACGCGCGAGACGCGGCCTTGGCTCGCGCGAGCGAACTGGAGAAGGAAGTCGCGACTCTCACGAAGAACGCCGTCGATCCCAAGGAGCTGGCAGCGCTCGCCAGCGCTCGAGACGCCGCCTTGGCTCGCGCGAGCGAACTGGAGAAGGAAGTCGCGACTCTCACGAAGAACGCCGTCGATCCCAAGGAGCTGG
>VMHT01109074.1_pt1 | contig 15448 bp, 22 predicted proteins | sample 4693611 | NCBI WGS metagenome assembly VMHT01 (sample SAMN12280063, study PRJNA550983) | marine metagenome | isolation source: seawater sampled from same location over 5 years 0.02-0.2 micron viral filtrate | place: USA: collected off the coast of southern California halfway between the port... ... | reverse complement strand
TGTTCATGAGAGAAGGATATCTATAACTATTACAAGAAAAACAAAAATAAAAAAATTGAAATACTATTTTGATATAATGTATAAGTATCAACTATATCAAAATCGGAATGGATACTTTCAATATTACTGAGTTTATGAAGAAGGAAATGAAAGAATATGAGCGCGAGCATGCTGATTATATCAAGGTAAAAGCTTACTATGGTTTCCAAGGAAAAAGAACACATCAAGAAATGACAGAAGAAATATTGGATATTAAGTCTCCACATCCAAGCGAATTGCCCATGCCTAGTGAAAAAATTTTGAATAAAAATTAACTTTGTATAATGTAAGATGTGGTTATTTAAAAAATCAAAAAAAATAAAAAAAGATAAAAATTTTATTCTAGAAACATACAATACTAAAAAAGCACATGAAGAGATGATATGGAAATCAGGTGGGGGTTTGTGGAATACATTACGGTGTGCGATTGATGATTTAAATGAATATGTAGACGTTATTGAAGAATTAAAAATTATAATAGATAACAAAAATAAGGAAAATTTTTTTATGGAGAAAAAAATAGTAGAATTATCAACAAACTATGAATACAAAGACGAAGCTATTCATATTAAAATCAATTATTCATTATTAAAACACAAAATTATGAAATGTCTTTTTTTCAAATATTTTTTTATTATAATGAATAAATTCTTATTTTTTCTATCTTTATTACAACAAACTAATTAGATCACCTTCAGGAACTAGATTAAACTTCTTTTTGCCTTTTTTAATTTTCAATTTAATATTTTCATTTTGAAGCATTTCATTTTGCATATTAAGTTTTTCAATTTCATCATCTTTATATTTACATTCTTCATTTTTATTATATAATTGTTTTTTCAAATCCCTGATTTGCTTTTCCATTATTTTAATTAGTTCAGCTGGAGAATTGTATGTTCCATAGTTTTGCTTAAAATCATCATTACATTTCTTCAAAAATTGTTGATGTTTATTGCTTTTACAGTGTTGATTAATAAACTGACTTCGCTTTCCTTTACTATATTCAACTCCACAACATATAAAAGCCTTGGTACCATATTTTATTTTTATTTCACTATTATTCATATCTCTGTAACAGTTGTTTACATCATCAAACTGAGGTTCATATTCCTCAATTGTTTCGCAAATTGGATATTTCTCCATAATTATTTTATAAAATTTATTTTAATTATTTTTATTTTACAAGTATTTTAATTTCAATTTTATTAAAATATTTTAAAAATATATATGCCAACTACTAGAAGACAAAGTAAAAGTGCTACAAAAATTCAAGCTGCTACTAGAGGACGTCAAACTAGACGTAAATTAAAGAGTAATAAAAGTTCTCCAAAATCATCTCCAAAATCATCTCCAAAAGAATGTCCTATATGTTTAGAAGAAGTTAATAAAGATAATGCTTCTATGATTCAATGTGGAAATAAACATTTATACCATCATAAATGTATTAAACGTTGGATGGAACATAAAACAGAATGTCCTCTTTGTAAAGAAAACTTATTACCTGATAACAAAAGAAAAATTAAAGAATTACTACAAACAATAAATGTTGAAGAAGCTGAAAAAATTGGTGATGCGGCTGCTAATTTTTTACAAAAAATATATGCTACTGGTCAATATAATAAAAAAAATATTAGTAAAACAGAAGAGAATATTATTAAATTAACAGAAGAATATTTTCACTTATATGGCGCTTTAGATGAGTTAATTTCTAATGAAGATGAACTTGATTTTTTATCAAGAAAAAAGGATGGAGTTGAAGTTTTAAGAAAAATTATTGATAAATATAATAATGTAAAAGATAAATTAAAAAAACTAATTACTAAATATCCAACTGATAGATTAGAAGAAAGAAAAATAGGTTTTTATAATCTTGAATTATTAGATAAACCAACTAGAAGAATAGATGCTATTAGTCGCCCCCCAGCTACAGAAAGAGCTCAAGTAGTAAGATTTACAAGAAGTGAATAATTATGCTCTTTCGAGATTATACTTGAATCGTTTTTTTGTATTATTTAGAACTCTCTTACATTCTCTAATATTAGGTAAATATTTTTCATCAATTTCCTTTTGTTTTACTTTTAGCTCCCTTTCTCTATATGGCAATGCTTCTTTCATAAATAATTCAACTAGTTCACATAATTCATTGTAATCTTTTTCATAGCCATAGAGTTCTGTTTCTTGATATGTTTTGAGAACAGTATTATCAACAACCTTCATTTCATATGTAGAATACATCGCAATAATAATTTTTGAAAGCTTTTAATATTAATCACTTATAAATTAATATTAAAATCAATTTTTATTTTTTTATTTTTTTAGTGTTTTTTACTTTTTTATTTATTTTTTTCTTTTTGGTAATTCTTTTCTTTGTATTTTTCTTTTTATACACTATTTTTGATTTACTTTTGTATTTTTTCTTACTTTTTTTATTAATTGTTTTTTTATTTTTATTTTTTGTTTTTTTTCCACCTTTCTTTAATTTTGGAGTTCCTGATCTATTAGTCTCTTCTTGATGTAAACGTTGTCTTTTACCATATGATGGTTTTTTTGTTGGAGTTTGCTCTGGTACTAGTGGCGCTTGACGAATTTGTGATGGAGGAGTTTCTGGAGGCGGTGAAGAATCTATATCCATATCTCTTGTAAAATCTGTTTTAACTGTTAAAATAGGAGCAGGAGGAAGAGGAGAAGCATCCGGAACTTCTTCGAAAGACGAAGATGCTAATGATTCTTCTGGTTTTGATTCTAATAATTTAGATATATCAGGATTTTTTTTTACAAAATCATGTAATTTATTTAATAATACATTTGTATATATTTGATAATTATCAATTTCATCTTTATTATCAACTTTTTCAAAATGTTTGAAATTATATAATAATTCTTCAGAATATAGATTATTAATTTCACCATCCGGTATTAAGTTGGGAATAATAGAATTATTTATTGGTTCTTTTTTATCATTATAATCTGGTAGTAAAATATTAGTTATAATTGTATTTAAAAAGTCTATTAATTCTTGTCCTTCTTTCTTTAAAATATATGGTAATAAGTAAGGATTACAATAAATGTAAGGATATAATAATGAATAGCAAGATAATATCTCATATTCATCTTGCTTAAAATCACCAGTATCAATTTCTTTTGTTCCTCCTTTTTTCTTATTATTTCTATCCGAGATTTTTATAAAATTAACAACGCCATCATTAAAAATTATATCATTAATATATTTCTTCAAAGTAAAATATTTTTCTTTAATTGTTAATTTTTGAGCAAAAACAAAATATTTTCCAGTTATAATTTTTCGTTTTTTACCCCTATAAATAAAAATACTTACAGCTTTTAAAGAAACAACTATCTTTCTAAATTCATTAAAAGACTGTTCTGTTAATTCTTTATAATCAGTTTTCACACGAATAATAGTTAAAATTGTACTTATAATTTCATTAGTTTCTAATTGTTCTTTTAATTTATCTAAAAATAGATTTGATTCACGTATACAATCTATAATTTTTTTAAATCTATTTTTCACCTCATCACTAATTACATATCTTGCGTCTTCAATAAAAATTACATTTGAATCGCTGTCTATAGTAGCAAGTAATTCTGTATATTCTTTAATTATTTGTTCATTGTGTATCTTAGTTTTTTTAATTTCATTTAATTTCATATTTTTTTCATAAATAGCTTCATCTATTGCAGCATAATAAGTAATAATAGAATTACTATTTAGTAAATATGGCACATTTAATATTGCACATCTACATGCTAATACTGTATCAATTGATAATAAAGATGTATTTTCTTTTCTTATTGAAGAATTACCCTCGTCAAATATTTTTCGTAATACTATAGCTTGAGTAGTATCGCCTAATTCTTTAAAAAATATTAATAATGTAGATAACATTTGAATATATACACCACTTGTATGATCATTTTCAGAAATATATGTATTTTTTTTTGTATTACCTTTGAATAAGTTTTCAAAAATAGATTTTAGAGTTCCAGCATTATCTTTACTATATACATCTCCTGCTAGAGATACTTCATATGTATCTCCCAATTGTCCTTCTCTATTAACTAATCCTTTAAAATAATTATCAGAGTCTAATATTATTTCTATATATTTATAATCATCTTTATTATTATCTTTAATGTAATTAAATGTAGAACCTTTTTTAAATCCATATTGTTCTAATGGATAAGTTGTATTTACTTCTGGATAAAAATTTTCAGTTTCTGTTCTTGTACCAGGATCTATATTAGATGCTGGGGTTTCGTAAATTTTTATTTCACTAGCCATATAATAATTAGATGGTGTAACTGCTGCATCAATAAATGCATTAGTAACATTAACAGGAACAACTTTTCTACTATTTTTATTTATAGTTTGAATTTTTGGATTATTATCAAGAGTATCTTCTTCTGGAATTGGTAATAAAGTTCCATAGCAATATTTTTTTACATTATTTAATAATTTTTCATTTATTAAGTCTATTAAATTTTTAAATTCTGCAGTATTAACACTATCACAGTTAAAATCTCCTGTTATAATTTTTTTAGCTTTAATAAATAGTGGATTATTTATTATACTTGGATTTATTTTACCATCTTTATCCATATCACCACAATTTAATATTTGATGTTTTTGTAAAGTATCGAAAGTAGTCATTATATATAATTAAAGTTTTTTATTTATGATTAATATTTAAATACTTAAATATTAATCTCTCCAGCTGGATTCGAACCAGCGACCTGGGGATCACTGCCGAGAACCAATTACAGTCCCTCGCTCTGCCAACTGAGCTATAGAGAGGAGAGGATATATATTTTATTATATATAATAAAATATTAATTATATTTTTTAAATTACTTTATTCTTTTAATAATAAAGTAGAATTATTATTTAAACTCTCAATAATAGATAGCCACAATGTAAATGTAGCAAAATTTATTATTCCACCTTCATTATTATATTCTTGTTCCCAGAGAGAAAATTTTTGCATTTCAATCTCTGTTAAAGGGTATATAGTAAAACATTTAATTAAAAAAGTAAGTATTTCATCACTACAATTATACCCATTAAAATAACATATATTTTTCAATATTTTAATTATATCTTTGGGTTTCTTTGAATAATAAATACGTAATCTAATAAAATTTAAATAAAGTATATGTTTCTTTTTAATTAAAATATCAAAATAATTATTCATTCAATATTATATATTTAACAATATTTATTTTTTCTCATATGTAAATACATCGTTTCACGTTCATTTGTTTTTCTATTTAGAACATCGTTTCTTTTTGGAAATCTACCAAATTCATTGAAAATTTGTTGATGATTTTCATAATTTTTTAGAATTTTTTTGAATACTTCATTATTATTACCTAATTTTTCTTCTATTTTTTCTAATATTTTTTTACTTTTCTCTCTATAAATTTTATTTTCAGTATGAATATATGGCATGAAAGCAAATATTATCTCCATATTTGTTAATTCTTCAAGATAATATTCAAATCCATTATCTGTAAACTCCATAATTTTTTTATCAAAGGAAAATGCTCTTTCTGTATTTCTATAAATTTGTCTTGGAAATTGGTCTAATAATATTATAAATGCTATAAATTCTTCTTTATTTTTAAGATGATCCATCCCTTTTTTCATTTCATAAAATAGGAGCATTTTCTCAAATCTTTCTTTTATCTCATTATCATATTTGTAACTTTCAATAAACCATTTTTTACTATTAAATTTTTCTCCTTTTTCAAACCAATATAATAATATTTCTTTACTATTCATAATTTAATATAATACTTGTATAACATTATATTAATATAATGTTATATCAATTTTATGATAATTTAATTAAATTTCTTTTACCACTAATTATTACATCTCCTTCTTTTGTGCCTTTTTTTAATTTCTTTAATATTGTGTAAACTATTTTCAAATCTTTTAAAAATTTATATTTACTATTCTCTCTACATAAATAAGCGGCATAATTAAATATACTATCTATTTCTGTTCTAGAATATTTTTCTTTTAATTCTAATATTGATATTTTCATTATAACATATGAAGAAGGAAAACTATTCAAATGAAACCACACATAATCAATGTTTATTTCTTTATTTTTTTCAAATATTTCCCAGTTTTCCTTCGCATTTTGCCCAATTTCAAATATTATATCTCCATATGATTCTTTTTTCATTATCTTAATATATACTAATATAATAAATTTTTTTAGCTTTAAATGACTATAAAAAAGCACTATAAATAAAGAACTACAAAAAAAGAACTACAAAAAAAGCACCAACTCATGATACAAATTGTCCTATAAACATTAATATTATACGCATTATTTTATATCTGAAAACAAAATTTATTATTCTCATCATATTTTTAATTGATAAGCTAAATCTTCTTTTGTTTTTATCTAATTTTATATTCAAATATGATTTGTATAAATTTTCTAGTAAATTATTTTTTGGTATACATAGATTATTAAATCTTAATATATCATTTACAAATGTAAAACAATTATCATCAAGAGAATCGTAGCTATGTAAGTAATTTATTCCTTTTTCTTTTATATAATTCTCTAAAAAATCAGAAAATAATATTTTTCTTTTTGATAACTTTACACTTTTCAAATATATTATATTTTGCCCTTCTTTTTCCATAACTAATATTAATGATGTATGATGCTTTATTAGTTTTTTTATATTTCTTTCTTCGCATATATATTCTAATATTTTTAGTAAATTTTTATCAATATAACTGATTGTTAAATACATTTTTTTTATTTTTATATTTTTGTATTTTGAAAATATATCATTATTTTTTTATCTATAAATATATCTTTTGACATATTTGTATAGTTAATATATAATTTTATAAAAATATATACTTATTTATATGATAGGTGGAGGACCTTATATTAAAATGACTGATACTATGAATAAACAATTACAACATATTGGTGAAGGACAATCTTGTGGTGCTTGTGCCTTACAATATTTGGGCTTACCTAAAAATATTATTGATAATTTAGTAAGAACAGCTGAAGGACATACTAGACAACAAACGTCTGGTCTTCAAGATATTAACATGAGAAATAATATTAGAGCTTATGAAAATACTTTTGATGATACTAATAGTCAATTAATTAATAATTCTTGTCCTAGAACACAAATATATTTATATGGTGCTGATTTATCATCAAATGCTTTTAATCCAAAAATTAATAAAATTTTAATTGATGATAATAATCAATATTATAGTGATACAGAATTAGGATTAAAACCATTAACAAATGAATTAATAGAGCAATCATTGAATGAAATATACAAAATTATACCTTCTGGATTTGCTACTATTGTTGGTGTTACATGGAAAAATAACTTCTCGCCTGGAATAATTGGTCATTATACTATATTTGCTAAAGGGATGAATAATAATTTATATTTAATTGAGAATCAAGGTATTGGTAACCAAGGAATATATAAAAATCCGGATGAAATTCGTGAATATTTTAAAAGTCAAGGAGATATTGCTTATTTTGTTACTTTTGAATGTGGAAAATTAATAGATTCGTCTACTGAGAAATGGCTTGAAGGAAGAAGAACAACATATAACCCAGCTAATATTTCTGATATACCTCAAATTAAACGATTACCATCAACCAGATATACAAATTATATTAATATTACCAATGAAGAGTTAGTAAATATATTTTTGCATAGAATAAATTCACAAGTATGGTCTGATACTCAATACCCTCATGTAATACAATATAAAGATCAGAATATTTATGCTTTTAATGATGGGAATCAAAAATATATTTTTTTAGATCTAGCTAGTCCAAAAATACTTTTGACATTAAATGACGCTGAACAATTTTCTAAAAAACAAACACCACAAGGATGGGTAAATTTAGAAGGAGGTATATATAAAGGACAATATGAACAACTATACGATTCTAATGTAAATGTTTTAAAAATACCTAGAGCACAACATGGAGGAAAAAAATATAAAAAAACTAAAAAAAAGAACAAAAAAGGAAAAAGAAAAACCTATAAAAAATAAATTTATATAATAATTTTTATAGAAATATTATTATATTTACATTTCTTTAGCTGCTACTTTTTTCGCTCTTGGTAATTTTACACCTAGATTTCTTTCTACTTGAGAAATTTGTAAATTGGTAGGTAATTCTTTATTAGATTCCCATTTTGCTAATATTTGCTGTGTTACACCTAATTCATATGCTAAAATTTTTTGTGTTTTTCCTTTAATATTTCTTGCTTGTGAAATAAGCTGCCCTAATTGTTTTGGTGCTTCCATTCTTACTTTTTCAGGATCATTACTTACTTTATTACTATTGACTTTTCTGCTTTCCTCCTTTTTCTTATTTTGAGAAGGTGTATTAAAAGTAATTGTATTCCAGTCTTGACACTCCATTATATATTTTATTTATATTTATTTAAAATATATAAAAATATTTCAATTTTTAATAATAAATGTTCTATAATGGATTATCTAAAAATTATAATGTTGACCTTATCTCTACCGATGTTAGCTTACATAGTGGTATTCCAAAACATTTTTATTATTTAAAGGATAAACAATTCAATGATTGGGAGATTCCTCCATGGGAATTATTTATTTTTAAAGATACTTTACTTGGCGAAGGTTCTTTTTCAAAAGTATATCTTGCTAAATGGAGAGAAACTTTTGTAGTAGCTAAGGTTATTGATAGGAATTTTTTACAAATAAAGAAAGAAATTGTTATGCGTGAAATTGATATTATGTCAAAATTACATCATCCTAATATAGTTCAATTTTTGGGTTATATTGATGACCCATTTACTATTATACTTGAATATATTCCATCTGGTGATCTTACTGCTAATATTAAAAAATTAAATAAAAAACAAAAATTATCTATTATGAGAGATATACTTAAAGGATTAGCATATATTCATAATCGTCGCCCTAACAATCTTATTCATCGTGATATCAAACCTACAAATATTCTTCTTACCAATTCAAAAGTAGCTAAAATTGCCGATTTTGGTTTATCTAAATTTTATAACCTTAACAAGATTAATTCTTTTGAAAATATGGTAGAATTAAATGACGAAAAAAAAGCACTGTTACAATCAAATGATAATACTATTCCTGTTGGAACTGAAAGATATATGGCTCCTGAAGTTAAAAATACATCCGATTATGATAATAAAATTGATATTTACTCTTGTGGAATATTATTATATGAACTTTTTGAAGACAAAAAATATATTCCTGGAGTAGAAATGAAATGGTATTATACTCCAAAAACTATAAAGAATATTATCATTACTAAAATGTTTTGCGAAGATCCAAAACAAAGATATGATGCTTTATCTATAATAAAAATATTAAATCATTATAATATATAATGGCTCCATCTACAAAAAGTAAAAAAGGTAAATCTACTAAAACAAAAAAATAACCATTACCTATTACTACTAGACTAAATAAATTACCTTTCCATTTATAAAAAGAAATTTATTCTATAGTTACCGAACAACAATATCCATTAAAACAAAAATTTATTAGAAGAAATTTAGCTAATAATTATATTGTTGGTTTACATTTAATGATATATGATGCTTCAAAAATTAGAAAATCATTAAAAATTAAGCAATATACTAAAGAAAAACAAATGGTCGAAATTATTATGGATTTTAGAAGAGATTATATTTTTCCATTAACTAATTTGTTTTTGGAAATACAAAATATTTATTTTTTATTTGATCGAGAAAGTAGAGATTATTCTTATTATGAAAGTAATATAAATTATGCCGAAAAAAATTAAGACACCTTATTAGTGAATTCAACAAAAGAGCAACTCAAGTAGAAAAGTTATTTAAATCATATATTATTCCAGATAGAATTCAAGAAATTAATAATTTTATAATGAAACTTAATATGCTTTTATCTAAAAAATTACAATTATTACGTAGCTATGGTTCAAATATATCTTATAAAACTTCTCCTATTAATAGTAAAATAAATTCAAAAACGAGAAAAATAAGATCCTTATAAAATATAATGAGTGTTAACATAAGTGTTTCTAATACTAAACAAGTAAATTGTAATTATATTATAGAAAAAATGCTTTCTTGTGGATTTAATTCAAGAATTATTGATACTATTTCTATAGTAGATAGTAATATTGAAAGAGGTTGTTTAATAACTCTAGGTAAAGAATATAATACTAAAACTCAACTTAATAAAATTTGGAATTCTATAAAAAATGACTATGATTGTGCTCATCTAAAAATAGATGGCTTATTTGATGGTTGTATATTAAATTTTTTAAGTGAAGATAAATGTCCTGGTGTTAAATAAAAATTACTTTAAATTATTATTAATATTTTCAATTAAAATTTCATGATATAATTCTTTATGTTGATCATAAAACCAATGTCCAAAATTTGCCAAAATACTTAATTTTTCTTCTGATTCAATATCTATATATTCCGTATTATTATAGTCTACAAAAATATAGTCACCTTTATATTCATGTATAGATATAAGCAATCTATCTTCTACTTTTGAAATTATTAATCCTGGTTTTTTTGATTCTTTTATCAAAACAAAATCACCTATATTTTTTTTCATATAGTTATAATATTTTTAATTTTTTATATTTATTACACCTATATAATAATAATTTTTGTAAAAAATTTATTACTATTATATATTATGAGTAACACCAAAGACATTTTCATAACACATAACTGGGGAACAGATAACAGTTACAGAGACAATCATGCTAGATGTAAAGAACTAGCATATTTATTAATTAATAGAGGATATTCTGTATGGTTTGATAATTTTGATATTGTAGACAATATTGATAAAAACATAATTGAAGGTATAAATAATTCGAAAGTTGTATTGATATGTTTAACAGAAAAATATTGTAACAAAATATCAAATGGCACTAATAATCAAATGATTTCAGATAATTGCTATAAAGAATGGAATTATTGTTTATCAAAAGGTAAAAAAATCATTCCAATAGTTTTGGAGGAAAATTTATTCGAATTGAAATCTTTTGAAATTATACAAATGTATATAAATTCAATATTTTATATTGACATGTGTAAAAATATTACAGATAATCTTGATTTATTGTATAGAAGTTTATTAAAACACAATGTTTATTCTCTATATGAATCTCGTGCCTCAAATAAAATTACAGAATTTTATAAAAAATCTAAATCATGTAAATATTTTAGATTATAATATTATAAATGAATAATTCTAAAATAATACCCGATTATAGAATCAAAGAAATTATGAAATTATATCCTATTTTCAATAATAAATTTTCTAATGAATATAACTTGGAGTATAGAAAAACCGAATTAAAAAAAATTATTAAACTGAAATACAAATGGTTTACTAACTCTGAGTATAATCATATTTATAATCTTATCAAAGAAAATGAATATAATCACATTTTAAATTTCAAAAAAATAGAAATAGAAGAAAAATATAAGAGAGATTTAATTAAGTTATTTATTAAATTTGATGATAATGATAATAATTCTATTGATATAGATGAATTCAAAGCTATATTATCTAAAATTAAATGCTTCAGTGACGAAAAAATATATGAAATGTTCAAGGAAGCTGACCTCAATGGAGACTCACAAATATCTATAGATGAGTTTATCCTATTCTTAGCTAATAATGACGAATTAACTGAAAAACTTAAATCGATATTAGATTGTAAATTCGAGCTCAAAAAAAGAAATGATAAGCGAACTCTATTATTTAATAATTTTCCTGGCTCTCCATTAAAAATAAATTGGCGCCCATCACTAAGCAATTTAAATCCTATGGAATTTATTAGGAATAATATATAAGTTACTTCATTGCTTCCCAACCAGAACCGGGTGCTAATTTTTCTTCTAGCTTTTCATAAATAATTTTCAATAAACTCAAAGGTGGAGCTTTAATTATTAGTTCATTTTTTGATAATGTGCTTTTATAATGATTCATCTTATTATGTAAAATTATTACATTATTATCCCAATGTATCTCATCATCTTTAAGTAAATTTATTTTTTCTCTCTTATTTCCATATTCTATAACGGCGTTACAATGAAAAACAACTTTAAATTTGTAATCTTCTTTAAAGTTATCTTCATTATAAAATTTTGATTCTTTACTTGTTAAAATATATTGATAAGCCATCTATTTCTCTCTTGCTTTAATTTTTATTTTATAAATATTTATTCAATTTTTATATTATTTTGTATAATTTATAAAGTAAATTATGTCTTATGTATATTTATTACATTCTACAGATAATTCTACTTATGTAGGCGCAACTGTTGATTTAGAAAGACGACTTAGACAACATAATAAAATTATTAAAGGTGGTGCTCATGCTACCTCTATGAAAGTGAATGCTGGTCAAACGTGGGAACGCGCTTGCTATGTTGAAGGTTTTCCTGATTGGCAAGCAGCATTACAATTTGAATGGCGTTGGAAGCAAATTAGTAGAAAATTATCTAATAAATTATTTCCTTTAAAAAGGAGAATGATAGCTTTGAAAGAATTGTTGGCTCTTGATAGCTCTACTAGTAAAGCTATTCCATATTCTGAGTGGAATACTCAACCAAATATAATATTTGAATCTGATATCGCAAAGAATTTTTATTATGATTTATGATTTATAATATTATTTTTCATTTAAAATTAATATTATAATTATTTAAAAATTATAAACTAAATATAATTATGTCTTCTAAACAAAATGCTATGAGTTTATTTTCAGGTATGGGCGGAGATACACTTGGAATTCATAATGCCGGATTAAATGTTTTAGCATTTAATGAATTTGATAAAGCTGCTACTGATTGTCATAAACTCAATTTTCCTAATTCTACACTTATCTGTGATCTTTCTCAAAAAAAAACAAAAGATCAAACTAATATTCAATTAGTATCAGATTCTATATTCTTAGAATATAAAGATAAGGTTGATTTAATCTTTGCGGGTCACCCGTGTTTTGTAACAGATACAAAAGTTTTAACTATTAATGGTTATAAATTAATTCAAGATGTTGATTTAAATGATAAATTATTAACTCATCTAGGTAATTTTCAAAATATTGTAAATTTACAAAATAAATTATATTCTGGTAACATATTTACATTCAGAATTAAATATCATCCTGAAAATATAAAATCTACTGATAATCATCCATTTTATGTTAGAGAAAAAATCAAAAAATGGAATCAAAAATTAAAAAATTATGATATAAGTTACGATAAACCTATTTGGAAATATGCTAAAGATATTACTAGTAATGATTATTTTGGTATGATTATTAATTCAAATGAAATAATTCCCGAATTCTCCTTTAATAAAATTGTTAATTCTAATAGAACTGATAATATTAAAATTATTATTGATAAACCAGAATATTGGTTTATGATGGGTTATTTTATTGGAGATGGATGGATACAAGATTCGGTTATATCAGATGGAAGAAGTAAAAATTGTATTTATTTTGCTATTAACGATAATGATATAGATGATATTGTTAGAAATATTTCTCTAGTAATTCCAATTACAGATAAAAAATGCGATTCTGGTAAATCTAAAAAATACGGTTGTTCTAATTTTATTTGGTTTAATATTCTAAAAAAGTTTGGAAAATATGCTCATAATAAGATTATTCCAGAATGGGTTCAAGATGCTCCAATTGATATGATTCAACATTTTATTGAAGGATATAGAAGAGCAGATGGTTGTATTAAAAAAAATGAACTTATTAGTTATACTACTACATCTGTAAATTTAGCTTATGGTTTACAAAGATTATATTTCAAATTAGGTCATATATTTAGTATTCATAAGACAGTTAGACCTAAAACATGTATTATTCAAGAAAGAGTTGTAAATCAAAAAGATACTTATTGTGTTAGCGGTTATACTAGAGATAAACTTCATCCAGTTTCATCATTTATTGAAGATAATTATGCTTGGTTTCCATTACATAAAATGGATTATTATCCTGTAGTAAATGAACAAGTTTACAACTTTGAGGTTGAAAATGATAATACTTACATTGTAGAAAATACAATTGTTCATAATTGCCAAGGCTTCTCACAGGGAGGCAAAAAATTACCTGATGATCCTAGAAATACTCTTTTTAGAGAATTTGCTAGAACAGCTGCGCTTATTAAACCAAAATATATTATTGGAGAAAATGTTGACGGATTACTTTCTAGAAAAACTGCTACTGGAGAATTATATATTGATGTAATTGTTCAAGAGTTTGAAAATCTTGGATATAATGTTACTTATAAAGTATGTCATGCTGTTCAATATGGTGTTCCTCAATTAAGAAAACGATTAGTATATGTTGGTATTCGTAAAGATTTAAATCAAACTTTCACGTTTCCCGAACCATTAAACGATGGTAAAAATAATCTTCCTAATTTAAAAGATATTATCAAATTTAGCATGGAAGGTGCTATTAAAATTGAACCAGATGATTTTGACATGACTTCTATTCCATCTGAATGTATTATTACAGACATGAAGAATAATGAAGATGAAGATATTAATAATATTCACCCATACCTGCGTCTAAAAGCTAAAACAAGAAATCAAGAATATAATGGAAAAGTTCATGAGAACATGTTATCATTCAGTAAACGCGATTCGCCTGTTCATGCTGAAATTATTGATATTAGAAATCCTACTAAGACTATTATATGTACTTATAATCATCAACCTCGCCTATTTGTTCCTCTGAAAAATAAAAAAGGTTACTTCCTTCGTTGTATTCTTCCTGATGAGCTCAAACAAATTCAAGGATTTCCAGCTGATTTCAAATTATGTGGAAATAAAAATGATCAAATTAAGCAAATTGGTAATGCTGTCCCACCTCCCCTAATTACCCTTATTGTAAAACAACTTCTCAAACTTCAAAATTAATATCCTACCAATTTATATCCAATTTCTTCCAATTTTGGCTTTTCAATACATGTAATTGTAGGTAATTCTTTCCCATATGTTCTTGGCATTTTTGGAAATAATTTTACTTTACATGGCCAATGTGTTGTCATTCGCATTTCTTCAAATGCTTTTCTACGTTTTTCCAATTCTTTTTTTGTAGCTAGTTGTCTTGGCATATAGCAAGTATAGATTATTGCTCTAAAATTTGGATTTGCTCTTCCCTTATTTGCCTCTACGCCACAATGAATTGTTCGACTATCCCACAAAACAAGACTGCCTTTTGGACATTTAATTTTTCTATAATAACACTCATTATTATAGTAAAATTCCTTCTCAATATCATCTAATTTATACCAATTATCTTTTTCT
>VMHT01099449.1_pt1 | contig 15449 bp, 16 predicted proteins | sample 4693611 | NCBI WGS metagenome assembly VMHT01 (sample SAMN12280063, study PRJNA550983) | marine metagenome | isolation source: seawater sampled from same location over 5 years 0.02-0.2 micron viral filtrate | place: USA: collected off the coast of southern California halfway between the port... ... | reverse complement strand
ATTAATTTTAATGATAAGTTATTAATTATATATGGAATCGCAGCATGAAGGGATATAGATTTATTACGGACAATGACACCGCAGATTTTTGTCATCGTGTTACTGAAGCGCTTTCAAGTGGATTGAAACTTTATGGTGAACCTCAATACGTTTTCGACAATAAAACAGGGAAAATGCGTTGTGGTCAGGCTGTAATCAAAGCTTCAAATAAAAAATATTCAAAGAAATTAGAACTTCGTACAATTTAATGCCTAAAACATTAATTTTAGATGGTGGTATGGGTCAGGCTCTTTTGCAAAGGGGAATGGAGCCTAATGGCTCGTTATGGTCCGCGTCTGCTCTTATTGATGAATCTCAACATCATTTAGTTGAAAATCTTCATCTAGATTTCATAAATTCTGGAAGCAACATTATAATTACAAATAATTTTACAGTTAGAGATAGAAGGCTTATTGATAATGCTGTTTTTGAAAAAAAAGATTATCTTTTAAATGCAGCTGGTAAAATTGCAAAATCTGCAGTTAAAAAATCTAGTAAGAAAGTTTTGATAGGCGCCTCAATGCCCACACAAGGTGAAACTTATTCTGCTGAAATTTTTCAAACAAAAAGTGAAATGCAGAGTTTATTTTATCATACAGGTTCTATTTTAAGCCCTTATTCAGATTTTTTTTATTTAGATGTGCTATGCAGTATAGAGGAAATACATATCGCTCTTGAAGCTGTTAAAGTTTTTGATAAACCTATTTTGATAGGAGCTCATTTTAAAGGCACTGGTCTATTGCCAAGTGGAGAGAGTATTAAACAATTAAAACCTATTCTAAAAAAATACAATATTATGGGAGTCATAGGCGCTTGCATATCTCCTGAAATTTATGCAAAAGTAGTTTTTGATTTAAAATTCTTAGAGTTCCCTTATGGTTTTAAAGTCAATGCTTTTAAAAATATTCCTGACACTTGGAATAAGGCTATCAATTCTAATCCTAAAGAAGCATTAGGTTTTAGATCTGACTTTACGCCCGAGATATTTAAGCATTTTGTTGATAGTGAAATTAAAAATGGTGCTTCAATTGTTGGTGGTTGTTGTGAAACTTATCCTGAGCATATTTCCGCCATTAGTAATTGACTAACTCTGTCAAATACTCATTATATTACTATGAAATATAAAGGTTCTTGTCATTGTAAGTCTGTTGAATTTGAAATTGAAACTGATTTAAGTTTTATCAGACAGTGTAACTGCTCTATATGTATTAGAAAAAATGCTAAAATGGCAATTATTTCAAAAGAAAATTTTCTACTTTTAAAAGGAAGTGAGAGTTTATCTCTCTACCAGTTTAATAAAAATATAGCTAAACATTATTTTTGTAAAAAATGTGGTATCTACACTCATCACAATACAAGAAGTGATGAAACTAAAATGGGTGTTAATCTTGGCTGTATTGAAAATATAGATCCACTATCTTTTGTCTCGGAATTAGCTGATGGAAAAAAGTTATCTTAAAAAGTTCACCTCTCTAATTTCTAAATATTCTTGATTTTAAATTAAAAAAAACTAAGATTGACCATGGCCTCAATAAAAGAATATTTAACATTTGACGATGTTTTACTTACCCCTCAAAGATCTTCAATACTTCCAAACGATGTAGATATTTCTACAAATTTAACTCGAGAAATTAAACTTAACCTACCTATTTTATCAGCTGCTATGGATACAGTGACTGAATCAAAAATGGCAATAGCTATGGCTCAAAATGGTGGTTTAGGTGCTATACACAAAAACTTTAATATTGAAAATCAATGCTTAGAAGTAAAAAAAGTAAAAAGATTTGAAGCTGGTATTGTTTATAACCCCATTACAATGCAGCCAGACAACACTATTGATGATGTTATGTCAGTTATGAATGATCATAACATTTCTGGTTTTCCAGTTGTTGATAAAAACAATATGTTGCAAGGCATTATCACAAATAGAGATGTGAGATTTGTTATTAATAAAAAAACTAAAGTTAAAGATTTAATGACTAAAAAAGTCATAACTATTACTAAAACGCAATCATCTGCTATGTCTTCATTTGGATTAGCTAAAAAACTACTTCAAGAAAATAGAATTGAAAAATTAGTTGTTGTTGACAAAAATTATAAATGTATCGGCCTTATTACTGTTAAAGATATTCAAACAGGTGAAAAATTTCCTCATTCGGTAAGAGATAAAAATGGCCAATTATTAGTTGGTGCTGCTATTGGAACAAAAGAAGTGGATTTTGATAGAGCTGTAGAGTTGGATAAAGTAGGGGTGGATGTATTATTTATTGATACAGCACATGGACATTCAGAATCGGTACTAGAGTCTTTTAAAAAAATTAGAAAAAAAATAAAAATACCTATTGTTGTTGGAAATATCGCAACTCCTGAAGCTGCAAAAGATTTAATTAAATTAGGTGCTGATGCTATAAAGGTTGGTATTGGACCGGGATCTATTTGCACCACTAGAATTGTTGCAGGTGTTGGAGTACCCCAATTTACAGCTTTACTTGATATCGCTAAGGTAGCCAATAAAGCAAAGATACCAATGATTTCTGATGGTGGAGTTAGATATTCAGGAGATATTATAAAAGCATTAGCTGCAGGTGCTAGTTGTATTATGGCAGGCTCTCTATTTGCCGGTACTGATGAGTCACCAGGTGAAGTTTTTCTTTTTCAAGGAAGATCTTATAAATCTTATAGAGGAATGGGTTCTCTAGGGGCTATGGCTAGAGGTAGTGCTGATAGGTATTTTCAAGACGAAATGAATGAAGCTTCTAAAATGGTGCCGGAAGGAATTGAAGGAAGAATTCCTTACAAGGGGCAAGTGTCTAATGTACTATTTCAAATGTCTGGCGGATTAAGATCTGGAATGGGCTATACAGGTTCAGAAAATTTAACTTTTTTAAGAAAAAAAGCAAAATTTGTAAAGCTTACAAATTCAGGCATTAATGAAAGTCATGTTCATGGCGTACAAGTCACTAAAGAAGCACCAAATTATCGTTCCAATTGATTAAATCCATTTTAATTATTGATTTTGGATCTCAATATACTCACTTAATTGGAAGAAAAATTAGAGAATTAGGTCTATTTTGTGAAATTAAGCCGTCAAGATATGTTAAAGATATTACTATTTTAGATAGACATCAGTGTCTTATACTTTCTGGTGGTCCAGACTCAGTACTTTCTAAAAAATCTCCTTCCTTATCTATAGATATATCTCAAATTACAATTCCAATACTTGGTATTTGTTATGGGTTTCAATATATCTCTCATGAGCTTGGGGGGGAAATACTAAAAACTAATGTTAGAGAATACGGCAATACATTAATTGAAGCATTAAAATCTAATTTACTATTTAAAAACACACCAAAGTCGCAAAAGGTGTGGATGTCACACGGAGATAGTCTCAATAAATTACCTAAAGGTTTTAAAATTATAGCAAAAACTAAAAATAATATTGTTGCTGCTATTACTAATAATAAAAATATATATGCATTACAATTTCATCCTGAAGTTACTCATTCTGATTTTGGTAAAGAAATTCTTTCAAATTTTTTATTTAAAATATGTAAATTTAAAAAAAATTGGTCAAGTATAAATTTAAATACAAATGTTAAAAAATATCTAAATCTTAATATTAACGAAAAAGAGCCGAGCATTATATGTGCTGTTTCAGGAGGAGTAGACTCAACTGTTCTAGCTTTTGCTCTATCAAAACATTTAAATACTAAAAATATACATTTTGTATTTGTTAATAACGGATTGTTAAGAAAATATGATGAAAAAAATATTAGACAAATTTTTAAATCCTTTAAATTAAAACTTAATGTGATTAATGCTGAAAACTTATTTGTTAAAAAACTAAAAAATATCAAAGATCCTGAAAGAAAAAGAAAAATTATAGGATCTCTTTTTATTGATGTATTTAATAACTATTTAAAATCTTTAAAGAAAAAATCTTTTTATTTAGCGCAAGGAACTCTTTATACGGATATAATTGAAAGTACATCTTATCATGGAGGTAAATCTGCAACAATTAAATCTCATCACAATGTAGGAGGTCTCCCTAAAGATATTAATTTTAATATTATTGAGCCTTTTAAGGAATTGTTTAAAGATGAAGTAAGGAAACTAGGTTCTTTTTATAAATTAAATAATGATTTTATTTCAAGACATCCATTTCCTGGTCCAGGTCTCGGCATTAGATGTATTGGAAATATTACAAAAGAGAGATTAGATACACTAAGAGATGTTGATGAAATTTTCATCAAATATCTCAGAGATAATCATCTTTATAATTTATCATGGCAAGCTTTTGCAGTTTTACTTCCAGTTCGGTCTGTTGGTGTAATGGGAGATGAAAGAACTTATGAAGAAACAGTAGTCCTTAGATGTATTAACTCAGTAGATGGTATGACAGCTAATGTTACCAATTTTCCTATTGAGGTTTTATCTGAAGTTGCAACACTAATAATTAATAAAGTATCTAAGGTTAATAAAGTTCTTTATGATATAACTTCAAAACCACCCTCTACTATTGAGTGGGAATAATACTATGTACTTTATATATATTAATGGATGATTTAATTAAAAAACTGGAAGAACAAATTACTTTTTTACAGCATGAAATTTCTCAAATGAGTGAAGAGTTATATTCACAACAAAAAGAAATAGAAAACCAAAAGAAAGAGATTTTACAAATTAAATCTAAAATTATAAGCCTTGAAGAAAATACTAATAAATATGATTCTAAAAATGATCCACTTCCCCCTCATTATTAAATTATATATTTTAAAACCCTCTAATTATGTTATTAATCAATTGGATTAAAATGAATTTTAAAAATGTAACAGTCGATAAAAAATCAAATGTATATTTTGATGGAAAAGTCACTAGTAGAAATATTACTTTTGATGATGGTTCTAATAAAACTCTTGGTTTAATGCTTGAGGGTGAATATGAATTTAATACTTCACAAAAAGAAATTATGGAAATAACAAGCGGTGAGCTAAATGTTCTTATCAACGGAGAAGTTGATTGGAAAATTTATAAAGAGGGTACTTTTTTTGAAGTTCCAGCAAATAGTTCCTTTAAAGTAAAAGTTAATCAAGCTACTAATTATTGTTGCTCTTATATTGAAGCTAATGGCTGAAGAATTTGATCGTATAAGAAGGCTTCCTCCTTATGTTTTTTCTGAAGTCAATCGAATTAAAGCTGAATTAAGATCTAAAGGTGAAGATATTATTGACTTTGGTATGGGCAATCCCGACATGCCAACACCAAGTCATATTATCGAAAAATTAAAAGAAACTGTAATTAAACCAGGTACTGGTAGATATTCTGTAAGCAGAGGAATTCCAGGCTTAAGAAAAGCTCAAAGTAAATATTATAAAAAAAGATTTAATGTAGATCTTGATCCAGAAAAAGAGGTAATAGTTACTCTTGGTTCTAAAGAGGGATTGGCTAATTTAGCTCAAGCTATGACTACCCCAGGTGATATTATTCTATCCCCAAACCCTTCTTATCCCATTCATCCATATGGTTTTATTATAGCAGGCGCATCACTAAGACATTTACCTACTATGGATGATGGTATTTTTAATCCAGAATTATTTTTAGAAAGATTAGATCGTTCTATCAGACATTCTTCACCTAAACCTGTTGCTCTTATAGTATCTTTTCCATCTAATCCAACTGCGCAAGTTGTAGGATTAGATTTTTATGAAGAGGTTGTTAAAATAGCTCGCAAACATAAAACATATATTTTATCTGACTTAGCTTATGCAGAAATATATTTTGACGGGAAACCGCCTCCATCTATTCTGCAAGTGAAAAATGCAAAAAATATAGCTGTTGAATTCACTTCCATGTCTAAAACTTACGCAATGGCTGGATGGCGTATAGGCTTTGCAGTAGGTAATCAAAAATTAATAACCGCTTTAACTAAAATTAAATCCTATCTTGATTATGGAGCTTTTACTCCAGTGCAAGTAGCGGCTGCAGCTGCCTTGAACGGTCCTCAAAAATGTGTTTCAGAAATTAGATCTATTTATCAAGGAAGAAGAGATGTTTTAATTGAGTCGATGTCTAGAGCAGGTTGGAACATTCCTAGTCCTGAGGCTAGTATGTTTGCATGGGCTCCCATTCCAACAAAATACAAAAAAAAAGGTTCTTTAAAATTTGCAAAGGATTTAATGACAAAAGCTCATGTTGCAGTTGCTCCAGGTATTGCTTTCGGTGAATATGGAGAGGGATTTGTGAGAATTGGCCTAGTTGAAAATGAGCAAAGAATAAGACAGGCTGCTAAAAATATAAAGAAATTACTTCTCTAATAAATTATAGTATTGCTTATATTTTTGATAATAATATAAAAAACAACCCCAAATGATAAAAACAAAAAAAATAGGATCCGTGCTTAAGCATGTCTCAGATATTTCTGATTATGAAATCATAGATGATGTTGTTGCTAAAATAGGGTCAATTGTTGCTGTAAAAGTGATATCTGTAAACCAAAATTATAATAAATTAGAGCTCGCTACAGGTAGAAATGTTGAATTATCTGAAGGTGATATTGTTATTGGGGCTCTTGGTAATAGACTCGCATCAACTGGAATGTGTGGCTACGTACCTGATGAATTAAATAAATTTGATAAAATCAATTTGCTAAATTTAGGTGGAGTTATTGGTCTTAGCAAAGACCATAATGTTTTAATGGGATCTGCAACAGAATGTGAATTATTAGGATCTGTTATAGGTAAATCAAATAAACCATTGAATTTAAAAGATTTTATGGTGGTAAAAAAAGATTTAGAAACTATTAGTAAGCCTTTGGTGGCAGTTCTTGGTACAGGTATCGACTCAGGTAAAACTACTGTTACTTCTTTCCTTATAAAGTCTTTATCTAATTACATTGATAAAATAAGTGCATGTAAACTTGCTGGTACGGCTTCTCAGAAAGATCTATACTCTTATGAAGATAGTGGTGCAAATAAAGTATTTGATTTTGTCGATTATGGTTTGCCTAGTACTTGTCTCATAAATCATGAACAAGTTATTGAATCTTCAGTATCTATTGTCAATGAAGCTGTTAAAGAAAATGATATAGTTTTTGTTGAACTAGGTGATGGCTATCATGGACAGTATGGAACTAAAGAAATTATTGAAAATAAGCAAATATCTGAAAATATTAAAATAATTGTTATTTGTGCATATGATGTTTCTGGAGCAGTTAATATATTAGAAAATTTGAATGATTCAGGCTTTAAGGATTGCTTAATAATCATTAGTGGTCCAGTAACAAACAATATCACTGCATTTAGAGAGTCATTGTCAAAATTTGGCCCTATTAATTCAGAATATCTAAATATTTATAATAGCGTTAATCATGCTAATATTTTTGCTAAAATAATAAATAAGGTAAAGTCTCATGATTGATATTGGAATAATTGGAGCAAATGGTTATTTGGGAATAGAATTGATTAGAATTCTTAAAGTGCATCCTAAAGTAAATATTAAGCATATTTTCAAAAGGGATACATTAATTGAAAATGAATTTCCTCATTTATTAGATACATCTTTAAATAGCACTCTTACTTCTAACATTGAAGATTTTAAAAAATTAGATTGTGTATTTTTATCACTGCCACATGGGCATTCTTATGATTATGTAAAAGAGTTATTAGGCGAGGTAAAGATAATAGATTTAAGTGCTGACTCAAGAATTTCAAATAAATCACTGTATTCACAGTATTATAATAATGAAATGAATGAAGATATTCAAAAACAGTTTACTTATGGTTTTGTTGAAAAAAATAAAGAAGTTATTAAAACTTCAAATAACATTGCAAATCCTGGATGCTTTGCTCTTTGTGCACAATTAAGCATATTACCCTTTAAAGATATTGCTACATCTGCTTTTATTACTGCTGTAACAGGGTCAAGTGGTGGTGGTAAAGATCCTTCAATTAAGAATCATCACTCAATTAGGTCAAAAAATATGTTTTCGTATGGTATTAATTCTCATAGGCATTTAGCAGAAATTTATCAATCTTTTCCCAACTTAGAGGGTAATTTAAGCTTCATACCAACATCAGGTCCATTTGTAAGAGGGATTTTTCTTACAGCTGAATTAACTTTAAAAAGTGATTTTTCTTTAGAAGAATTAAAACATAAGTTTGAAAATACTTTTTCAAATGAGAGTTTCATTAGATATCAAGAAAATGTTAATTTAGTTAATACTTCTGGGTCTAACTACTGCGATATTTCCATTCATCAAAATAGTAATAAAAAAATAATTGTACAAGCAAGTCTTGATAATTTAATGAAGGGTGCTTCAGGAAATGCAATTGAATGTTTTAACTTAATGCACAATTTACCGTATAATGAAGGAGTAGGGTCTTTAATGCCTTTTTATTTATAAATGATAAAAGAAGAAAATTATTATCAATCTATTCTCCAGAACTCTACTTTGATTATAAAAGTGAGTGGCAAGATATGTGATGATCAAAAAAAAGTATCAAATGTTGTAGAAAATATTCAGAAATTACTTTCAACAATAACAAAGCTAAAGGTTGTTTTAGTATTTGGATTTGGAAGACAATTAGATAATTACATCAAAGAAGTACATAATAAAGAGTCAACAAAATTAAATGGAAGAAGAGTGACAACTTCTATTGAAATAGAGGCTGCAAAAAAAATATCTGGTCAAATTCTAATTGATATCTTTTCGCTATGTTCAAAGTTTAATATTCGAAGTTTTCCAATACCAATAGCCAAAAAAGATTTTATTATTGCAAAAAAAAGAGAAGTTAAAGATGGTGTCGATTTCGGGTTAGTTGGTGATGTTTCTATGATTGATGCTTTAGAAATACAAAAATTATTCAAAGATCATGATCTGGTTGTTATGCCTAGCTTAGTACTGGATAAGAATAACGGAGATGTTTTAAATGTTAACGCTGACACAATAGCTAAAGAGCTAGCCGTTAATTTAAAAGCTTCAAAATTAGTTTTTATATCAGATGTACCGTTTGTTAAAAACCAAGATGATGCCAGAATATCTGTGATTAATGATCAAATAGCTCAAGAGTTAGTTGCTAAAGATATCATCAAGGACGGAATGATTGTAAAAGTCGAGAATGCTCTTGATGCTGTTAATAGAGGAGTAGATAAAGTTCATATTATTAGCGGTGAGATTGATGATGCTTTGTTAACAGAATTAGAAACTGAAGATGGTATAGGTACTGTGTTTCAGTCTAAAGACTTAGACTACTAGCTATAATTTTAAGACCTTCTTTTATTTCTTTTTTACTAACTGTTAAAGGCGGTGTAATTCTTATTGTATTTCCTTGAACTATTGTCGTAATAAGGCTCTTTTTCATTAAAGTATTAAAGATTTTAAGAGCATAGTTTTTTTTATGAAATTCTAAACCGCATATTAGTCCCAATATTCTTACTTCCTTAATTTTATCTTCATGTTCATTTTTTATTTTCATTAATCCTAACTTTAAAATTTTAGATTTCTCTAGAACTGCAGTTAAAAAAGGTTTTTGATTAATAAAGTTGAAGACATTGTAAGCTATTCTTGTTTGAAGCATACCACCGCCATAAGTAGAGCCATGAAAGCCAATATTAAAATTTTTGCTAATAGTATTTTTAATAATTGTTGCACCTATAGGAATTCCCGAACCAAGTCCTTTTGCCATTGTAATAATATCTGGAGAAACTGAATAATTTTTATAGGCAAACATTTTTCCTGTTCTACCAACACCTGCTTGAATTTCATCTGCTATTAATAAGATTTTAAATTTTTTACATATATCATCTATGGTCTTTGCAAATTCTTTTGTGCATATATTAACTCCACCATCTCCTTGAACAAATTCAATAATAATAGCAATAGTTTTTTTTGGATTGATTTTTTTTTTCAAATCTTTTGAATCATTAAAATTACAAAAAATAACATCTCCAGGTATAGGGCCTATGTTTGATTTATAATTTTTATTATGTCCTAAAGATAAAGCACCTAAAGTTCTTCCATGAAAAGAAGATGTCATACTAATAATTTGAGTTTTTTTATTTTTACTTCCAACAGACCTAGCAATTTTCATTGCTGTTTCAATACTCTCTGCACCAGAATTGGAATAAAAAACATCACCCTTATTGGAATTTTTAGAGAGAATATTTGCAAGATCAGTTTTATATTTATGCAACTGAGATCCAGATAAATGCATAATGCCAGTTTTTAGTTGATCTTTAATTGATCTATTAATAATGCTGTGATTATAACCAAGTGCGTTTACAGCAACTCCTGCTGAAAAATCTAAATATTTTTTACCTTTATTGTCAAAAAGGTAAGATCCATTTCCTTTTGTAATAGAAAAGTTTGTAAAATTATATGTATTAAATAGTTTATGCATTTATGTTTGTCATCAATCTATTAGGTTATTGATAATATTCCAATTATTCCTATTAGAGTAACTGTGATTTTAAATAAAAAGTAATAACTAGAATCTCCATTCATCAATTTTTTTCATGAGGAAATCCCTGAAAGCAATAATTTTCAAGCTCCCTTTAAGATTTTCATGATAAACCATATGAACTTCGTAAGCAGGACCTTCAACTTCTGGTAATATTTTCACTAAGTGGGCTTTATGCTGAACCATATAATCTGGTAGAGCAGCTAATCCTGTACCTGTTTCAACGGCAACTAATAATCCGTATAAATTATTAATTGTGACATGAGGTTTTCTTATAGGGGATCCCTTTTTAACACCTGTTCTAAGTAACCAGTTAGTATCTGATAATGGGGAGGGTTTTCCTTTCAAGCCGTATGTAATTAGTCTGTGATTACTTAATTCCGATCTTCTTAATGGCATTCCCATTTCATTGATATACTGAGACGATCCATAAATATGATATTTTATTGTAGCTATTTGTTTAGAGACTAAGTCTAGGTGTTTTGGTCTTCTCATCCAAATACCCACGTCATAGTCTTGTCTTAACATATCTTGTTCGTCTTCAGAGTAATTGAGTTTTAAATTAATATCTGGATAGTCTTGAACAAATTGATTAATTCTAGGACTTAGCCACATAGAGCCAAATCCAACCGTAGTATTAATTGATAAGCTTCCTGAAGGAACTTTCTTAAATTCAATAATTTTTCTTTCTAATGAATTAAGATCAATAAATATTTTTTCTGTTTCTTCAAACAAAATAGATCCTTGCTCTGTTAATGTCAGGCCTTTGGTGTGACGTTTAAAAAGCTTTGTTTTTAAGCTATTTTCTAATGATTGAACTTGTCTAGTAATAGCTGACTGACTTAAGTTAATAATTGGAATGGCTTTTGATATACTTCCAACAGAGGCAACATGATAAAAAGTTTTAAGTCTGTCCCAATCCATTAATTAACTATAGATGAAAAATTACCGTTATAAATTAAAATACTTAAAGAAATATTTTTAAGATCAATTTCTAACTGATTCATAGTATTGATTGATTGATCTAATGATGCCTGAGAGTCAATCAAATCATTTACATCAACACGATTAGCTTCATAAAGAATTTTACTACCCTCATATTTAAGCTGGTTACTTTCTACTATTACTCTCTGTGAAATAATTTTTTTTGTTATATTTTGATAATTATTAAAACTAATTTTGTAGTCTGTATAAAACTTTTGAACCATATCCTTGTGATCTAATAGTTTTTTTTCATATTCATATTTTGAAATATCAAAATTATTTTCTTTTTTAAAACCATTAAATAAAGGAACTGTAAGTGTTAGTGATATTGAAGAAGATGATCTTTTACCAATTGTAGAACTAAATTTATCAGTATTTGAGTAATCATAATCTAGATCTACACTAGGCATTAAATCAATTTTATTTTTTTCTAATTCTGGTAAGTAAGTTTTTTTCATAAAGGTAAGGTATTGACCATACGAAGAACTCATTAAATGGGATAATGTTCTCATCTGAATTAAAGAGGAGGGTATATCGACATCGTAGTCAAGTTTGATTTCATTAACTTTTATTTCCATATCTAATAAATCTGAGAGTTCTAGGGTTAGATTTTCAATCTCGTTGTTAATATCAGATAAGTTATTCTCAGAATTCATTTTAGCACTCTTAAAATTCAAAAGATCAATTTTTGATAATCTTCCAGCTTCAAATAAAATTTCAGCTTCTTTTAACTTATTTGAATAAAAGTTAATATTATTTTTAGATGTTGCTTTGAGATTATGCAGTGATTTTAAGTTATAATAACCAAGTATTAATTCTTTTATTAATAAACTTTTTTTATATGTATTTAATGCCATGTTAGCCTTATTTTTATTTTCAATTTCAACAATATTTTGATCTCTGTAACCTCCGTTATAAAGATTAAGATCTAAGCTTAAACTATGGGTATTAGAGCTTATAGAACTTGAAGAGGTGGTTTTTGTGGTTGTATCAGAAGTTTTATTTGAATATGAAATTGTCGGATAAAAAGAAGAGTAGCTATTTTTAATATCTAATTCATTGATCTTTTGGTCATAAAAAAAAACTGATTCATTTTGATTTTTTGTTTTTAGTATATTAATTAGCTCTTCAATTTCGTAACTATTTACTGTGTTGAAAGTAAAGAACAGAAATGAAAAAAAAATTACTATTTTACTTTTTGCCATATCTTCTCCAAATTTTTTAAATTCCACTCCAAATTATTTTTATTCATTATTTTTTCCATTTTTCTAAACCTTTTATCAAACTTCCTATTAGATTTTCTAATAACAGTCTCTGTATCCAATTTTAGTTTTCTTGATAAATTTATACAAGAAAGAAATAAATCACCTAATTCTTCTTCAATCTTACTTTTATTTCTATTCTTAATCTCGACCTCTAACTCTTTTAACTCTTCTTTGACTTTTTTAATTGTAGCTTCAGTAGTAGGCCAATCGAAACCTTCTTTTGCAGCTCTTTTATGAACTTTTACAGCTCTTGTGACAGCTGGAAGAGTTTCACTAATCCCATCAATTACAGAAGTTGCTCCTTTTTTTTTTCGGTCAATTTTTTTTTGGTATTCCCAAAAATCATTTACATCACTAATTGTTTTAATATTTTTATTATTCAGAAAAATATGAGGGTGTCTGAGTTTCATTTTTTTTACACTAGAGGCAATTACATCATTGATATTAAATTGTTTTTTTTCTTCTGAAATTACTGAGTGGTAAACAACCTGTAAGAGTAAATCACCTAGTTCATCTTTAAGTTCGTCTGTTTTATTTTGCTCTATTGCCTCTACAACTTCGTAAGCTTCTTCAAGTGTATATTTAGCTAATGACTTAGAATTTTGACTTATATCCCAAGGGCAACCATTTTTTGGATTTCTGAGTTTTTTAACGACATCAACAATGTCTTCAATTTTTGATTTTGTTTTTACCATGCAAGTGCCTGAGCTTGAAATATTTGACTTTTATAACTTCTAATATCAGCATATGCATCAAAAATTTTATCTTTTTTTCTAGCACACAATAAAAAACCTTCACTCCAATCAGTTGTAGATATAGCTTTATGTCCTCTTTTTTTGAGTGGTTTGACAAAATTTTCAAGCCTTTCTTCGAGGAGAACTTGTTTAATATTTCCATCATGTGGATGAAAATAAGCAGGAAAATGTTCGGAGGATATTCTCGGCATATTTAATGCATCTGTAAGCGACTTTTGATTAAATATATAATTCATTAGAAATTGTGATTGCCATTGATCTTGTGCATCACCGCCCATTGTTCCACACACTAAAATTTCTTTATTTTTTTTATTTAGACATAAAGTAGGGCTTAAGGTGGTTCTCGGCTGCATTTCAGGTAGAGCAAAATTAATGTGTTCCGGTTTGCTCATGTAAAAGGTCATTAGTCTGTTGTTTAATGGAAATCCTAAATTTTCAACCACGTCATTGGCTTTTAACCAACCACCACTTGGGGTACAAGATATAGCATTCCCTTTTTTATCAATTATATCAATGTGAACAGTTCCAGAGCCCCAGGGTTTAATTTCATTACTAATAGGTATTAAAGAATTACCATTTAAAGGGTCACCTGGAGTTAAAATTTCCGACGCTCTCTCGCTAATTAATTTTATTCTTTTATTTAAATAATTATCTTGAATAAGATCTTGGGCTTTTACAGTATTTTTTGGGTTTCCTGAAAAATACATCTCCCGATCAGCAAAAACTAATTTTAGTATTTCGATAAAATGATGAATATTTTTTTCATTATCAAGGGAGTATATTTTTTTACTTTTTGCCATTGCCATCATCATCAAACTTGTAACTCCTTGACCCCAAGTATCAGTTTTATAAATTGTATAATTGCCAAAAGTCTTACTCACAGGCTTTTCAAAAAAAGCAGAAAAATCTTCAAAATCGCTTTTTTTTAAAAATCCATTTTTTTGATCTGAATATTTGATAATAGTATTTGCAATATCACCCTTATAAAAACATTGATGTAATTTATCTAAAGCATCTATTCTTTTTAATTTTAATTTTTTTTCATGATTATTGATGAAATTTAAAAAATCTGCAAATTTTATATTTTTTTGAATTGAATAAGGATCAGGTAATTTTCCATTTTTAAAATATAGATTTTGTGTATTTGGAAAATCTTTTCTTATTTTTTGTTGGAGGTCTTTTAGACCATTACCCTCTTGAAAAATTAATCCTGGATGAATGGGGAAGCCATTTTTTGCATATTCATAAGCATATTTTGATATTTCATTGAAAGATAAGGTCCCATGAGCTTTTAATAAATTAATAATAGATGAAAAAACACCAGGTACTCCAGATGAATGAATTCCGTTATCTGGCACTTCTCGGTAACCTTGCATTAAGAGGTTTGTAAAATTGAAATTTTTAGGAGATTTTGTATTCCCATTGAGTACTGTTACATTCTTGTTATAAGGTTTAATAATCATAATACTCTCACCTCCAAGACTAAACATCTGCGGATTCACTAATGACTCAACTAACATAGCACCAGCCGCAGCATCAAAAGCATTCCCATTATCGTTATTCATTATCATGAATGCTGTTTGCGCAGATAAATTGGAATGAGTGGCTATACAACCGTTCATACCCATATACTCAGGTATAAAGCTATTAGAGTCATTGCTTTGAAATTTAAATGATCTATTGCTCATATTGTAATAAACTCTTCACTTGAAGTAGGGTGGACTGGTACAGTTTTTTTAAAATCATCTAATGTTGCGCCAGAAACAATTAAAATAGCTAATAACTGAATCAGCTCTCCAGCATCATCGCTTAAAATATGTGCTCCGATTACTTTTTGTGATTTTTTCTCAACAACAAGCTTATAAAAAGTATCTTTAATATTCGTTTTAAAGCTTTTTTTCATAGATTTAAATTCAGTTTTTAATTCGTAACATTCCATTCTATTTAAT
>VMHT01189576.1_pt1 | contig 15450 bp, 11 predicted proteins | sample 4693611 | NCBI WGS metagenome assembly VMHT01 (sample SAMN12280063, study PRJNA550983) | marine metagenome | isolation source: seawater sampled from same location over 5 years 0.02-0.2 micron viral filtrate | place: USA: collected off the coast of southern California halfway between the port... ... | reverse complement strand
GTTTCCATTCTTCTTTTCTATCCTCTTTATATGCTTTTAATTCACGATCATTATCGTTAATAAAACCATGAGGAGTCATAACAATTTTACCTCTAGTAGTAACACCATTAATGTGATTTTTATCAATTTGAATATTTACTCTTTTAGCAAATTCAACTTGTTTACCATCTTTAATAGCTTTAATCTTAGATGTACCAGCAGACATAATATTACCGAATGTAACTACAAATGTAGAATCAAACCACATAGCATAACCACCTTTATTCATTAATTTTGGTTTACCCATTGGTGATTCAGCTTTTAATGTCCACACTTTATTAATACAAACTAACGTATTAGTAAATGTCGATGACTCTTTTCTAGATAATGTAATTTTTTGGTTAACATTATTACCAAATTGAGTTGACATTGCACCTGCGTTCCATTCATTATTGTTTTTATTTGACTTAAGTGACATTTCACAAGGTACTGAGCCAATTGAATCCCATAAAAATAATAAATCATATGGTAAATTACCTTTCTTTTGTTCATCAATTAAATCTAAAATAAACCCAGCTACATCTTCAATAGAATTAATACTTTCTCTATCTACATAAATAAAATTACCTTCATAATTTAAAACCTCACCGGTTTCAGGATCCTTTACTTCTTTAACATCCATTCCCATTTGAGTTGCATGTTCCCAATTCCATTTCATCTCAGTAATAATAAATACAGGTAGTATTTTACGTTTTTGTGCTGAAACAGCTGCTTCAATCATTGCTGTTGTTTTACCTGTATCTGAATGTCCTCTTAATAGAACAATATGTCCCATAGGAATACCAGGAATTGAGGTAACATCTTGAAATGCTTGAGATAAAGGGATCCATTCTTGGTCTTTAAACTTAATGTTTTGTTTTAACCCCTTTTTCTCTTTAAATGCATCTAAATTAAAATTTGATTGTATTTCTGCAGAGACTGCCTCCGATAGTGATTTTTTCTTTCTCGCCATGTATTATTTTATTTATTAAAACGGTAAATCGTCTTTTTCTTCTTTATCATCTTTAAATAAATCATCAAACTGATCTACTTTAGCTTTACTTTTACCTGTATCTAATGAGTAATTTTTCTTCTCACCATCAAATGGTACAGCTGGTTCAGATGATATACTACCTTCTTCTTCATCAGGTGATAAAAATTCTTGTAATCCAGCTTTAACTTCATCAAATGTAAGTTTTTTAAATACTTTCATTGGGTCAGGTTGATTTTCAAGAATATTTTTAACAACTGCTTCGTCATTAGATATTGGTGATAATTTTAAAGATGGGCTAACTGATGTGTCATTGTAAGGAGTTCCTGTTACTTCAGGCCCTACAGTAGTTAACTTAATATCTCTACCTTCTGTAATATTTGTAAAATCCCCAATTTCATCATCAGAAGCCATGTTTAAGAAATCTTGGTATACTTTTTTACCAAATTGCCATAATTTAACACCTTCATCTTCTTGTCCTCTTACTACAATAGGAGCAAAAATACGAGTTTTAGCATCTAATTTTTTAGCTAATCTCCAATTTTCTTTGTCTCCACTTTGACGTAATTGTTTTGTAAATTCTTGTATTGGATCTTTTTCACCCCAATTTTGTGGTGATGCCATTACTCTTGGTCCTATACCATAATAAAATAACATTTCTGTAAATGGTATTTGTTTGTTGTACTTATTAGGTACTACTCTAACTATTTGTTTTCCTACAGATGGTTTCCAAAATATATTATTTTTTTGTCCACCCGAATTGTTAGATTGTTTGTTTAGTGATTCTAAACGTTGTTTAATCAAATTTAAATCCATAATGATAACTAATTTTTGTTTATAACTTTTTTATTAATGTGTAAATATACGAAATGCAGTTAAGCAATCCTAACTATACTTCAAGAATTCTATGAATCTTAGTCTTTAATTGCTTTAATTCATCTCTCTGAGTAAGTAAAATTGTATTTCTATAATGTTCCCAAGTAATTGGAAATTTAGTATCAACTACTCCTCCATTTAATTTTTTAATTAATTCATTAAGAGCATTAATAGTATACAATGTGTTTGATTCTTTTTTTCTATGAACTAGAATTGTATTTTGTGGTAAGCTGTCTAGATTTGCCTGGTCAATATTATATGTGCAAACATATTCATCATTGCTTTTTATATGCAATACAAATATCTTATTATACATGATGTCATACTTAGAGGTCAGTCCATTAATTAATGAATCTAACTCATCCAATGTAGTAAAGGTGCAAAATAATTTGTTATTCAAATCTTTTATATTTAATGTAGAGAATTCGTTAAAATCATCTACAGTATACATATTAACCGGTTTATCTAAAATCGTAGTTGCTTCCATAACTTTCTTTTATTTGTAGTTTATAATTTTTAATTACTTGTTTAATTTCTTCAATCAAACCAACTTCACTTTCATCAAAATCAAACAAAAACGAATCATAAGTATATAAGACCAGCTTAGTTTTTCGGTTTTTTAATGATTTAAATATGTCCCACAATATACGAACATTCATTGCGGTCTCCAAGTTTTGGAGAACATAATTTAAAAGTTTTTGGGGTTTCATATCATCTAACTTATCTTTTTTATATAAATGTTTTGAAATAGGACACTCAATGTAGCCGTCTTCGTTAAATCTTTGCCACAAATCATCCACATATATTTGAACTCTTTGAAAAAATTCCAGATCTTTAAACTGTTCGAATACTCCTCCGTATAGTTGTTTAAATGTTAATTCTTTAGACTTTTGGTAATCTACCTTATACATTTTTGCAAATGCTTTGTGGATGTCTTCTCCACCAAAATCATAACCCACCAACAACCCAAGAAGAGTAGGATGATAAGCACCAATGTCAAGCTCAACAAATTTATCATTACGTGGAATAAAACTCGTCCTACATCCATTATCTTTATTAAGTGCTGCGTAATTAATTCCATTAAATTTATTTGCGGGTCTTGTTGTTAAGGTTTTGAAGTTATATTGCGTGTATACGTATTCGCTACGCTCATCGTAAAAGTACGATTTGAATCTGTCTCTATCAATTCGTAGACCACTTCTTTCCACGGCGTTGAATACCACTGCGGCTTTGTCATTGTAAAAGTTGTTGATTGGCTCATTTATTTTTGATTTTAAATCGTTAAATATTGTTTCACAATACTCATAATGTTTAACAATAGGTACTATTCTATTAACATCTTCTTTACTAGGATATTTGTAGTAAAAGTATTGATGGCTTGTTGTTTTTTCTGGTATATACGTAGGTGATGTTAATGTTATGTCAAAAAGCTTTTGAAGTACAAAATAATGTAAAAATTCCTTCTTATCCCGCACATATATCTTATCTAATGCGTTTAATACATATTTTATAGCGTCAATACCAACGTTTAATGTCTCGCTATGGTCATTCGTTAATATAAATCCTTTATTACTATTTAACGGACGAATGTAAACGGCACATACTCCATTATTTGTAGGATGTTCAAAATGATTATTAGGAATTATCTCAACAAATGCTTCACCTTTAGCAAATTTTTTAAATAACTCTAATTGTTTGTCGTCTTCAACTAACCAAAACATAACTTTTATTTTGGCCTAATATACGAGAAATTTATTTATAATCCAAGTTTAATTTGAAATTGGAGTTAAAAGAATATCATCGGCTTCACCATGGAATCTTCCAGTCATTGCTATTCCATTAGGCATTATGTGGTATAATCCTTGATAATTTAAACCATTAGGTAAAGTATAATCATCACCACTTGTATATTGGTTATTTATATTTTTTGATCTATAAAATTGTAAATAATCATTTCTTAAAAATTCAGGTAATCCCCTTCTATTAATTTGTTGTCCTGCTATTAATACTTGATCTCTATTAATATCAAATACATTACTTTCTACTCCATCTATAGTCCATTGAATTTTAAAAGGAACAAATAATTCCCAAAGAATTTTATTAGATTGTTTTTCTATGTCTTTATAGGTTTTCAAATCAATCTCAGTGTAAATTAATTCATTAACTTTTACAATAAAATATCTAGTAAAAGAACCTAATTGATAGTCATCCTCTGTTGGTGATGAATAGTATGTTTGAGGATATTCTCTTGGATCATCATCTCTAGTATCTTTTCCATTTAATGTTAAGTAAGTTACAATATCTCTTTGTATCCATTGATCTCTTGGAACTATTGGATCTGGGTCATTTAAAAATAAAGCTATTCTATTTGTAGAACTAAAATTTGGAGTTTCCTCATCATTACCTGTAACTACTTCTGATATTATTTCTCTAATATTTGAATCATTCGGTGTTTTACCAGTAAAAAATTTACCAGTATATAAACTATGATAGTAACCTATATAATTTTCTTTAGTACTTTTTATTACATACTCATTTCCTGGAGTATATAAATTTTCTTTTATTCTATTCTTAGGTATATACATAATTAATAAGTTGTTGTAAATGTAGAAGAAGAATACTGTGAGGTTTGTGTACCTGATGGTATAAATGTTCCTTCACAGTAATAACCTACATAATCACCATTACTACCCACATCTCTTCTATTATTAACATTAAATGCTTTATCATTAATATTAGGATTAATATTAGGATCAGGTAACATTTGAGGTACTGGGCCTTGATAGTTCTTTGCTTTTTCTCCCCCTAAAGCTGCAATAACTAACTGTGTTTGTGCTGATACCTTAGCTCTAAAAAGAGCTGAAGAATTATCAAAACTATATCTGTTTGGGATTTGATCTAAACTAGTTGCAAAATAACTACCACCTTCTGCTAATACTAATGCTTCATCACTCATATTTATTGAAATAGATTTTAACATTTCTATTAATTCCTTTTGTGGGAATATATCACTTTTATCAGACCTTACTGAATTATGTGTGTAAATTCCTTTATTTCCTCTTAAAGCTGGTTGGAAATTTTTAGTGTATTTAGGGAATAAATTATAATAATCATATGTGTATTCAATATTATATTTAGTCATCCAACCTTCAATAATAGATTTTACGTTATTAATTTGAGCATCACTATATTTTTCAAAATATTTATAACCTTTATAGCTGTTTATTTCTTCACCTGAAGGACCAACAGGTCTTGCTACTTGACCTGTAAATTCTTTTCCATAAGTAGTAAAGTATGTTTCTGACCCATTAACAGTACGGGCTGATAGAGGTCCATAAGAACATAATTCAATTCCTAAAGCTGTTCTATTTAAATTTTGGTACTTAACATTTGCAGCTTGAAATGTACGTGCATCAATTCCTAATTGATTAGCCCAATTTTCATCAGGAAACACTTGTTCTACTTCTCCATTATTATTAGTCACATAATGGGTAGATACTTGATCTGTCCTTGTGCTCCAATCATCAATAACAGTTTTAATGTTTTGGCTACTTATTGTATGATGTAAATATATTTGTGTTTTAGGTGTATTTTCTAATTTATAAATTTGTGTAATTGGAAATTCACTTGTTATTGTAAATAGATCAGTTTGTGCTGCTGTTAAGTTTTCTCTTTCGCTAATTGATTCTGGTGTTGGATCTGCTGTTAAAGGATTAGCTTCTGTAAAGGGTGCATCTGGTGGAGCTGCTGGTCTAGGTAAAGCTGTTTGTTTAGTTGTCCATTCTTGACCATTAACTGTATGATCACATGATATTGCTTGCATTTCCAGCGTGCTACTATCATAAGTATGAGGTAACACATTATCATCTAAATCAAAACGTTCATGTATTCTAATACCAGATATTCCTTCAATATCCATTGAAAAATTAAATGGTAAATAACCTGGTGATTGTAGTTCATCTTTTTGAACCATAATACCACTTAGTAAACTAGCATATGTTTGATTAGCATTTAATAATGTTTGAACATCCTCTTTATTCCATAATAAATTATCTAACACAGATTGAAAAAAACCTGTTGCACTAGATCCTTTTTCTGCACCATCTCTTCCTACTGTACCAACTATATTATCAACTAAAGTATTTACTATTTTTGTATACGGTCCTTCTTCTACTTTATTATCTAAAACTGCTGGGTATATTCTATTATTAATACCTTGACTCCATTTTTGTAATCCTGTTCCATTTCCTTGAAACCCATTAGCTCCATCACCTATACTTAAAGCAATTACAGTTGACATATTATTATCAATTTCTGAGGAAATGTCTATATTTTTAACAATACTACCTTCTTGTTTATTTTTTACTCCAAAGGTATTAAACACACATAATTCAGTATTATTACTAGTTGGAGGGAATTCTGTTTTAAATCTAAGAGAAGCTCTATCTATTATTTTTACTGAATTTGTTGTTATATCGGATTCTATAATAAAATCATTAATACTACCTCTAGAGGTATTTATAGCACTTAATATATTTTTTAAAAAATCAATTAAACTCATTGAAAGAGTTTGTGGTCCAACTATCATATTCTCTTGTATAGTATTTCGTAAAAATTCAATATTTAAATAAATATCAGATAATTTAGCAACATGACCTTTATCAGAAAGATAATTAGGAACTGCTTTAGAAAATACTTGATTCATTGTGGAATCTGGAAGGTTAAATAGTTTAAATTTTTCTTGTGATGTTTTTACTTTATAAGAATTATACCTATTTATTTCTTCAGCTGCATCTGCATATTTTAAGTTATGGTTTTGGTAAGGTGTAAAAACCTTAAAAGGATTTGCTGAAAATTGTCCTGGGAGGTTACTTATATAATTTTCATCATTATCTAAATCAAAAAAATTCATATCAAAATAAAAATATGGAGTTGATTGTTCATCATATAATAAAAAATATTTTTGTAATATTGATAATACTACTGACATTTTAACAAATACTTGAACAGGTTGGTTTTGTTCTGAATCTGTTGACATATCAGTAAACCCAATAACCCCATTTTTAATTATTAAATCTTTTGCACCCTCTGTGTACATACATTGAAATTGAGGCATTTTAAAATCTTGATAACCAAAAGAAGTTGTTGGATGTTCTAAACTTATATTTGATGTTGCATTTAAAAATCCTCTATAAATGCTATCTAATAAATTATATAATCTATTTCTTTTTAAATTAGCTTGCAATACAAGTAATTCTGCAGTTTCTTTTACCTCAGGATTAGATTCACCTGCAGTTTTTAAAACTGCTACCGCTGCTGCTGTTGCAGCCTGTTCTTTTTTAGAAAGAGGTTCATTAACATTTATTTTTAAAGATTCTACTACAGTTCCATGTCCTACTAGTCTTGTTTGACAATTATAACTTCCATCTGTTGGATCAAATGACCAATTAAAATTAGTTATTTTTCCAAAAATACCTTCATAATTACCACTTCTTGCTATTCTTTCATTTTCAATAAATCCTAATATAGTAGAATGCTTTGCTTCATTTTTAAAAGGTGAAGGTTTAGGTCCATCTTCTCCATCATCAATTGGGACTCCAGTTTTATTTAAAGTAAAATCTAAAGCAGGTGATATAAAAGTATCATATGTTCTTAACTCTCCAGTTTCATTATCTAAATAACTACTCCAACCAAACTCTAAAAGAAGATCTATACCAGGTCTCATGTATAAAATATCTAATAATATTAATTGAGCTCTACTATAACATTTCATATTAATAGTAGCTTGGGCAAATCGCCCATCTGATTTATAAAGAAGATCTGCATCCATAATACCTGGTAGTGGAACGTATCCTTTTTCAGATATCCCTCCCCAACCATAAGCTCCTCTGTAATATTCATTTGTTGAATTAAGACCTTGATATGTAATTAATTCATTATTTTGTCCTATACCTACTACTCCACCCTGTAGTATATAATTTTTAGCGGCTTCATCACCTAAAAAATCATTTGGATTTAATCCATTTTTTAAAAGTTTTTGAAAAATTTGGGTTTCAGTTACTCCATCAGCTAAATATTGATTAATGTTTGCTGTACTTGCTAATCTAATCCATGGGGTTTTTGTATTTTGGTATTTTAAATCTTTAACACCATAATCTTTATAACCTAAGGATTCTTGCCTACGTTGGATTTGTTTTGTAACCCAGCTTCTATATGGTTTCCCTTTTAAATTCCCCATGTTTATAACGCATTTAATTGATTATAACTTGCTACTATTCCATTTATATTTACTGGTATTCTTAATTGTGTACCAATAGGTATTGAAATAGAACCAAAATTAATACTATTTGGATTTGCAATAGCTATAATCCAATATAATGTGACATCACCATAAAATTGATTTGCTAATAAATCTAATCTATCTCCAAATTCAGTTTCAACATATATATCAGATTCTTGTGGCTCAATTTCAGGATAATAATTAGTTCTATAATACTGATCTCCTAGAGTACCAACGAATTGATTTTCGTTTCTTAATTTTTTTATGTTTTGATATCTATTCATTTATTATGGTTATGTTTGACTAAATGATACGCCCTCAAAATTAGGATCTATAGCTGTACCTTCACCCTGACTTACCCCAGTTCCTGCATTTGGATCTACTTGATTAATATCACTATTTTCATCAGTATCTTCTCCTACTGTACTTGTTTGTAAGTAATTAGTTCCATAATCACTACCATAATTAGAATCTCCTATTTTATTAGCTAATGATATAAATCTTTCATCAATAATTTGGTTTCCATCCATTCCATTAGCAGCAGAAGGTTTAACTTTCTGTGGTAAGAATTTTTGTATTGGTGTAAATGTCATTCCTGTTACTCTAATCATAAATGGTAATTCTTTAACTGAATTATCTGAATTTCCTGCTTGGTCAATAGCAATTTCCCAAGATGATTCTTGAGGTGCTTCATAAGTAATTTGTGATATAAATCCTGGTTGTTCATATAAATATCCTCCTAATGTTAAACGTACTAAATTTCCTCGCATAAACCCAGCTGTATTATAATCTGGCGCCATTGTTGATGCTAAATAATTTAATTTTCTATACATTGGTATAAGTTCTGCTTTTGATTGAGCATAACAAGTAAAACCTAAATTAATTGTTCTTTCAAATCCAGAATAAGAATATAATTTATCTCCTCTACCTGAGAATTGTGTTGGGTTCCAAGATGAATTATAATTATCAGTAAATGAATCTAAAAATGCTCTAAAATGCATATACACAGCATTTTCACCAGCATCTGGTGAATTATCAATTGCTGCTATTCTAAACTTACAATAATCGTTAATAGCTAATTCTCCATCAGGTCCTTCACCTTCATACATTAATAAACCATTAATTTTATCTACTATATCTCTTTTAGCTTCCTCACTATTAGCTTTAATACCATAATTCATTACATTGCGTTTAGAACCTGGGCTTCCAAGATTTGTTCTTTTCCATCCACTTTTTGTAGAATATGGAGCTGTTTTAGCTAAAGTAGAAGATACTTTTAAAGGTAATCCACTATCTCCTCCTGTAGTAATTACAGTTTGTCTAAAATCAGTAACTTTATCAGGTGTTGTTCCTACACTATCTTTCCCTACTATTGGTCTATCTTTAATTTGTTTAAAATCTAATACTTTAGTAGAATTACCTTGAGGAGAATATACACCTCTTGAATCCCCAGATGAATTTGCATTATTATCCCCTGGTAAGGATCCTTCTAATGTATATGTAGCACTTAATGAATTTAAATTTTGTAGAACATTATTAGATACAGCAGCTAGAATTGTAGAAGTAAAAATATTTCTATTACTAGCTAATCTAGATAATCCTAATCTTGATTGGAAATTATTATATAAAGGAGATAAAGTTCCTTTTGTTTTATATGTTGAATCTTGACCATAAAAATAAAGATTACCATCATTAAGAGCTAATTTATTATTTACTCCTGTTCTTTCAGATGCAAATCTAATATTAGTATCACCTATACCTAAAATAGAACCTGGGCCTCCTTGGTATGAAATTACATCAGCTGAAGTTGATGTTACTTGTTGTCTGTCTTGAAAAATATTTATTAACCTATTATTAAATAAACTAGTATCAACTTGATTAACTGTAATAGTATCAAATAAAACAGTAGTAGTATCACTTTCTCCCCCAAAAGGAGCACTTGTTATTTTATTAGGTTGATTTGATTGAATATTTGCATTAGGTTTAGCTTTAAAGTCATTAAAAGTTTGATTTTCAGCTATAGCATTTAAATAAGTTCTTAAACCACCTCCTGGTCCAGTTGCTCCAAATAAATTAGATAAACCACTAGTTTGTCCTGTTATACCATTAGGTGAGGTAGGATCTAACCCCATTAAATTTAAATGTGTACCTGTAAACCCAACACCAGCTTGAGCTAATGTACTTGTAGGTAAATAAATACCACTTGCTAAAGCTCCTCCACCAGTTCCCTTTAAAAAATCAGGTTGTTTATTTCTACCATAACCTGCACCATATGAGGCTTCAGTCATTACTGATGTACGCGATAAAAGATTTTGATTAGCTGTAAATATTAAACCATTTGGGGATTTATCATCAAATAACATTTGAGATAGTCTACTTACATCAGTAACTGCATCTCTAGGAGCATTAAGACCACCCCTAAATAATATATCTAAACTTCCTGGTTCTACATCTCCATATATAGGATTTCCACTACTATCTAATTGAGTAATAGGTGTGGGATTAGGATTATCCACATCAACACCTGGGATATCTTTTCTGATATAGGGTTGATTACTGCTACCGTTGTCAAACCTGTCACCAGCATTACCTATCCCAAACTTTAATTTATTTAAGCTTGTAGTAGAGGTTATTAAAGGCATTTAGCTTTATTTAAAATGATCTATTCTCTGGAGCGTTATTTATATATCTATTTGTTGCTCCTTGTGTTATATTTGCCGATTGACCTAATTGTGAAGGACTAGGATTTGAATATCCCATAGCCGCTGCACCCATATTATTATAAGCTGGTTCAGTTAAGTTAGGATCACCAATATTTGAATATTGATTATGAAGTAATGAATTACCTTGTATACTAACTGCATCTGGAGTAACACCATCTGCTGGTGATACTGGTACCGCTAAAGGTGAACCGTTTGCGTCAAACATATTTTTAATTGATTCTGCCATGATTTTGTTGTTTTAATTAATTTTATTATAAATATTAGCTCATTTTAGAAGTCGCCAATACTAATGCCTTTCCTACTTTATTTCCATCTAAAAACACATCACCTCCTTCTTTTACTGCTGATAATAATTCTCCTAATAATGAAGCAATTTCATTATTTCCACTTCCTCCACTACCACCTAAATTAGTTCCACCTATAACAACGTCATCAGCTCTAAATTTTTGTATTGGTTGACCTGGTCTTGATATAAAGTCAGCTGCTTCACCACCTGGCATTGAAGCTGAACCACTCATATCTCTAGCTAATAATGCTCCATCTATTCCTGTTGATAATATTGTACCTACACCTGGGACTGTACTAGCTAATCCAGATCCTAATTCCATAGCTGCGCCTGCAAAATCACCTTTTAAGGCTCTAGATATACCAAACCCAACTCCAGCTAATAAACCAACTCCTGGTATTTTCTTTAATAATGATTTACCTAATCCTTTTAATCCTCCTTTACCTAATTTACTCATTATACCTCCACCAAAGGATTTAACTTTACCAAATACATTACCAAGACCCTTACCTACCATTTTAAATGCACCACCTACTCCTTTAAGTAACCCACCTGATCTTGCTCCTGCAGCTGCTCTACCACCTCCTTTTACAAATTGACCACCTACTTTTTTACCTAAAAGTCCAGTTTTTAAACTACTAAAACCTTTAGTAAACATTGAGCTTAAACCTTTAAATCCTTTAGAAAACATTTTACCCGCTCCTTTAAAAAATCCTGGTACTGGTATTACTAATTGAGGTATCATTTTTAACCCAATAAGTGCAGCTGTTAAACCACCAAAGAATTTTATAGGATTATCAATAGCAAATGATACAATTTTACCAATTGTACCACCAACTTTTGAAATAAATGCTACTGCAGTTTTCATACCATCTCCACTTATAAATCTATCTAATGCTTCTTGAAAATCTTTCATAGCACCTGACTTTACAAAGGCAGCTTGGAATGCTTCTTTAGCTTGTTCTATTATTCTACTAAATGTTTGGGCTCCTTGAACTTGTTCTTGAAGTGCATCAATATCATCTTGTGCTAATCTTTTTCCAGCTTCTTCTAAATCAATTGTTTTCCCTGTTAATCTTAAAACCTCCATTTTCTTCTTAAGAGCTGCTTTGTCAAATTCAGCTTGAGATTTTACTCCTTTAAGACCTTGTTTAGCCATTTTATCTTGAAACACCATTTCCTCATTCATTTCAATCATTTTTTCAACTGATATTCCTAATGAATCTGCTAATGCTTGTTGGGCAAATACATTATTTTTAGTTGCATCAATATTAGCTCTAATAATATTACCCATTTCTTCTGCAGCTTTCCCAGTTTGGCCTGTAAGTGCAAATTGTCTTAATCTTTCTAAGTTAAGTTGCTTTCCTAAAAATAACTCTGCTTTCATTTCAGCTTCAATAGAATTTTCAAAATCTAATGTATTTTCTGCTGCTGCTTGTATATCTGATAATTCTAATCCTAATTTAGATGCTTGAAAAGCTGCTTCTGCTAATGCTCTTGGATTATTAGCTAAGTTAAATTTAACTGAAGAAGAAATATTAGCCATTTTATCTAAAACATCATTTAAACTTAAAGCTTGAGTTTCATTTCTATTTAATTCATCTACTGTTGCTTTAGTAGTTGCTGCTATATCTTCAAATGAAGTTCCTGTTAATATAGATAATTTAAATAATTTAGCAGATTGTTCTCCAGATAAACCTAACGTATTAGTTAGTTGTTGCATTGTATCTAACTGGGATTTATTTAATTCAACTGAAGTTCCTGTTAGATTATTTATATTTACCATATGTGCAGTAGCTTCTTCCATATTCATAAAGAAATTACTTGCTGCTGCTTCCCTAAGATTTTGAGTTACTTGAGCACTACTACCTGCAAAATTTAAAAAGCTTTGTCCTGTTTGTAATGCTTCTTTTGACATTTGAACCATCATTCCAACTATAGCTCTTATACCTCTAATCATACCTGTAATTATAACTAAAGGATCTGTAAGATTACTTATTATACTTTTTCCTACTTCTGCCAATCCTATAGCCATTATTTTAAATTGACCAGCTCCTTGAGCCGCTGCTTTTTGCATTGCTTGAGTTGCTTCTTTAGCATCAACTAACTCTCCTAGTATAGGTATTTTTGATATTCCCTCAATAATTTTACCTGTTAAACCCATTCGTTTTGCTATATCTTTAGCAAGGTCTAATTGATCTTTAAGTAAAGCATTATGGGCTTCTTCTGCGTCAATTATTTCAGCTTTTGCCTTTTCGGCTTCTTCATCTTTAAGTATACCTTTGGTTTTTAAGGTATTAATATTTCTTATAGCTGCTTCTTGTTGGAGTTTCCTATCAAAGATTTGATTTTCAATATCTGAGGTTTTTAGTAACCCCTGATTTAATTTCATTGTATTTTTTAAAGTTTGATTTAACCCTTTAGCTAAATCCTTTATACTTTTATTAATTTGGCCTGCTATAATTTCATTTACACCTTTAGCTTCATCTTTAATATCAGATATAGTTTCTTTAATAGAAGTAGATAACCTATCTGCTATGCTAAGCAGTTGGTCTTCAAGAAAGCCAAGTTCTTCGTTTACTTCCTTAACGTTCTTTTTATTAAATAAATCTCTAGGTTTTCTAGGCATCTAATACAATTTTATTATAAATATTTAAAACCTATTTTTTTCTACTAGCTTTTGTTACATATGATGGAGGTGATATAGTTTGTTTTGGTATTTTTCCCCTATCAGGATTAGCCATATCTATATCATTAGCATTTTGGGATGCTTTTTTATTAGCTTCAGCTTCTTCATTATAATGAGCTACTATTCTATTCCAAGTAAAAGATCGCAACCATATAGGCATATCATACACTGTATGCCAATCATACCCACCTTTACCATGAAATACTATATTATGTATATTTTCGAATAAGTTTTTCCTATATTCTTGGGCTTCGCTAGGCGTCAGGGAAAAAAAAGTTTAAAGAAATTGGTACGTCTATTTCGATAAATTCACCTTCGTCGTTTTCTATTTGCCATTTTAGCTCAACGTCAGGTTGGATTTTAACAATGTATTCTCTTAATGCTCGAGCGTCCCGAGCTAAAAAATAATTATCAACAAAGTCTCTAATTGTTTTACCTGATACATCACCTTCAACAGATGTTAGAACATGTTTTAACCTTGTAGTTGCTTCTGGAGATGCATCTTTTTTTAATTTTTTAATACCTGCTACTTCATTCTCAATTTTTTTATTTAATTTACCATTTAATAATTGAAATGTAACATTAGTTTCTGAGTGTGGTAGTTTAAATTCAAAATTATTTTCACTACTATATAAAGAGTCATCAATTTCTTTATTTTCTAATTTACTTAAATCAACTGTGTGTACTTCTCCTCCATAAGTAATATCATATGTACTTCCATATCCTAATACACGAGATGCTATTAATATAGCATTCTTATCACCAGTAAACAAATCATTAATATTAATAGATTTATCAATTATTAATGCTTCTATTAATTTGTCTAATACTATACCTTTTTTAATATAAGATTGGTTAGTTAAAATATCTTCTTCTCTAGCAGTCATATATTTCATTTCTACTTTACCAGAAGATAAAGGATGTTCTTCAGGATATAATAATCCTTTAGAAGGTAAATCAACAAATTCAGTTGGAAATTTTGGTTTTTCTATTTTTTTGGGTGCTACAGTGTTTTCGCTCATATCTTTTATTAATTATAACTTAATTTCGTGTATACATATGCAATATAAAAAAAAGCTTGACCGAAGCCAAGCTATTCTTTAAAATGTTTAATTTCTTTATTAGAAATTTAATACGCAGTAATCCATTCCAATTGTCATGTCAATAGTATTTGCTGTACCATCATCATCCCAATTCATATCACTAAATGAAGCATCTTTAATAAATGCACCTTTTATGATCCATTCTGACACTACATCACCTACTGGTCCTAATACGTCAATTGTTAAATCTTTTTTATAGAAATCAGAATATCCATCTCTACCAGTTACTGATTCGTGGTGTAATCTCACCCACTCCATAGTAGCTTGTGCTCCTGAAGGAGTAATAGGATCAAATAACTGCATTGTTAAATCATTCCATCTTAATTTTCCTTTTACTTTTCTATAAGTATTAATGTGATTTAGTACTATTTCATCCTGTGAAAAACCCATTCCACTAACACCCTTAATGATGTAAGCTGGGATTCCATCTACGTACATAATAAATCTATTAGCAACTTTTGGTTCAAAGGCTGTGAAAAATATT
>VMHT01068184.1_pt1 | contig 15452 bp, 15 predicted proteins | sample 4693611 | NCBI WGS metagenome assembly VMHT01 (sample SAMN12280063, study PRJNA550983) | marine metagenome | isolation source: seawater sampled from same location over 5 years 0.02-0.2 micron viral filtrate | place: USA: collected off the coast of southern California halfway between the port... ... | reverse complement strand
CGAATAAGCGTATTGGCAGCACTGCCAATTCCACTAGTGGTTCCTGTTTGCACAATTTCGAAATTCTGTTCTGCAGAACGAAAGTTTTGCTGCATCCTTTTGTAATTGGCTTCAGCATTGTCAAAATCGTTTTGAGAAATCACTCCTTTTTCAAACAAAGATTTTTGTCTTTCAAAGGTTTTTTTCTCATTATCTAAATTGATCTTAGCGGTAGCCACGGCATCTTTCGCGCTTTGCAATGAATTTACATTTGGGATTACGCGTATCTTTGCAATAAGATCTCCCGCCTTCACTTTTTCCCCGGCTTCAATATATATTTCGTCTATAATTCCTGAAATATTAGGCTTAATAAGCACTTCTTCCTTCGGAACAATATTTCCCGTCGCCACAGTCTTCTTGACGATGGTTTCTACTGAAGCCTGTTCGGTTTCATAAACCGTAGGGTCCTCCTGGTTTTTCTGAAACAAATAGTATAACGCGCCTACAAAAACCACGGCGATCAATACTAAAATTGAGATGGTAACTGTTTTTTTCATTTTTTGATTGTATTTGTCTTCTTTACTTTTTCTTTTTATTCGGTTCTAAGGGCATCTACAGGCTTTATTTTAATTGCATTCTGCGCCGGGATAAGCCCAGCCAATAAACCTGAGCATACTAAAATTGCAAGTGCGGTAAGCACTACACCTAAATCTACGCTTGGGTTGGCGAACATCATTTCTGAAGTATCCATACCGCTTAAAGCATAATTTACTGCTGCAATTATTCCTGTTGCGAAAATAATCCCGGCCATACCCGAAATAATAGTTAGGAAAATAGATTCCATTAATATTTGCCCCCTTATAGACCATGGCGTAGCGCCAAGAGCTCGTCTTACCCCAATTTCGTTTGTTCTTTCTTTTACTACGATAAGCATAATATTACTAATCCCAATAATACCCGAAAGCAAAACGAGAATACCTACAAAATAGGCGACTGCTTTTAATGCCACGAACAATCCGTTTATTTTGTTGAATTCCTCAAATAAATCAAAATTCCCAACAGCACGGTCATCTTCGGGATGAATAGAATGCCTGCTTTTTATAAGATCCAGAATACGTGATTTTAAACTGGTGATAGAATTTTCATCGTTAGCGGTAATTGCCATCCAACCTACGGTATCGCCCATATTAAATGCCTGGGAAAACGCAGTAAATGGCACATAGATTTCTTTTTGAGCTTCTTCTGCATTTCCGCCGCCACCGCCTTTTTTCTTATAAGTGCCTATTACCATAAAATTGACACCATTTATTTTAAGATAGGTCCCCAAAACCTCTTCATCTTTTTCATAAAGTTCGCGTCTAACCCCTTCTCCAATTATGGCAACTTTACGTTTTTCCTCGATATCGAGATAATTGATAAACCTTCCGGCAGTCACATCCATAGGTTCCTGCTGAATGATCTCGGGATAATCGCCATAAACGTTGAAAGCCCCGGTTTGAAGCCCCCGCACCACATTATTATTTCCGCCAAAACCTCCTAATTGGTTTCTTGGAGAAATAAACCTAAGTCCCGGTACATTTTCCCTAAGTGCTTCAACATCTCCTGTTTTAAAATTATAGTTTCGGCCTTTAGGCAAGCCTTTATATGGTTTAGACGGAGTTTGCGTCCACATGAACATGGTATTGGTCGCGATACCTCCAAATCCTTTTTTTACGCCATTTTCAAGTCCTTTTCCTGCAGCAAGTAGAATTACAAGGATAAAGATTCCCCACATTACCCCAAAAGCAGTTAGTAGAGTTCTAAACCAGTTAGAACTTAGTGCTTCAATTATTTCGCTCCATTTATCCCTGCTAAACATATTATTCGTCTCTTAATGCTACAATAGGTTTAATTCTCGCAGCCCTCCAGGCAGGAAAAAATCCGGCAATTGCACCGGCAATAACTAAAATAAAAACGGTTGTAAGCGCTACATTAAAATTAACTGCAGGATTAGCAATATACTGGGTTTCTATAAGCGGGCCCACGAATTCCAGCAACAGTAAACTGGCAATTAAACCAATAAACCCGGCAATGGCAGTTACAAAAATAGATTCGTGCAGTACCATTCCAACTATAGAAAGCGGCTCTGCCCCCAGTGCTTTTCGAATTCCAATTTCCCGAGTTCTTTCTTTTACGATAATGAGCATAATGTTACTAACACCCACAACCCCGGCGATAATGGTACAAATACCCACACCCCAAAAGAAGAATTTTATCATATCCATAAGATCGTAGAAGCGCTTCGCATTTTCCAGGGAATTATTAATGCTTACCGCACTTTCATCATCTGGAGCTATAGTATGTGTTTCTTTAAGTTGATTTTCAACATCGGCGGTAAACCGATTAGAAGCAGCGAGAGCAGCTTGAAAATTGTCTTCGGGCTCTAAGGTGAACGCCATATTGGCAATATTGTTCCCCCCACCAAAAACACGTTGAGCGGTAGAAATTGGCATAAAAACCCTACTTTCTTCCCGCTCTCCTCCCGGATCGGTATAAACGCCAATTACTTTAAAATTTATTCCGGAAATTTGAACGTATTTCCCAATTGGATCTTTACTATCTTTAAAAAGGTCGTTTCGAACTTTATTCCCTACCACCACAACTTTTTCGAAATTGTCGTGATCTTTATAATTTACAAATCGGCCTTCTATCATCCCGCTATTTTCAAGAAACTGATAATCGGGATAAACACCTTCTACACGGTAAGAACCAGATTCTTTACCGTAGTTTACTATCCCATTCCAAATTCTAAAAATAGAAGATCTAAATTCTAAGTCGTCCTGGTGTTTTAGGGCGGTGTAGTCAAAATCTTCATTCTTCATTTGAATCCTCCTACCCGGGTTTAAACCTTTGTATTCTTTAGAAGTTACACCGGTATAAACGTAGATAATATTGGCGGCATCTCTTTCAAACTCCTGTGAAATACCATTACGCATCCCTTCACCAATCCCCAGGAGAACTACTAAAATAAAGATCCCCGAAGCTACAGAAAGCCCGGTTAAAAAGGTTCGTAATTTATTTTTACGAATCGTATCAAAGATCTCTTCCCAACGTTCTAAATCAAACATTTTCTAGCGCTCTTACTTGATTAACCTTGGTATCCTGAATTATCTTACCGTCTTTTAAATTGACGATTCTCTTTGTCATTGCAGCAATATCGGGTTCGTGAGTTACTACAAGTATTGTTCTACCTTCATCATTGATTTCCTGAATTAGATTCATCACTTCGTAAGATGTTTTTGAATCTAATGCTCCGGTAGGTTCATCGGCAAGAAGCACTTTTGGATCACTGGCTAGCGCTCTTGCAATCGCAACTCGCTGTTTTTGTCCTCCGGAAAGTTCATTTGGCAAATGTCCCGCCCAGTCGGAAAGACCAACTTTTTCCAGATATGCCATGGCTTTATCTACGCGTTCGCCACGTTTAATTCCCTGGTAATACAACGGAAGCGCTACATTATCCAAGGCATTTTTATAAGAAATAAGATTGAAAGACTGAAAAATGAAACCCAAAAACTTATTACGGTAGCGAGCGGCTATTTTTTCATTTAGATTTTTAATGGGAACACCATCCAGGGTATAAGAGCCTAAATCTGCTTCATCAAGCATTCCAAGAATGTTCAAAAGGGTAGATTTACCTGATCCAGAAGACCCCATAATAGAAACGAGTTCTCCTTCGGCTACGCTAAAATTAATTCCCTTTAAAACGTGTAGTGAGTTACTACCCATTTTATAGGATTTATGAAGATCTTTAATTTCTATCATCGCAATGAAATTACAGGTTGCTAACTTTTTATTGAAAAGCGTCACCCATAAGACTCTGCGAAAGAGAAAAAGTTACAGTTTAATTAAGAAAATATTTTGAAGTTGTTTAAGCTTCCCCAGATTTTTTGGCTTTTTTACGGGTGCGATATATATAATAGCCTAAGCCGCCAACCAAAAGATAAGGAAAGGCCATAAGGTAAAGAATCCCGTCATTAATACCTTTTGCAGCGCTTTGATCGGTATCACTTTCCAGGACTGCCCGACACATGGAGCATTGCGCTTCTGCTATCTCAGGAAGCAAAAGTAAGAGGAAAATAAGAAATAAAAACCTGATTTTCATAGCGATAATTTCTGAATGCAAAGTTAAGAAATTTTACTCGATAATCGAGATTAAATGCCACGAGGCCTGCCTCCAAATCAAGCTATATTCTTCAATAATGATGCTTTGTACGCTTACTCCTAAGTAGATTGCGCTCAAGCTTCAATTAGAGCTGTTAAGACTCATTTCTTCAGAAGCAATAATTTTAATAATATGGCCACATAAAAATATAGACCAAAACCCCGGTAATTGCCACATATAGCCAAATAGGAAATGTCCAGCGGGCAATTTTTGCGTGCTTTTGATATTCCCCGGTCAAACCGCGATACATCGTAAAAAGAACTAAAGGCACAATAATGGCCGAAAGCACAATATGAGTAATAAGGATAAAGAAATAAACAGGTCGCAGAATCCCTTCCCCGCCATAAGGCACAGGATCGTTACTGATTTTTGAGATCACATAGCTCACTAAAAATATAGCCGAAAGCCCAAAGGCAGTAATCATGGTGTTTCGGTGCAATTTATATTCCTTAATGCTCATAAAGAAATAACCAAGCATCAAAAGAATGGCAGTGGAACCATTTAAAACCGCGTGAAAAAACGGGAAGGTCCCGGTTTGAGTGCCAAAGATATTATAGCGCTCAGGCAAATACATTAAAATTAGCACTATAATAGGCACCAATACTGATAGCGCAATTATTACGGGCACCGCAACTTTATCGGTTTTTGTCAATGTTCTTTTCACAGTAATTTTTTAATATCCTCAATTAAAATATCAATTTGTGGTTCTTCTTCACCTTCCAACACAGATTTGTTTCTCTCTACCGAACCGCGGTAGTATATTATTGGGTTACCAAACCTATCTAAACGAGATCTAATATAACCTTCTTCATCTACAAGTGCGAACAAACCCTGGTGCGCAAAACCACCGGGAACATCGCTATCCTCTCCAGCATAAATATTAAAACCTCCATTGGCCAGGCCATATATAGCATCTTTTTCACCAGTAAGTAGATTCCAGTTAGGGTGATCTATTCCATAATTTTCGGCATAAGATTTTAAAACCTCTGGTGTATCATGCTTTGGATCTATAGAGAATGAAACTATTCCAAAATCTTCTTTATCCTGAAATTCTTCCTGAACTTCCACTAAATTCTGATTCATTATTGGGCAAATTGTAGGGCAGGTCGTAAAAAAGAATTCGGCGACATATACTTTTCCGAGGTAATTTTTATTAGTAATGGTATCACCATCCTGATTTACCAATTGAAAATCTGGAGCTTTTTTCTTTTTTCCATTAATTTCTATATAAGCTAGTTTCTTATTGGTATTAGATTTCTTTTCGGCGCCTTTTACATTCAATCTATCAGCCTTTACTACCTCATCACTAGTAATAGTTTTCACAATTTTGGGTATAAAAATAATTCCAAAAACCAGGATAATTAGAGAGAGACCTATATAAGAATACTTTCTTTTCATTATTAATTATTTTTTCTTTCGGCGTTATTCTTTTTTAAAGCTAACCGGTATTCGGCAAGAATTACTTTTACGTCGTCATTCATTTTATCGCTCAATTCTGCCACAGAGCGAGAGTCATAGCCGTAAACTTTTCCAAAATCCTCATCATCATCCCTACCTCTTAAATTAAGATCTTTATCTACAATAAAAACATAGGGAGTATAAGTTCCTTCTAAAGTATGAGGTGTATCAAAGCTTTTAAAGGTTTCTTTTATTTCTGCGGAAGAACCAAAAATGAATTTCCATTTTTCGGTTTCAGAAATACCACTAAATTCATCCTTAAATTTTTTGGCCTCTTCCCGGGCTTCGCTGGGAAGCACTACTACAAACTGAAAATCATTGAATTCGTAATATTTCTCCAGGATTTTTTGATCAAGATTAAAGGTGTTGCCTTTTAGATCATCAAGATTTTCCCCAAAGAACGCCACAATACTAATTTTATCTTCCAAACTAACTGAATTCCCCTCTAGATCTTCAAATTCAGCAACATCGTTCACATTCTCGGTTAAAACAGGTAATTTGGCGAAATTATTTTGCCCCGAAGCAAAAAACATATAAGCGATAATGGGCAGTGCAAAGAGCACCAAAAGCACAAAAAACTTTTTCATATCCTGTATATAAAAGTGGTGCAAAAATAAAAAGACGGTTTAACAAAACCGCCTTTCTATACATTTTTAACTTTTAAAGCCTTTTCCTAAAAATCCCAGGCCACGTGGTTAGTTTTATAAACCTCGTAAATATAACCACCTTCGGTTAGTAGGATAAAAATAAGGTAGCTAATAAGGAAAATTGAAGTCCAAACTATTGCGCGTCGTAAGCCTTTAGTTTCTCCTTCCAGGTGCATGAACGCCCAGGCAATATAATAAGCTTTGTAAATTGTTAGTATGATGAAGATCCAGTTAAGGAGCGACATACTTAAGAAAGAAGTATCTGTAAGAAAATGAGGCTTTATAATTCCTAAAATAACTTCAACTATGGTTATAACGGAAAGGATTACAAATACCGTCCAGATCCTCTTTGTATTAGATTCGTGATGATGTGCTGTATCGTGTGCCATTTTTATTTATTTCTAAAATTAAACCAGGTAAAAGAATGTAAAAACAAATACCCAAACTAAATCTACAAAGTGCCAGTAAAGACCAACCTTCTCTACCATCTCATAATTACCTCTACGCTCGTAAGTTCCAAGGATTACGTTAAAGAAAATAATGATGTTGATCACTACTCCTGAAAAAACGTGGAAACCGTGGAAACCGGTAATAAAGAAAAAGAAATCAGCAAACAATGGCGGGCCGTATTCGTTACGCGTAAGATTAGCTCCTTCTACCACGCCAACGGCTTCACTATTTAATTTAGCAATAGACTCTTCGCGAGAAAGAATGGTTTTTTCACCTTCTTCGTTCACCATTTGAGTTCTTATTAAGAGGTCTGAATTTTCACCGAAACCTGCTTTTACTTCTTCTATAGAATAAGACGGTAAAGATTTTTCGCTTTCAAACCAGATTCCATTACTGGCTTCATGCTCTACTCGAACTGAAGCTTCCGGAACAGCGATATCTGAAAGAGCTACTCGATGACCATCGCCATCAATAAATTGCAAAATATTACCCCCTTTAGTATAAACAGCGCCATAAGTACCATTAATGAAATTTTTCCATTCCCAGGCTTGAGAACCAAGGAAAATGATCCCACCAATTATGGTAAGAAACATGTAAAAAGTAACCTTGCCCTTCTTTAACTGGTGGCCGGCATCTACTGCCAATACCATAGTTACAGAAGAAAAAATAAGTATAAAGGTCATCAAAGCCACGTAATACATTGGTGCATCTACACCGTGTAAAAATGGAAAGTGATTAAAAACTTCGTCGGCAATTGGCCAGGAGTCTATAAATTTAAAGCGGGAGAACCCATAAGCTGCAAGAAAACCAGAGAAGGTAAGTGCATCGGAAGTGATAAAAAACCACATCATCAATTTGCCATAACTGGCCTTTAAAGGTTCATTTCCACCACCCCAGGTTTTACCTTCGGTGCCTGTTCTAACAACAGTAGCTTCCATAGAAGAGTATTTAAATTTTAAGTATTGCGCAAAAATACGCAATTTTATTATCTAAAGAAATATAAAAACACAAACAGGTATATCCACATAAGATCAACAAAATGCCAAAAAGTCGCACCTAGCTCAATACCAAGCATTTGACCTTTTTTATAACGTTGTTTAAAATGGTTATAAATTACTACTAAAAGCGTGATTATACCTGCCAGTAGGTGCACCATATGCACTAAAACCAACACATAAATAAAAGAAGTAGTGATACTACTTTCGCTTCCGGTAAAGTAATATCCGTTAGCTATAATTTCTGAAAAACCATTAAATTGAAAGACCACAAACAGCACCGCCAGCACTAAAGTACCTATTAACATGGCTGAAGCGTTTCTGCGATTTCCAGACAAAATACTTTGTTTTGCAAGAATAAAAGTTACACTGCTCAATACAATAACAAGCGTACTCCAAAAGAAAGCACCTGGCAGCTCGAATTCCGTAAGCCAGTCTGGCCTTGTTTTACTCACTACATAAGCACTGGTTAAACCACCAAAGGTCATAATCATGCTAATTATCCCAAACCAGAGCATCATCTTTTTGGCTCGGTCGTATTTGTGCTTTTCAGCACCCTGAGTTAAATCCATTGTCTTATAAATTTATCTAAAACATATACTATTTGTAGCAGCGTAATATAAGATACACTCGCAAACATTAATTTTTTAGCTGCCTGGGCAGTTTTCTCTTTATACAATTTGAACGCATAATAAAGCATTCCCAGACCCAGCAAAAGAATAATTGCACCTGCAACAGGAGTTAGAAAAAGTTTACCTGTAACCCCAAACACCGGGATTAACGATACTAAAACAGTCCAAATAGAATAAAGAATAATTTGAATTGCGGTTCCCCTATCCCGTTTTCCGGTAGGCAACATAAAGAATCCTCCTTTTTTATAATCATCATACAACCACCAGCCAATAGCCCAAAAATGCGGGAATTGCCAGAAGAATTGTATCATAAATAAAGTACCGGGTTCTATGCTAAAATCTCCAGTGGCTGCTACCCAACCCAACATAAAAGGAATCGCTCCAGGAATAGCCCCTACAAATACCGATAGCGGGGTTTTAGTTTTTAGCGGAGTATAAACACTTACATATATAAAAATACTAATAGCCCCAAACATCGCGGTTTTAGGGTTAATAATATATAACACTATAAGTCCTGAAATCGTAAAAACACTCGCAATTAAAAACGCAGTACTTACTGACATTCTTCCATCGGGAATCGGACGGTTTTTGGTGCGATCCATAAGCGCATCCAAATTACGTTCTATCACCTGATTGTATGCATTTGAAGCACCAACCATAAAGTAACCGCCAATAGCTAACAAAAAGACAGTAACAAAATCTATATTATCGGCGCCCAAAAAATAGCCCGCAACCGAGGAAAACACCACGCTTACAGCAAGCCGTACCTTGGTAATTTCTTTAAAGTCTGTTAGGATAGAAGCCGAGGAAGTATGTACACCGGTGCTGCTCAAAAATAGATTTTTTCAATTGGCGCAAAGATACTCCTTAATTGGGTTTTGGCAAGGGGGCAAAAATGTTAATTTTCAGCACTTAGCGATTTGATAGAATATTCAGAAAAAAATTGAAGAAATGGAATGTTTAGTAATCATAATACCAGTTAAAAATATCTGTTCTAATTCCAAAATTTAGCCAGCTCGTATTATTTTCAAACGTTTGGGCAGTTTTTATATCTGGATCAAAAGAGCGATAAATAAAACTTCCATACAACTTAAGATTGGTCGCCGGGTTTACAATATAGCCAGCCTCAATACTGGAAAATAAAGAAATAGTGGTATTCCCCTGGCCTATTTCTACACCCGTATCAAAAGGTCGCTGACGTTCACTTGTATAAATATCTCCGCCATAAGCAGCCTGATTGGTTGCCATATTATAATCAAAACCTCTTTTACCATAAATTACCTTGGCATTTCCATACCACCGGTCTTTTTTATAACGAGCAATAGCAAGAATTTCTCTAAAATTAGAACCCCATAAATGAGCCATAGACTGATTATTATGCCCATAATTTAAAACTCCTGTATTATGGGAATAAGTATAAGGCCGCACCTGGTTATATTCTGCCTGTAGAAATAACCCGGGAATTTTGAAAGCATCAAAATATTTCACTCCTAATTGATATCCAAGTTTGTTTTTCCAGCTTTGGTTCCCGCCGAACACATCAGAGGTAGAGAATTCATCTATAATCATTTGACCATACACGTTAATTTCATCTGAAAACTTATATTTTGAAGTAAGACCGATTATTGCATTTCCACCCCGGGCCCCGGTAGAAAATTCTATGGCCCGGTAAAATATAATCGGGTTCAAATAATTTAAATCGAAACCACGATTATTATCATTTTCCCAAACTACAGATTCAAACAAACCAATATTAAGTCTTTTAGTAACATTATAACTTAAATAATGATTTGCCATATATTTTGTTCTAAAGGAACCATTTTCTGTAACTGCCGGTCTAACATCGCGTAAAGACATCCAGGTATTGGTGTATTTTAACTTCCAAAACGTAGTATTGAGTTTAAAATAAGGATATGGGGAAGCATTATCACTCATTAAAAGCGAGCGGTAGCCATCTCCAATAAAATTTTTACCGTGACCAAATTGTAGGTTGAAAAACTTATTTGGCGTATAAGACAAATAACCTTCGGCCACTGGATAATCATACCCCTCATCCATAAAAGGTTTTGCAATTCCTCTTCCCGGTATTATTGCCGGATCGCCGCCATCTGGCCTTAAAGACTCTGCAAAACGGTTATAATAATCGGCAAACCTGCCCTGGTTTTCATAGGCTACCGTATAGAAATTGAAGTTTTTTCCTAAACCGCCCTGAAAAATTAGCGCCCGGGTATTATTATAAGTAAAGTCGAATTCTGTTTGCTGAAAATCCTTACCCAACTGAAGATCTAAAGCAAAATCAAGGGTAAACCAGTAATCTTCCGTTTGATATTGAACCAGGTGTTCGTTTAAGAGTTTACGCGCAAACCAGGAATTCACATCTTTAAGCATTTTATTTTCTTCAGCCTTAAAATCGTAATATTTTGAAACTTCAGAAAAAAGCAAAGGTTTTGAAGCAGCATGGGTATTCACACCAATCTTATTGAATTCAGCATCAAACCGTCTATAATATTCGTGGGAAAGCGGAATGTTTATCTGACTTTCATAACGTGGTCGTGTAAATTCTCCCGATTGAATTTCATCATATTCATTGGTGAGATCATTTTCTTTTTCCAGTTGAATAATTTCAGTTTCCACTTTATAATTACTTCTAGAAGTTTGCTCTAATTGCCCTGTATTTAATGACACCGGAATTTTTATCGGCATTTTAAATTGAACAAAAACAGGCCTGGCGTTATAGGTAGCTGGCATAATTTGGGGAAGCAAATCAAAGACCCGCTGCATTTCTTCTTTTAACTCAGTATACGCTGCCTCAGTATAAATAATTGCAAAATCCCCATTTTCATCAACTTCAAAAATCACAGTAACTTCTCCCTGGTAATCCTCTTTAATAACTTCTGAAGGAACCTTATAATTATCGAGAATAAACTCCCTTAAGGTGTTTTTAAAACACACTGCTTTATTTTCGAAATCTACATTTTCACATTGAGGAAACTCCGGAAAGCGTTGGTTATCCCCCTGAGCCTGAGACTTTAATTTAATACAGAATAATAAAACCAGAAGAAACAGGTAGCTCTTCATACTTAAATTGGGGAAAGATTGGTTACACCCTGGAAATATACATTTTTTGAATAGAGTAAACCAGTTAAAAATAAAAAATCCCGGGACGAGCCCGGGATTTAAAATCTATACAAGAACTTTTATTAGTCCTGCACCTGGAATACAATTGGTAAAGAGTACATAACTCCTACTGCTTTACCTCTTTGTTTACCTGGTTGCATTTTAGGCAATTTATTAATTACCCTTGCTGCTTCCTGCTCTAACCTTGGGTGAGGAGCACGAGACATTACATTGGTAATATTTCCTTTTTCATCAATTTTAAACTGAACGATTACCCTGTTTACACCAGAAAGACCAAGCTCTGCACCAAGATCGGTGTCAAAGTTACGGTTTACAAACTGACTGATCTTTTGGCTCATACATTGCTTACGCTCTTCGTTGTTGCTTAGGTTTTCGCAACCTGGGAAAATTGGCACATCTTCAATAACAGCGAAGGGTACATCTTCCACCTCTTCTTCTGTAGGCGCCTCAACAACTTCCTCTACTTCTACAATCTCATCAAGATTTGTTTCTGTAGACTCAATCTCATCCTCTTCTACCTCTTCCTCATCTTCTACAACTTCAATAACCTCTGGTGCCGGAGGCGGAGGTGGTGGCGGGGGAGGCGTATTTTGCATCTCTGTAATTGGGATTTCTTCATCGTCTAGATCGTCCATATCTAACTGACCGGTATCAATGGCTTCCTTGTCATAAGTCTTCCATTCAATAGCACGCCAGGTAATTAACAGGACCAGGACAAGCCCCAACTGGAGAAACAGCACGCTCTTTCTCTTTAAATCGGCTTTTGGATTTTTCTTTGGTTCCATAATAGGTTATTGATTAATAAGGATTGCTAAATTAAATATTTTTTCTAAAAAATTAAATTAATCTTACTATTTAACCTTTTTAGACTCTTTTCAAAGAAAAGAAAGATAACAACAGCAAGTAAAATTCCAGCGGTATTAGCCAAGATATCGAACCAATCTGGCTCGCGATAACTGGTGAGCACGCCTTGTAAAACCTCAATTAACATACCAAACAGTACTGCAAGGCCCGCTATTTTAAAAAGGTTATTTCTATAAGTACTTTTAGGCTTATTTTTCAACATAAAATATACCTTCCACAATACCAACAACCCAAAATAAGCTCCAAGATGTAAAAGTTTATCTGTAGGACTAAAGCTTCCAACGCTAATCTTACCAAGTTTCACTAGAGAGGAAACCGCAAGTAAAATAGTATAAAAACCAGCTACAAATAAGGCTATTCTAGCTACCAAGAATTTCTTTATAGGCATCTGCACTTAAAAGCTCTTCCAACTGAGATTCATCAGAAAATTTCACTTTAATCATCCAACCTTCTCCGTAAGGATCTGAATTCACCTTTTCCGGCTCGTCTTCAAGGCTCTCATTAAATTCAATAATCTCTCCTGATATTGGCAAATAAAGGTCTGAGACAGTTTTCACAGCTTCTACAGTACCAAAAACCTCTTCTTTATCGAGGGTTTCATCTACGGTTTCTACCTCAACATAAACGATATCTCCCAATTCGCTTTGAGCGAAATCTGTAATACCGATGGTAACTGTATCACCTTCTACCCTAATCCATTCGTGGTCTTTAGTGTACTTTAATTCTTGTGGAATATTCATTAGTTCTATTTTATATTAGAGCAAAGTTAATTTTTTAAAGCAATACTTCAAACAAGGCTCAATTAATTTCCGAAATTATATCTAAGGGTTATTCCAGATCTTATTGTTGTTTGCGGGAAAGCAGTAGAAACAGCATATTCAGAGAAGTTATGCTCGTAGTAGAATATGGCTGTTAAATTGCTGGAAATTGCATAATCTGTCGTGAAATTTAGACGCCAAATATCCTGCCCGGCAATCACCTGACTGGTTTCTAAATCTAAATACCTGATGATACTTTTATTCCTTCTAAAAGAAACATCGGCTTTAAAATTAAGATCGCTACTTAAAATTCTATTTCTTCCCCCAAGACCGGTAGCTATTTTTAGATCTTTAATTCTGTACCCAGCACCAACTATGTATTCATTTCCGGTAGTTTCAGTCAATAAATTATTATCAAAACTCAGGGAAAGCATCCGGTCTTTTCTTACCTCTGCCAATAATTGAATGGCATTCTTAGTTTCCAGGTCTAAACGGAATAACGGAGTGAATAATTCGGTTAAAACAATATTGGAATAAAGGATTGGATTCTTAAAATCTCCAGCCTGATTAGTATCAAATTCGTTATCTGGATCATAATCCAGGTTTGTTTGAAACTGGTTGATGGTATAGTTAGATTGATAACCGTGGTTTATAGAAAATCTTCTAAATTTATCTCTAAACCAACCAATACGCATTAACCCGGTATATTTCATATTCCAATTAGGCAGTGGCATATCTGTAAATGCTCCTAACTTCACATCTTCTGGATCTTTTCCTGCGTAAGCCGAAACAAATGCAGGAAGCAAGACAGCCTGGTTTGTTTTCCCTATTCCTACCGGGTAACCGTCTTCATCTACATCATTAGGATCTAAACCACGCTCCCGGGCTAATCTTTGGGCTATTTCTAAACGATTCTCTCTAAAGCTTTCAAAAGTTTCTGAAGATTGCCCGTTAGACTGATTAAAAGCTGTTTTTATAAGAATAGTAGAAATATTGAAGTTTCCGTAGTTATATGGTGTCAATGGAATATACTCCAGGGTAGTTGGGTTTACTCTATAATTTTCTGAATAATTCTCTGAATAATTTCTATTAGCACTTATATCTACAGTGAGATCTGGAATAATATCCAGGGAAGCCTGCAAATCTAATTGCTCGTTCTTTAAAGTAGAATATTGCTGATTGAAATTTTGGAATAAAGTTAACCAGCCTCTCCTGGCAGCCTGGTACCTTACCTCATCCTGCCAGCCAAAAGTAAAGCTTGTACTTGGCTGCAAAGTTCCCATAAAACCTACACTTGGAGTATAACCGGGCAGAAAAGTTCCTTCATTTTGCCGGTAGTTTATTTGCAACCTGCTTAAAACAGTTACAAAATCTACAAAAGTATTATAGCCCTTACTGGTTTTTTCAACAACTTCAGCATTCTGTGTTCGCTGCTCATCTCTAGGCGTTCCGTCTAGCGTTGGCACACCTGCACTACGTTGTTTTATAGTTTGACCGCCTCTACCATCTTTCTTTTCCAGCCCCAAATAAGAATACAATGCTTCCATATCAAGATTAGCATTTATCTGGTGAGAACTAGAATTCTGCACGCTATTTCCAATATCAGGAATCCCTTCCAGGTTTTCGTAGATCCTGGAACCACGTTGCCATTGGAAATCGCCGGTATAAGAATAAGTTGCATTTATAAAATCCAGCACAGGGATTTTATCAAAAGGAAGATCATAATTCACCTGCAAGTTCTGGTAATGTAAATCTGGAGTACCAATACTGAAGAAATTATCCCATACTCCAATAGAATTATCTGCAAAACCTTCATCATCTATATAGTTTCTAACAATTCTATTATTTGAAGCGTTAAAAGCAAAGCTTAGCGAATTTGTAAGATTATAGTTTATGCCATATTCCCAATTGAATAAATAATTTCGCTGATAAAGAGTAGGAATCCCTAAATCTTCGTCTGAAAGTTCCAGCGATCTAAATTTCTGCTCATTGTATTGTCTAAGAATAGTAGAACTCGCATTTATATTAGAAGGTAATAAGTTCACATTAAAATCTCTAACCAGCGAATAATAATCACTACTATCTAAGGCCGAAATATTCTTAAAAGGCTCTACTTGCTTCGGCTCGAAATTAAACTCATATGTAGCACCCGCCCGCACATTTTGATTCAGGGATTCTTCAATTTCAAAATCCCGATGATCTACCTGGTTATAAGAAGTGGTAAAAGCAAAATTCTCAATATCGTAAGGCATGGGCTTTGCTTCGCCCGTACGTTCTTTTCGTAAACCAATGATATTCACGCTTTGCCGCTTGGTGTAAGATTGAGATTG
>VMHT01181852.1_pt1 | contig 15453 bp, 13 predicted proteins | sample 4693611 | NCBI WGS metagenome assembly VMHT01 (sample SAMN12280063, study PRJNA550983) | marine metagenome | isolation source: seawater sampled from same location over 5 years 0.02-0.2 micron viral filtrate | place: USA: collected off the coast of southern California halfway between the port... ... | reverse complement strand
CTGGTTGTTTTTTGCCCTGATCTAATCAGTTTTATCCTTAAACTCACACAAATCTTCAATAATACAGGAGCCGCAGCGAGGCTTACGGGCGATACAGGTGTAGCGTCCGTGCAGAATCAGCCAGTGGTGAACGTCGACTTTGAACTCTTTGGGCACCACCTTTTCAAGCTTTTGCTCTACGGCTATCACATCTTTGCCCATGGCCAGTTTGGTGCGGTTGGAGACCCGATAAATATGGGTATCCACGGCGATGGTGGGCCAGCCAAACGCTGTGTTTAATACTACGTTAGCGGTTTTTCGGCCTACCCCTGGCAGGGCCTCTAACGCTTCTCGGCTTTGGGGGACTTCGCCCTGATGTTTGTCGAGCAGAATTCGGCACATTTTGTGAACATTTTCGGCTTTAGCGTTATACAAACCAATAGTTTTGATGTACTGCTTTAGACCGTCTACCCCTAAATCCCAGATAGCCTGAGGTGTATTGGCCACCGGGAACAGCTTATCAGTCGCTTTATTTACGCCCACATCAGTAGACTGCGCTGAAAGGGTAACTGCCACTAACAGCTCGAACGGGCTGGAAAAATTCAGCTCAGTGGTGGGGTTCGGGTTAGCGTCACGTAGCCGCGTTAGCAGCGCTTTTCGTTTGGTATTATTCATAAATATCAGTTAGCTGTCGGCCGTAACCCGGATGCGGGTCACTTTGTCGGTAGGGGCCGTCTGACGCGCAGCAGCCCGGTTATCAATTATATTTTTTGCTGCAATTAACAGTCCCATACCAATGAACGCGCCGGGAGGTAATATCGCCAATAAAAAAGGTTGTTCGGTGGCAAATAATTCAATGGGCCACTCCTTTGCGATCGGACCGAACAGACGATCAGCGCCGGCCAGTAAGGTCCCGGAACCCAGAATCTCACGCATGGCGCCCAATAGCATAAGTACAATAGTAAACCCGATGCCCATCATCAAACCATCGAACGCCGCCGGCACCACCGGATTTTTCGAAGCAAAGGCTTCGGCGCGGCCGATAATGGCGCAGTTGGTAACAATGAGCGGAATAAATATACCCAACGATAAATACAACTCGTAGGTGAATGCATTCATTAGCAGCTGAATAATGGTAACAAAAGCAGCGATCACCATTACAAATACCGGGATCCGAATCTCGTTACGTACAAAGTTTCGAACCACCGATACAGTGACATTAGAGCCAATCAAAACGGCGGTGGTAGCCAGCCCCAGGGCCAGACCATTAATTAAGGTGGCCGTTACGGCCAGCAATGGGCACAAACCTAGCAGCTGAACCAGCGCAGGGTTATTTTTCCAGATGCCGGAAGACGCCAAATCCTGATATTGATTCATAGTTGCCTCTTAATTATGCCGCGGTATCCTGAAAACAGTCTGCCGCACGGGAAAACAGTGCTTGCTGGTGATCTTTCACATACAGAAGGGTACGCCGTACCTGATCTACTACCGCGCGGGGAGTGATAGTCGCACCGGTGAACTGATCAAACTCACCGCCGTCTTTTTCAACCTGCCATGCGCTCTGCTCACTGGCTTCAAAGGTTTTGCCGCTAAACGATAAAATCCAGTCACTGATGGCCAGCTCAATTTTATCGCCCAGCCCTGGCGTTTCTTTATGCTCAACGGCGCGCACACCGAGCACGGTAAGCTCGGTAGTGACGCCTACCACTAAACGAATATTACCGCTGTAACCATCCGGAGCGGTGGTCTGAATCGCCAGCGCCACCGGCGTACCATCCATTCGCGCACGATATACCCGGTGGGCCTGGCTGCGACCCAGTACCGGTGCATCGGTAATGGCACAGTCCTGGTATAAGGTATTGTTGTAATACGACGCCGGCACCACCTCATTAAGCACGCTGAGTAAGCGCTGGCGTTGCTGTTGCGCTATCTTGTCCTTGGTTCCCACATAGGTCAGGCTGATCAAGGCGGTAGTGACCAGCGCAAACACCGTCAGCATGACGCCATTTTTTGAAATGGTTTTTATCATTCCCAACATTACCTCTTGTCGGTGGGGTGGGGGTTGCGGTCACGACCGTAGGTACGTGGCTTGGTGTAATAATCAATCAAAGGCACCGCCATATTCATAATAATAACAGCAAAGGCCACCGCATCGGGGTAGCCGCCAAAGGTACGAATGATAACCAGCCAAAAGCCAATGGCGGCCCCAAAAATCAGGCGTCCTTTATCGGTGGTTGAAGCCGACACCGGGTCGGTGGCGATGAAAAACGCCCCCACCAGCAAGCTGCCATTAAACACATGAAACAGTGGCGATGCATAATGGTCCATATCCAGTAAATGCAACAGGCCGGAAACCACCACCACGCTGCCAATCATGGCCACCGGGATGTGCCAGTTAATTACCTTCAGGCGTACCAGCGCCAGCCCGCCCAGCAGATAGGCCACACTTAACCAGGCCCAGCCTGCGCCTAAGCTATCGGCAAAGCCGCCATTAAACACAGGTTCCAGTAACGCTTCTTGGTAGGTCTGGCCTTCGGCCAGGCCGGTTTTAACTGCATCCAGCGGGGTAGCCATGGTGAGCCCATCGGCCACAGTGCGCACTTGCATGATATCCAGACCACCACTGGTATACCCGGTAAAAATCAGCATCAGTGTATCTACAAAGCCCAGCGGCTCTGCCAGCATCGAGAGGGGAGGTAGCCACATGGTCATAGCGACCGGAAAGGATATTAACAGCACCACATACCCGATCATGGCAGGATTAAACATATTAAACCCCAGCCCGCCATACAGTTGCTTGGCAATGGCGATGGCAAAAAAGGTTCCAATGATAGTCATCCACCAGGGTAAAGTCGGCGGAATGCTGATGGCCAGGAGCAGGGCGGTGAGTACAGCGCTATAATCGCCCAGCGTGCGCTCGACACGCTTTTGACGCATCATCAGGATCACCCCTTCGGTGAGTAATGCCGTGGATACAGCCAGCGCAGCCTGAATAACCAGGCCCCAGCCAAATATTACCACCTGTAATACCATGGCAGGTAACATCGCATAAATCACCAGGCGCATCACCTGGCTTGTATCTCGTTTCACCCGCTGATGCGGTGAGCTGCTTAGAAATAATTTCATCTAATCTTTGTTCTCATCTGAGGCAGCCTTACGAGCGGCTTGTTTGGCTTTTGCTTTGGCCACCGCCGCGGCAACCCGTTCGCTTTTGGAGGCCGGTTCATTGTTAGACGGTGTTGAGTCAGGGTCCACCTTATTTGCCTGCTGAGCCTTTTTCGCTTTGGCTTTGGCTACCGCCGCGGCAATCCGTTGTTGTTTTTGTTCCTGCGCATCGGAGGTTGCCGATGCCGCTTCTGGCGCAGCCTTGGGCTGTGAACTTGCCTGAGCCGATTCCACCGGAGCTTCTGTCTCATCGCTGGCCATCGTGTTGCTTTGTAGAGCTTTTTTCGCTTTTGCCCGGGCTACAGCCGCGGCAATTCGACGCTGTTTTTCAGTTTGCGGACCCTCTGTTTGTACAGGTTCAGAGCCCTCAGTAGTCTGGGGTTGTTTACTTTCGCTACCGTTACCGCTTTTGCTATCTTTGCCTTCATCGCTTGCGCTATGCTGGCCTTCTACATGAGGAGGCTCGTTAAGGTTTTCGGTGTGCGCGGCTTGCCTGGCTTCTTTCTTAGCCTTGGCCCGGGCCACCGCCGCCGCAACCTGGGCTTTTTTATCGGTGGTGGGGCTTTGTTCAGACTCAGTCTGCGGATTGTTATTGCCATCACCAGCGCCATCAGCACCAGCTTCAGAGGCTGAACCGCTATTTTGACTGGCCGCTTTTTTAGCCTTGGCCCGGGCCACCGCCGCCGCAACCTGCGCTTTTTTATCTTTTGGTTTACTGTCCTGCTCCCTGGCCGAAGCATCATGAGTTGTGTTTTCGGCATCGGTGGCTTCAGCTTGTTGTGCCGCTTTTTTAGCCTTGGCCCGGGCAATTGCGGCTGACACCTGCTGCTTCTTGCCTTGCGGGGCGGCATCACTTGATGATGTCTGTGAGGGTTGTGTATCAGTTTGCTGTTTTTTGGCTTTGGCCCGTGCTAAAGCCGCCGCAACTTTATCTTTGGGCGCTTCACTGGACTTGCCAGAGGCCGCCGCTGCCCGAGCCTCTTTGGCTTTACGGTGTTTTTCTTCACGCTCAAGCTTTTCACGTTCCAGCCGGGCTTTGCGAGCCTCAAATCGCTCTTTGGCTTTTTCGGCCTTGGCTTTTTCGTCCCGCTGGACCCGAATTTCGGCTTTTGCCTGACGATAGTAATGGACCAGCGGAATTTCACTGGGGCATACATACGCGCAGGCCCCGCATTCAATACAGTCAAACAGGTCGTATTCTTCTGCCTTGTCGTATTCGTGGGCTTTGGCATGCCAAAAAATCTGCTGAGGCAAAAGGCTGGCGGGGCAGGCGTCCGCGCAGGCACCGCAACGAATACAGGCGCGCTCATCCTCACCCTGAGTCAGTTCACCCGTAGCAGGCACCAGTATGCAGTTAGTGATTTTAACTACCGGCACCTGTGCATCGTTGAGGGTAAAGCCCATCATCGGGCCGCCCATAATAACCTGGGGCAGGGTCTGTTTATTGCCGTTGTAACCGGCATAGCCTAATAAATGATTGATAGGGGTGCCAATCAGAGCCCATACATTTTGCGGTTTATCCAGCGCTTCGCCGGTGAGAGTGACCACCCGTTCAATTAACGGTTTACCCTGAAACACGGCATCGGCCACCGCGTAGCAGGTGCCCACATTAAACATCACCACTCCAATATCGGCGGGCAGCCCTTCACGCGGCACCTCGCGGCCGGTGACAGCCTGTATCAGTTGCTTCTCACCCCCGGCTGGGTATTTTGTCGGGACCCTGACCACCTTAATTTTGGGTTTATCCTGACAGGCAATCTGCATGGCTTCCAGCGCTTCAGGCTTGTTGTCTTCTATAGCAACAATCACCAGTTTGGAGCTGATCAGGTGTTGCAGGACATCGATACCCTGACGGACCTGCCAGGCATGCTCACGCATCAGGCGATCATCGGCACTGATATAAGGCTCACATTCAGCGCCGTTAATAATTAAAAATTCAGGGTCCTTGGTATTACCGGCTTTAATATGGGTGGGAAACCCGGCACCGCCCATGCCTGAAATACCGGCACTACATAATGCCTCTACCACCTGGGCGGCAGATAAATCTTTGTACTGACCCAAAGGGGTAAGCTCAGTCCATTTATCTTCGCCGTCCGGCTCCAGTGTAACTGTGGGTTCGCTCAGCCCACTGGGGTGCGCAATGGTACGATCGCTAATCTGCCGCACTGTCCCGGAGGTCGGGGCGTGCACCGGGATCGCAAAAGGATGAGCGCTGGTAGTAAGGGGTTCGCCTTTTTTAACGTGCTGACCTACTTCGACCCGAAGTCTGCCTTGAGTACCAATATGCTGACGGATTGGAATAATCAATTCGTCGGGAAGTGAAGCGCAGACAATTGCCTGTCGATTAGACAATGCTTTTCTGTCTTCCGGGTGAACCCCACCCGGAAACGAATAGAGTTTCCCAGCCGTGAGTCGCTGAGTAATTGTGTCAAAGTCAGGATACATTATTACGACACCATTTTGATGGGGATATCGCCCTGATCAGACTCTTTAAAGTCCCAGGTCCAGGAGTTTGGCGTTGGCTCTACCGGTACCATATCAATACAATCTACCGGGCAGGGGTCCACACAAAGATCACAGCCGGTACATTCTTTTTCGATAACGGTGTGCATTTGTTTTGCCGCCCCTAAAATCGCATCTACCGGGCAGGCCTGAATACATTTGGTGCAACCAATACATTCGTCTTCACGTATAAACGCGACTTTTTTGGTATCTTCTTCCCCGTGCGCAGCATCCAGAGGTTTGGCTTCCACGCCCATCAGATTCGCCAGATCCTTGATGGTTGACTCGCCCCCCGGCGGACATTTGTTGATTTCATCGCCATCGGCGATGGCCTGAGCATAGGGGCGGCAGCCCGGGTAGCCACACTGGCCACACTGAGTCTGGGGCAAGATTTCGTCTATTTGGTCCACCAACGGATCCGCTTCTACTTTAAAGCGAATACTGGCATAGCCCAATAACAGGCCGAACACTAATGCCAGTAATCCGATGGCGATTAACGCGATGGTCATTGTCATTAAAATTTCACCAGTCCACTGAAGCCCATAAACGCCAGCGACATCAAACCAGCAGTCACCATTGCAATTGAGGCGCCTTTAAACGGCGTCGGTACATCGGCGGCAGCCAGTCGTTCACGCATAGCGGCAAACAGGATTAATACCAGGGAAAAGCCCACAGCGGCACCAAAGCCATAAATCAGGCTTTCCATAAAGTTGTGTTGTTCAGTCAGGTTAAGTAACGCCACCCCAAGTACCGCACAGTTGGTGGTAATCAATGGCAAAAAGATTCCCAGGAGCCGGTACAGGGTGGGGCTGGTTTTGTGAACCACCATCTCGGTAAACTGAACCACCACAGCAATTACCAGAATAAATGCCAGCGTACGCAGATAACCTAATCCCAGTGGCTGTAAGATGTAGGTCTCCACCAGATAACTGGAAACCGAAGCCAGGGTAAGCACAAAGGTGGTGGCCATTGACATGCCTATGGCGGTTTCAAGTTTACTGGAGACGCCCATAAACGGACACAATCCAAGAAACTTCACCAGTACAAAGTTATTGACCAGCACTGTTCCTATGAGCAGAAGTAAAAAGTCGGTCATAGTGCTATTAAGCGCTCCGCATTAGCCGTCGGTCTGTGTGGTAAGCCACCGGGCAGACAGGGCAGATATTCATGGTTTAAAAAATGGGGGGTATTATCGCTGTTTGCAACGCGATTAACAACTTGATAAGAATAAGGTTATTCAACAAAAAACAAAGAAAACAACAAAATCTGGAAGAAAAAGAAGAAGTTCAGATAAAACAGAGGGGAAGAAATAATATCATCAAAAGTTGGCTCCCCCTCCCCGACTCGAACGGGGGACCTGCGGATTAACAGTCCGTCGCTCTAACCAACTGAGCTAAGGGGGAACACAATTCTGATGCGTTAAAAAGTTGGCTCCCCCTCCCCGACTCGAACGGGGGACCTGCGGATTAACAGTCCGTCGCTCTAACCAACTGAGCTAAGGGGGAACAGCTTTTCAACGGAGGCGAATATTAAAGACCATCCCGGTAACTGTCAACTAACTTCCTGAATATTTTTTCTAACTGCTCAAAAAGTAGCTTTTTGGCGCTTTTTTGTATAAATAGTCAGCAAATTCAAGCTTCAGCAATCAAAATGTCACAATTGCTAATTATAGTTTCATTATTATTTTAAGCATATAAAGCCCAGCTGAAGTTTTTTATTTGATAACACAGATGCTTATAACCAAAAAATCATGTGCTTTATAAAAAAGCTATTACCTGGGCCACAAATACTGTTAATATGTACAGCTATTCAGGTGGGTACAGCCATAGCATGTTGTATTAAAGGTTAGTCGCCACTTACTATAATATCCTTTCGCTGGCGGGTAACACACGCCGCTACTGGGTTTAACACACTTATCCACTAAAACTGTGGATAAGTATGTTGATAGACGGCCTGAATTCCCATTGCAAGCAAGATCCATCGGCTGTCAATACGCCAGCAATAAAAAATAGAATAAGCATTAGTCCTGCAAAATCATATCCTTATAGCTTTACCTTTGATCCGTAACGGGATCCTACTGGGATCAGTTGGACAATCTTTAGCTTGTGTGTTAATTCACCGTACGATCCTTGAACAATGCTAAAATAGCCTTCTTAACGGACAGTTATTAACATTTTTTATAATAATAAATTGCTTCTATCCACAAATTGACGCACGCATAAGTCGCTGTTGTGGATAATTTTCTTTAACAGCGCCTTATTGGTTGATTGGGATCACACCACATAATTGTTCCTGACATGTTAAATCTTAGGCCTGGGTGCAGATAGCCATGTACGCGTTTAAAGATGTCAGAAATGACGAATCCCCGTAATAGCACACAGGTACCATGCTATTGATGAATCATCAGGGGTTATAAACCGCAAATTTCACATGCTCAGCGAATAGCGGTTTTCATTCGGGCAAAGGTAAGGTGTAATAATGCGTTTTGTAATTACCAGAGAGTGTTGTGAATAAAGCCGCTGTGCGCGTACGAAATACAAATCTGACCGAAGGGCCTATAGGCGACACCTTACGGCGCATGACCATTCCTATGATTCTGGGAATGGTCATGATGATGAGTTTTGGGCTGGTCGATACCTTTTTTGTCAGTTTATTAGGAACGGAACAACTGGCAGCCATCAGCTTTACCTTTCCGGTCACCTTTACGGTCATCAGCCTGAACATTGGTCTGGGGATCGGCACTTCTGCAATTATCGGTAAGTTGCAGGGGGCCGGCGCTATCAATGATTCGAAGTTGTATGCCACCGGCTCGTTGATGTTGTCGGTGCTGCTGGTGGGCTCGCTGGCGGCGGTGGGTTATGTGCTGATAGAGCCCATTTTTAAGTATCTTAATGCCAGTGAAGCGCTCATGCCTTATATCCGTGATTATATGGGGATCTGGTATCTTTCCAGTGTATTTCTGAGTCTGCCGATGGTGGGCAACAGCGTACTGCGCGCCTGCGGCGATACCCGAACTCCCAGCATCATTATGGCTTCAGGGGGAGCACTTAACGCAGCCATGGACCCTATCTTTATCTTTGGCTTCGGACCGGTGCCTGCCATGGGGATCCAGGGCGCGGCGGTGGCCACCTTTATTGCCTGGATTTTTGGCGCCAGTTGGATCATCTGGTTACTGGCGGTGCGTCGTGAATTGATGATTCCGCGCTTGTTGAACCTGGCCGAATTTAAACGTAGCGCTAAAGAGGTGCTACGTATAGGTCTGCCCGCGGCGGGCGCCAATATGCTGACCCCCATTGCCGGAGCGGTGATGACTGCGATTGTTGCTACTTATGGGGCCGAGGCTGTGGCTGCATGGGGTGTGGGGAACCGGCTGGAGTCGATTGCCAGTATTGTGATTCTGTCACTGTCCATGACATTACCACCTATTATCAGTCAAAACATTGGTGCCAATCTCTATCAGCGGGTAGAGCAGGCCTATGTGGTGGCGCTCAAATTTATTCTGGTCTGGCAGGTGGTGGTGTTCGGATTGTTGTGGGCCGCCTCCCACTGGATTGCCCTGATTTTTGCCAACGAGCAGGAAGTTGCCCGCCTGATAAAACTGTTTCTGGCGATTGTGCCTTTAGGGTATGGTATGCAGGGTGTGGTGATTTTAACCAACTCTTCGTTAAATGCGATGCATCAGCCAATGACAGCGCTGGTGTTGAGTATCATCCGTCTGTTTGTTTTGTTCGTACCAGTGTCATACATCGGCAGCGTGCTCTTCAATATCCCGGGATTATTCTGGGGCAATGTGATCGCCAATGTGATCATGGCGGCAATTTCATATTGTATCTTCAAACAAATGCTGAAAAAGCACCGTACCAGTTAACACGCGATCAAGCGCCAGAACAGTCTGCAGTTTTGTGGGCTGTTCCCGTCAAATCGGAAAATGCAACATGTGGGAGAATGTCTATACATGAGTCGTGGATTCGAATTAGTCTCAAAATATCAGCCAGCCGGTGATCAGCCCAAAGCCATAGAGTCACTGATTGATGGCCTGGACAGCGGTCTGGCCACGCAAACCTTGCTGGGGGTCACCGGCTCAGGCAAAACCTTTACCATGGCCAATGTGATTGAATCGGTACAGCGACCGACACTGATTCTGGCGCACAATAAAACGCTTGCGGCGCAGTTGTATGGTGAGATGAAAGAATTCTTCCCCAATAATGCGGTGGAGTATTTTGTCTCGTATTACGACTATTATCAGCCTGAAGCCTATGTGCCGAGCACCGATACCTTTATAGAAAAAGACTCCTCGATTAACGAACACATTGAACAGATGCGGTTGTCGGCGACCAAAGCATTAATGGAGCGTCGCGATGTGGTGATTGTGGCCAGTGTCTCGGCCATCTACGGCCTGGGCGATCCTGAGTCCTACATGAAAATGCTGCTGCATTTGCGCCAGGGCGACACCATGGATCAACGGGATATATTGCGGCGTCTGGCTGAGCTGCAATACAGCCGCAATGATATCGCCTTTGAGCGGGGTAATTTCAGAGTGCGCGGTGATGTGATTGATATTTTTCCTGCCGACTCGGAAAAACAAGCGGTACGGGTAGAGTTGTTTGATGATGAAATTGACACAATCAGCCTGTTTGATCCGCTCACCGGCGAGGTAGAAAAGAAGGTGGTGCGAGCCACGGTCTTTCCTAAAACCCACTATGTGACGCCCAGGGAAAAAATTCTGGAGGCGATTGAACGCATTAAAGAAGAGCTTAAAGAACGAAAAGAACAGCTCAAAAGCGTTAATAAATTACTCGAAGAGCAGCGTATTTCGCAACGTACTCAGTTTGATGTCGAGATGATGCTGGAGCTGGGGTATTGTTCGGGGATCGAAAATTATTCCCGTTATCTGTCTGGCCGGGCGCCGGGCGAGCCACCGCCGACGCTGCTGGATTATTTTCCGGCTGATGGACTGATGTTTATCGATGAATCCCATGTCACGGTCTCGCAGGTAGGCGCAATGTATAAAGGCGATCGCTCGCGCAAGGAAACCCTGGTGGAGTATGGCTTCCGGCTGCCCTCCGCGCTGGATAACCGGCCTTTGAAGTTTGATGAATTTGAGCAAATTTGTCCGCAAACGATTTATGTCTCGGCCACACCGGGCAAGTACGAAATGGAAAAGTGCGACAACGATGTGGTGGAACAGGTGGTCAGGCCCACCGGCTTGCTTGACCCGGAAATAGAAGTGCGTCCGGTGGCTACTCAGGTTGACGATGTTCTGTCAGAAATCCACGAACGGGTGAAGGTGGATGAGCGTGTGCTGATCACCACGCTGACCAAACGCATGGCCGAAGACTTAAGCGAATACCTGAACGAACATGGGGTGAAAGTGCGGTATCTGCACTCGGATATTGATACGGTAGAGCGGATGGAAATCATTCGTGACCTGCGTTTAGGTAAGTTCGATGTGCTGGTAGGGATAAACCTGCTTCGTGAAGGTCTGGATATGCCTGAAGTTTCTTTAGTGGCGATTCTGGATGCGGACAAGGAAGGCTTTTTACGGGCCGAACGTTCACTTATTCAGACCATCGGCCGGGCTGCCCGACATCTTAATGGCCGTGCCATTTTATATGGCGATACGATCACCAAATCAATGCAGAAAGCCATTGACGAAACCCAGCGTCGTCGGGAAAAACAGAAAGCCCATAATGAGGCCAATGGTCTGACGCCACAAAGTCTGAACAAACCCATTACCGATATTATGGATCTGGGTGACAGCAAAACCAGTGAGTCTGGCAAAGTGCGGCTGCGTAAGATGGGCGACAAGAAAAAAGGCGCCGATGCACCCAACCCTACGGATCTTATGGCCCGTATATCTGAGCTTGAAAAACAGATGTTTGAATCCGCTCGGGAGTTGGAATTCGAAAAAGCAGCTTCAATACGTGATGAAGTAGAAACTCTGCGAAAGCAGGTAGTCGCCCTGTCATAGAAAAGTCCCCCTAAAAACAAAGCAATCCAGTATCGGTCCTGATACGTTAGGGTTGCTTTGTCTTTCCCCGATTCTATAGCTATTTAATTAAACTGTTAAAATCTCGTTGTAATCCTGCAAAGGGTTGCCTATGATGGGATTTGAGTATCTATAACTATACCTAAAACGGTGCGTTCATGTTGAATCGATTACAAGAGTCAGACATCAAACTCTTACGTGTCTTTTACGCAGTAGCCAGCTGTAATGGCTTTACTGCAGCAGAGCCGGTCTTGCGTATGCAACGGCCAAATATCAGTGCAGCGATTAAAAAGCTTGAAGAACGGCTGGATCTGGTCCTGTGTCACCGCGGACGCGGTGGTTTTCAGATGACTAAAGAAGGCGAGGTGGTATTTCAGGAAACCAAGCGTATTTTCAATGCGTTTGACAACTTTGTCTTTAATCTTAAATCCTTACATGATGATTATTCAGGCCATATCACCCTGGTATTAATGTCAGGATTACCGTTGTCTATTCATCTGGCGGTGAGTAAGGCAGTTAAAAGCACGATGAAGAAGTTTGATGATATTCATGTAAACATTCAAACGCGCCTGTATAACGAAGTAGAGCACGTAGCGTTATCTGGAGAATGTCATCTGGTCATATCAACCTATGATATGGTCAAGCCGGAATCTGTCACCTTTCATCCCATCGGTGTACAGTGTCAGGGGCGTCTGTATTGTTCGCCAACCCATTCGCTGGCCAAGTATCGCGACTGTGCGTTACCTGAGGACATAAAAATCGAAGATTACCCGGCCATCGGGTTATCCGGATTATCGTCGGCCAACTATATTGAAGATGATCACCGCCTGGCGATTCAGACCTTCTCAGACTCCTACGATGCGGCAATGTCAGCGGTGATGACTGGCGAATACATCGGTTTATTACCCGACTTTATGGCAAAAGAGCAGGGCGCCAGTCTGGGGCTGGTGCCCATTGCTAATGGCAGTCTGTTTAACTTTGAACATGAGCTGTTTGTCATGAATGGCAAAAATACCCGACTCAATCCGGTACTACGTCACTGCATCAAAGAACTGACGTATTTTATTGCCGAGAGTCAGAAGTAAGTCTGAAATTGCCCTGCTAGCGGGCGTGTCCGGCCCGCTAGAACCGTGCTTACGACCGCTTCAGGTATCCTGTCTACCGATTACCATGGGGTGCTGATTTGGCAAGACAGGAAAACGCCTGCGGCAGTGCGGCGATGATTATTAAGCTTCGTACTCTAATGGATCCGTACATTGGTTAGCGGCAAATGCTTCCAGTCGTTCCTGACAGGCCCCGCATTGACCGCAGGCTTTCTCGCGGCCGTTGTAACAGGTCCAGGTTTGACTGTAATCCAGCTCCATCGCCAGGCCGTCGGTTAAAATCGCATCCTTACTGGCGTGCAGGTAAGGAGTGACAATCTCTACCGGCGTATAATTGGCAATGCCACACACCTCATTCATTTTTTGTACAAACTCCGGACGGCAGTCGGGGTAGATGGCATGATCCCCGGAGTGGGCCCCGTAATACACTTTTTCTGCTTCCAGAGAAACCGCGTAACCCACGGCCAGCGACAACAGAATCATATTGCGGTTAGGCACTACGGTTGTTTGCATGGACGGTTCTTCATAATGCCCTTCGGGCACCTCAATATCACTGGTGAGCGCTGAGCCGCCCACGATGCTATTGATGGCAGAAATATCCACCACTTTATGGGCAACCCCCAGGGTCTCACAGACCCGCGCCGCATAATCCAGTTCCTTTTTATGACGCTGTCCATAATCAAATGATAGCGCATGCACGGTCTTGCCTTCCTGAATCGCCTTGTGCAGTACGGTAAAAGAGTCCATTCCACCGGAATAGATGACCACAACATTTTCTGACATGATAAAGTTTTCCTTAAATTAGGTCCGCATGTCGCACTGAATCTTGGTAAAATTCTGCGCAGACACTGCAGTAAGGGGCGTGAATTGACCACACAACAATTAAGCATCAACGAAGTTTTTGAGACCATCCAGGGTGAAGGGATCCACACCGGGGTGCCGTCTGTTTTTCTGCGCTTGCAAGGGTGTCCGGTGGGGTGTCCGTGGTGTGACACCAAACATACCTGGACTCTGGACGATGCCTTTTTAACGACCGCCGATAAGGTAGTCACCAAATCCCGGGAAAGCGAAGCGTTTTTCAATGCTGATGAAAATGCCGTACTGGCGTTATTTAATGAGTTAAAGTATACCGCGAAACATGTGGTGATCACAGGCGGCGAGCCGTGTATGTATGATTTGGTGCCCCTGACCCGGTTCCTGCATCAGCATGGTTACACCACTCAGATTGAGACAAGTGGCACCTATGAAGTCCGCTGCGACCAGGAAACCTGGGTAACGGTATCACCGAAAGTGGATATGAAAGCGGGTATGCCGGTACTGACCAGTGCTTTACAACGAGCCAACGAGATAAAACATCCGGTCGCCATGCAGCGACACATTGACGAGCTGGATGCCTTGTTAGCTCGGCTGGAGGCGAACAGTTTACCGCCAGTGTGCTTGCAGCCTATTTCCCAGCAGCAACGTGCCACCGATTTGGTAATAAAAACCTGTATAGAACGAAACTGGCGGTTATCCTTACAAACACATAAATACATTGGTATTGAATAACTGCATCTGAAGGGACCCACTGCCATGCGTAATCTGAAACTCACCGGTAATAAAAAATGGCTGGCTGTAATCACCGGCCTGTGGATGGTAAGTCAGCCGTTGCAGGCCGCGTTGTGGACCATAACCTATCCACGCCCGCTGGCGGATAACGATCTGCGTGCAGAATACCCCATTGCTTTATTAACGCTGGCGCTGGAGAAGACCGGAGTCAAATACCAGTTGCGCGCCTCGGATCGTATCTTATTGCAAGGAAAGGCTTTGAGGCAGTTAAAGGAAAACCGCGAGGTGAACGTGGTGTGGAGCATGACTGACGCCCAGCGCGAAAAAGAATTGCTTCCGGTGCGCATCCCTATCGCTAAAGGACTGATTGGCTGGCGGGTGTTTTTAACCACCAAAAGTCAGTTAAGTGGATTTCGCCGAATCGATACGTTACCAGCCCTGCTGAACAAAACTCCGGTGCAGGGGGAAGAGTGGCCGGATACAAAAATTTTGCAGGCCAACGGGTTTAATGTGTTTACCGTACCGGAATATCCCGAAGCTTTTGATATCCTGGAAACCGGGCGCGCCAGCTTTTTTCCGCGTTCGGTGATAGAAATTCAGAACGAGCTGGCCAGTGACGAGATTAGTCCTGACATCGTTACCGAGCCCAGACTGAGTTTGTACTACCCCAGCGCGATGTACTTTTTTGTCAACCGGGGTAATCCCACTTTAGCCAGGCTGATTCAGACCGGGTTAGAGCGGGCGATTGAGGATGGCTCCTTTGATGCTTTGTTTGAGTCAACTCACCAGGAAACGCTGGAATCACTGGGCTTATCGCAGCGAAAAGTTTTCCGACTCGAAAACCCTTCGTTACCCAAGCTCACACCCATTGAAGATGAACGCTTGTGGCATATTCCTGCACAGTTACAAAATAAGTAATCATAAAAAAAGAGCGGTTATTCCGCTCTTTTTATTCACACTATTTGTTATAGCACAAGTGGCTTAGCTTAACGTTTCAAACCCAGCCGACGGCGCAATCCTACCAGCGCTACTGAGAACAAGCCAAGGATGGACAAAGCGCCACCGCCACCTGAGTCGCCGCCTGAATCACCGCCAGAGCCACCGTCACCGCCAGAGCCGCCGCCTGAATCACCACCAGAGCCACCATCGCCATCTGAGCCACCATCG
>VMHT01161247.1_pt1 | contig 15453 bp, 21 predicted proteins | sample 4693611 | NCBI WGS metagenome assembly VMHT01 (sample SAMN12280063, study PRJNA550983) | marine metagenome | isolation source: seawater sampled from same location over 5 years 0.02-0.2 micron viral filtrate | place: USA: collected off the coast of southern California halfway between the port... ... | reverse complement strand
TTAGTCGTTTAAGTGCTGCTGGGAATTTTACCCTAAACAGTCAAGAAAATGTAACTTCTGATTTTGTCTTTGTAAGAGCTAGAAACTCAGAATTTAATTATTCAGCAAATCCATCATTTATTTCAGGATCTACTGGTGAAGTAATTTATAATGATTTTATAAACGCCCCACAAACTTTTATTACTACTGTAGGAATGTATAATGATAGTAATGAATTACTCGCTGTAGCTAAATTAAGTAAACCTCTTAAGAAAGATTTTACAAAAGAAGCCCTTATAAGAGTTAAGTTAGATTTCTAATGAATGAGCTACTTAAAAACACTAAAAAGTACAGATGTAGTAATAACCCCATTTGAGGTTAATAAGGGATTTTCTTTTTCGGGAAATAGTGAATTAACCCAATCTAATGTTAATATTGATAGGTTTTTAGGTGTAAACGTAACTAATTCTACTTTTCCTTCTTCAAGTGAACCAACTACAGGGTTTATTGATACTAAATTTCAAAGATTAATATATCAATCTACTAAAGAATTATATTATTCTAATTATGTAGGAAATAATGGAGAAAACTATTTATATGGAGCTCCTTTAGCTACATCTAGTTTAATTCCTGGTGTGAATATACAGGGAGATGATTATATAGGAGGAGCTTCTTCTGTAGGTAGGTATTATAATTATGAACAAACAAATCTATCATATAAAAAATACTACCCTACAGCTTCAGGAGGAGTTATTGGTGTAGTTTCAATTCCTTCTAAATTATACGGAGAATATATTCAACCTAATTCATTTAGTTTAGTAGCAGATAGTGGGAGTATAAAAGATGATGGTGAAGGAAATTTAATACTAAATAATAACCCAAATTTAATTTGTGGAAACATTTTTTATCCACAAGGTATAGCAGTCATCACCCAGGGATATGATAATGTTGCTTATGGAGAAGCGGGATATGGAATTGACCTTTACGGAGCAGTTAAAGAATCAGGAGAAAATATTAGAAATTTTATAAGTTCTAGTACAACAAATATATCTTTTTCTTCTTCATTAAACATATATGAAACCCAATATAAATGTACTATAAGGGCAAATGAATTTAATTATTCACTAAATCCTAGTTTATTAACAAGTTTTGGACAAAATAAAATCCTTAATTCAGGAAGTAATAATTATGAAAGTTTTATTACAGGATCTAGTTTTGATCCCTATGTTTCTACTATAGGTTTATATAACGAAAATCAAGAATTGATAGCAGTAGGAAAATTAGCTCAACCCCTTCCTACTTCACAAACCACAGATACTACCATACTTATAAACATAGATAGATAATACCATGGCAAAAAAACTACAACGCATATTTGATCCTAGTGTTGATGAAGTTGAACAGAATTTTACAATTAACGCTTGGCACGTTTCCCAATCAGTAGATGCTTTAACTTCAGCTGATGCTTATGATATTTCTATAAGTGGTAGTTTAGTAGTAACAGGAAGTACTCTTATATCAGGCAGTCTTGATGTTTCAGGAAGTACTATATTATCAGGAAGTCTTGAATCAAATTTATCAGGAAATTTAGTATTAACTGGAAGTGCTTTTGTAACAGGATCTTTAAATGCTATTGGCACCATAGATACTAATACTACAGGAAGTATAATAAATACTGGGAGTGTTTCCTTATCAGGAAGTTTAGAGTTAGATGGTATTCCAAATTCAACAGGAGAAACTAACGTTTTAGTGGTTGCTTCTGGGGGAGTTGTAGGGTTTAGTACTACCATTTCAGGTACCTCAGGTTCTTCGGGTACAAGTGGTTCATCAGGTACTTCGGGATCATCAGGTACTAGTGGCTCATCAGGTACTTCAGGGTCATCAGGTACTTCAGGTTCTAGTGGTACCTCAGGTTCAAGTGGTACAACAGGAGCTCAAGGAACCGGAGGTTCTTCAGGTACAAGTGGTTCATCAGGTACTTCAGGTTCCTCAGGTACAAGTGGCTCATCAGGTACTTCAGGATCATCAGGTACTTCAGGGTCATCAGGTACTTCAGGTTCTAGTGGCACTTCAGGAGTTACTTATGAAGGTGATGGAGGTATGGTATTTGTAGAACCTGGTGGGTTTACTGATATTAATATAGCCAATTATTACTATTTTTACGATTCATCAGGGGGTAGCACAGATATGGAAATAAAGTCGGTTTCAGGAATCACAACAGGTATGTTAAATGGGACTATTACAGTAAGTGATTCTGCTCCTCAGGATGTAACTCAAATTAAAATTGCTACTAATGATCCTGATGGGAATGCTTTAGATTCATATTATACAAATATTCAAAAAGGAAGTTTTATTGATTTAGGCCAATCAATAGGTACATTTCATGTAGAACGATATGTAGCCGAAAGTACTCAAACTTTTGTACCGGGTGGACCCGGAGGGTTTGCACATTATAGAATAAATGTAAGCTGGGTAGCGACTTTAGATGGAACATCAGTAAATTGGGTGGTTGATACTTTAGATACTATTAAAGTTCAAGCCGTGTATAATGAAGGAATAAATAGAGGACATGAAAAATTTCAATTTACTTGGGTAAACGACATTGATGGATCCACACAAGTAGATGATTATCAATTACCTATTAGATTTATCCCTTCAGGTAGTACTAATGTTGGTGATTTAACTATAGTGGAATATAGAGGAGTTTCTGCTAATAATAATACATTTTTTAACCAATTCGCGGATGTACAATATTGCATAGCATCAGGTTCTTCTGAAATTGATAGTACCTATGTTTCGTTAAGAGATAATTTTGATACAGGATCAGGATTTATAACATTCCAAATCGCTCAATCAGGGTCTGCTAAAGGACTTTTATTATTAGGTGATAACAAATATAATTAAAAATTAAAATATGAATTGGTTATATAATGAAAAAGAAATCACAGATATATCAGAATTTCCCCAAGGAACATTTGGGTTTATATATGAAGTGATTACCCCTAAGGGGAAAAAATATGTAGGAAAAAAAGTTTTATACCACAATCAAAAAAAGAAACTTACTAAAGTAGAACTATTAGAACAAACAGGACGTGGAAGAAAAAAGACATTTAAAATAGTTCAAAAAGAAAGCGATTGGAAAAAATATATAGGATCAAATACTAAATTAAAAAATCAAATTGCTGAAGGAGAAGTTACGCAAGAAAATTTGAAAAAACACATTATTGAAATAGGCTTTAATAAAAAACACCTTACATACTTAGAAACTAAACACCTATTCCAGCTTGAAGTATTAGAAAACCCAGATTTATATTATAATGATAACATATTAGGAAAATTCTTCACATCAGACTTTGATTCCTAAATTAGGGTTCGTATATTATTACCAATGGTAAATCAGTTACTAGTATCTTTAATGGACTCTGTCCTAGGTAAAGGTAAGCAAACATCTAGGGGTAACCATGCTTACCACTGTCCTTTTTGTAAACATCACAAACCCAAAATGGAAGTGAATTTTACAGAAAATAAAAAGGGACATAATCCTTGGCATTGTTGGGTATGTAATACTAGGGGTAAGACTATCCCTAATCTTCTAAAAAAAATAGAAGCATATGATAAAATAGAAGAAGCTAAACAGCTAATTCCCCAGGGTTCATTTGTAGAAGAAACTGTAGTTTATAATGATTTAACTCTCCCAAAAGAATTTACTCGATTTATCGACAAACCTTCCAGTTTAATGGCTCGACATGCTTTAGCTTATTTAAAACGTAGGGGGGTTACAATGGAAGATATGATTAAATATAATATGGGTTATTGTGAGGAAGGAGAATATCAAAATATGATTGTTATCCCTTCATATGATTCTAAAGGTAATCTTAACTACTTTACAGCTCGTAGTTTTGAAAAAGATCCTTATAGAAAATATAAAAACCCATCGGTATCTCGTGATATTGTACCATTTGAAATGTTTGTAAACTGGAATAGTCCGTTAATATTATGCGAAGGACCGTTTGATGCCATAGCTATTAAACGAAATGCTATCCCGCTTTTAGGAAAAAATATACAATCTAACCTAATGAAAAAAATAGTATCATCTAAGGTTGAAAAAATTTATATTGCTTTAGATAGTGACGCTATAAAATCTGCCTTAAAATTTTGTGAAATGTTTATGAATGAAGGGAAAGAGGTTCATTTAATTGAAATGAACGATAAAGACCCTGGGGAGTTAGGATTTAAACATTTCACTGAACTTATTCAAAAGTCTGTCCCATTAACTTTATCTGGGCTTTTGGGTAGAAAATTATTTATATGAGTACTTTAAAAAAACATTATGGTCGTATATTAGAAATTTCTGATGACCATAAACAAATAACCCTCCCAGATGGAAGATATTATCAACGAAATGGTGAATATTACCCTTCTGTAACTTACGTATTAAGTCATTACCCTAAAGGTAAATTTTTTGAGGATTGGCTTAAAAAAGTAGGTTATGCTTCAGAACATATTGTAAAAAAAGCTTCATCTGAAGGCACTCAGGTGCATGAAATGATTGAAGATTATCTTAATGGTAAAGAATTAAAATTTTTAGAGTATGGGGTTCCTATGTACCCTACACTTGTTTGGCAAATGTTTTTACGATTTGTTGATTTTTGGGAAGAATATAAACCAACATTAATTGAGGCTGAGGTTCACTTATTTTCTGATAAACTTAAAATTGCAGGAACTTGTGATATGGTTTGTGAGATCAATGATGAATTATGGGTTATAGATTTTAAAACATCTAATCATTTACAAACAACTTATGATTTACAAACGGCTATATATTCTCAATGCTTTGAGGAATGTTATGGTAAGAAAGTAAATCGTTCTGGTGTTTTATGGTTAAAATCTTCTAAGCGAGGTCCTAAAAAAGGTGCTATGCAAGGTAAAGGATGGGAAATGTATGAATCAAAACGTTCTCAAGAAGATAATTTAAGTATCTATAGAGCAGTTCGTACTTTATTTGATATTGAAAACCCAAAACACAAACCTGCATTTACAGAATTCAGAACTACAGCTAAAAGAGATTCATAATATTTATGGTAAACATTTTATTGTGAAATTATACGATATCTTACAAGAAATACAGGGTAAACCTAAAGCTATTATATTAGCGGGTGCCCCCGGAGCTGGGAAAGGGTATATTTTAAGAGGTTTAAACTTAGGAGGTTTAAAAGTATTAAACGTAGATGACATTTATGTTCCTATGTTAAAAAAAGCTAATATAACTTTAGATTTAAAAAATGCTTCTCCTGAAGAAAGAAGCAGTCAAGCTAAAGCAATGGCCGCAGCTAATAAAGAATTTAAAGGCGATGTAGCAACTACTATAGAAGGAAAAGAATCGTTTATATTAGATGGTACGGGTGCCTCATTAAGAGAAACATCTAAATTAAAAGAGGAATTAGAAGAAGCAGGATATGAAGTATTCATGCTTTATGTTTATACTGATTTAGAACGCTCTCTAAAACAAAACCAAGACAGATTCGAAAAGTCAGGAGGAAAAGATAGAAGTTTAGCCCCTGCTATAGTGATGAGAACATGGAAAAGTGTAACTCAAAACCATGCTCCCTATAAACAATTATTTGGTAATAATTTTGTATCTGTTGCTAATACTTTAGGGGATGAAAAATTAACTAATTTAGAAGATATAGTAACTAAATATCTTGAACCTTTTGATCCTAAAAATACTAAACCTAAAACACCTAAGGAACAAGCTAGATCAGATGCTCGAAAAGCTAAAGATGCTGAAGAAATAAAAGCATTATTAAGTGATGAAGGAGTAAAAGATATCATAACCACTTCAGTATCAGCTGAAGAAGCACAATCTAAACTTAAAGCATTTTTATCCTAATGAATCCTTTATCAATTGAAATTTTAAAAGGTCTTATAGACGAAAATGAATTATCTAGTAGAAAAGAAATAATAGGAATGTTTGGGGGAGGTTTCAAACCTCCTACAGTAGGTCATTTAGAAGTAGTAAAACGAGCTTTAGATGAAAATCCCGAAATAGATAAAATGATTATATTGGTAGGAAGTGGAGTAAGAGACTCTATTAGCCAAGAAGAATCAGTAGCTATTTGGAAAATTTATCAAAAATATCTTGGAAATAAAGTTGAAATAATCCCTTCTCCTCTAGGTAAAGCTCCTATTGGAGATATATACTCGTATGCCAAAAAAAATCCTGATAAAGAAATTTATTGGTTTATTGGTGCTAGAGAAGGAAATGAAGAGGATTTTCAAGATATAGAAAAACGTACTCGTTCGCTTCGTAAACTTGTTTATCAAAATGTAAAAGTTAAACAAATTGTAACTGGTGGAGCTGTTAGTGGTACTAAAGCTAGACAAGCACTATTAGCAGGAGATAAAGAAGGATTCATTCAATTCTTACCAGATATTCCTGAAGTAGACCAAATCTGGGATATGTTATCCGATATAATGGCCGAAAGAATTTCATTTAAACCTGAATTTACTAAGGATGAGATAGAATTTATCGAGGATGAGGCTGATGATGAAATGCGACCTGAAATTGACATAGATTTATCTTCTAATCATTTTTTTGATAGATTAAATGATCCTCGTAACTACCCAGATATTGAACCTTTTGAAGTAGAAAATTTCTTTGATAAATTAGCTAATAAAAAAGACGAATTTATTAAATTTTTACAAAAATATAAAGAAGTAGTAGCTAAAGATAGGGAAACTAATATTAATATTCCTTTTATGAAAATAGCAAATAAAGCAATTGCTAAAACCATTATGCGTAAAAAGAATTTTTTAAGTTCTACTCCTATTTTACCTTTACAAGAAATAAGTTATGATGGTGAAACCACAATACAATCTCGTTATATAATAAACCAACTTAAAGCTAATTTAGGTACTTATTATGAAGAAGAAACAGTAGGAAATTTAAATGGTATAGAATATACTTTAGAATTTAAGTTAAACCCTGTAAAATCTAAAGACTTAGGAAGTACACCCTATCTTTTAGATGCTGCTGGGGGTAAAAATAGCATAGAATTAGTAATAAATTACATACCATCTTCACTACCTCAATCGTTTAATGATCTAATAGCTGAACTTAAAGATACTTTACGTCATGAATTAGAACATGTTGGTCAAGAAAATTTTGAAAAGGGGGTTAAAATAAATCCTTCTAAAAATGATACTGATCTTTCACTTCCTGAATATCTTACTCTTGATTATGAAATCCCTGCTTTTATAAGGGGGTTAAATAAAAAAGCTAAAACTAAAAACATTTCATTAGGGCAAGCTATAGATGAGTTTTTCTTAGAACGTGCTGAAGAATTATCTTATGAAGAAGAAGCATATGTAAGACGTAAATGGGCTGAATGGGCAAAAAAGAACTTACCTAAAACTTCCTTAAAAGAAGCAGACCCTAAAAAAGGAACAGGTAAAAAACCAAAAGGTAGTAGTAGACGTTTATACACAGATGAAGATCCTTCTGATACAGTAGGTATTAAATTTTCAACTAGACAAGATATAGTTGATACACTTAATAAAACATCATTTAAAAATAAATCCCATGCTCGGCAATCTCAAATAATTAATTTAATTCACCAAAGAGTAAGAGCAGCTTTAAATAGAACTAAAGATCCAAAAAAGAAAAAACGTTTACAAACTGCTTTTAATTATATTAAAAAACGTAAAGAAGCATCTAAAGCTAAAACTAAACGTTTACAAGCTCAAAAGAAAAAATCTAACGAAAATATAGACCCAAAATCTCAAGCTAAACATAAGGGTAAATCAGCACCTTTTGGTTCAGCTTATGAACCTGTAGATGAAGCAATAGGTAAAATAGGTGGTAGAGGTAATGTAGGATCTAGATATAGAGCAATCGAAAAACGTGGAGATAAATTTTATTATATCCAGGACGATGCTTTAGGACAAGGTATTAGACAGCAATTTGGTCCTTATAAAACTAGAGCTCAAGCTAAAAAGAAAATGGATTCTTTCCCCCCTGCTCAAAATTACAGGGATTTAACTGAGAAAAATATTGATGAAGGGGATACCTATGAAAAAATGGCAGCTAAAGGTAAAAAAGCTGGAAATTTAAAACAAGGTACTGTTAGAAAAAGATTAAATATCCCTAAAGGAGAAAAAGTTCCTATGTATAAGATTGATAAAGAAATTTCTCGTCTTAAAAAAATGGATAAGGATAAAGATAAAAAAGGAGTACAATTAGGGGATAAAAATCAAAAATATTACAAGGCTTTACAATTATCTAAAACTCTAAAATCTACAACTAACTTAAATGAAAATTTTGAAGGTGAATTACAACCTTACTTAGACTCCCTTACAGATTATATGGGGAGCAATGGGTTAACTCTTAAACCTTATCCTTCAATTGAATTTATAGATGATAATAAAGAAAATGCTGCTAATATTTTTGGTAGAACAGCATATTATATGCCCTCAGAACAAAAAATTGTTCTTTATGTATTAGATAGACATCCAAAAGATATTTTACGTTCTTATGCACATGAATTAATCCACCACCACCAAAATTTAAATAACACATTAGATCATAGCCAAACTACAAATACTAATGAAGATGATGCTTTAGATAGAATTGAACGTGAAGCATATGAAAATGGTAATATTTTATTTAGAAACTGGGAAGACTCAATAAAAAATGAAAACTAAAGATTTTATAAAAACCGTAAACAGTGAGTTTGATATAGAAACTCTAGAATTAATGCAATCTCTTATAGATAAAAGGTTAATTTTACTTAAATCTATGCAGGATGTAGCAACTAAAAAGCGAATAAAAGGATTCCAACGATGAGTAAAAGCAAAGGATTAGGGGATACTATTGAAAAAATTACTGTGACTACAGGTATTAAACAAGCAGTAGATACTTACACTAAAAAAACAAAAAAGGAGTGTAATTGTAAAAAAAGAAAAGAAAAATTAAATAAAATGTTTCCGTATGAATGATAATGTTTTAAAAAAAGAATTCTCTAAAAAAGATGTACAACGTGCTCGTAATATTATTACAGGCAAAACAGGTGCTCGTACAACTGAAGGGATAGGTTATACTAAAAAACACGAACATCATGTTGAAGGTGATGTGTGGGAAGAAAATGGTCGGACTTGGACTATTAAAAATAGTCTTAAGCAAAATATTACTAAAATGGATAAATTTAAAAAAATAGGTAAAATACCTTTATTTTGTCCAGAATGTGGTACTTTAATGAAAAAAGATCTTGATAAAAAAGTATTCCCTGCATACCAAAAGTGTTTTGATTGTGTAGTTGACTATGAGCATCAATTACAAAAAGAAGGTAAATCCGAAGAGTATTATAAGGATTTAAGAAACCAGCATATTCAAACTACTATAGATTCTTATAAAAATTTTATGCAAGATAGGTTAAGAGAATCAAATGATAACTATGTAACCGAAGCTGGCGAAGTAGAAAATTGGAGAGGGGGCATAAGTAAAGAACAACTAGAAAAAGACCTACAAGAAGGACTTGAATTTCTTGAAAATATGAAATTTAAATAATCTCACATATTTATAAATAAAATAATTATGGCTATATCTGGACTTAAAGAAACTATACAATTTGTAATGGAAAATTATAGTTGTTCTACTAAAGAAGAAATCAAAAAAGCTGTTAAAGAAATTAAACATTCAGGTGAAACCCTAAATGAAGAATTATGTGCTAAAGGTAAAGCTTATAGAAAAAGACGTATGGCAGCAGGTGAAAAGTCATCAGCTTATCTATCAGGTAGAGCAGTTAAGGTATGTAAGGGGCAAATGAGTGGTAAAAAGAAAAAGAAGTAATGACCCAATCCCGCTTACATGAAGTTATCCAAGAGTCATTACGTGATTGGTTCAAAAAAGAGAACTGGGTACGAATTAATACTCAAGGTAATATTGCGGGAGAATGTGGTACCATGAAAAAAGGTAAGGCAACAACAAGATGTTTACCTAAAAAGAAAGCTCAATCTTTAACTAAGGCCGAAAGAAAAGCTACAGTAGCTAAAAAAGTTAGAGGTAGTAAAAAAGGTAAACAGTTTGTTAAAAATACTAAAAAAGCAACTTTTAAAAAGAAAAAATAATGAAAAAGTCCGAATTTAAAGAATATCTTAAGACTGAAATTCTTAAAATGAATGAAGCTACTAAAGAAGAAGTAGACATACAGAAAGAACTTAATGCCGAGTTAGAAAAAACTAAAAAATTAACATCTACAATGGAAGGCAAAGTAAAAAAATCTGAATTTAAAGAATACCTTAAAAATGAGATTTTAGCTGAAATTACTGAGCAAGAAGAAGAAATAGAAACTGAAGAAGAATTCGATATTGAAGACGAAACAAGCTTTGAATTCGAACCAACAGGCGAAACGCCCATTGATGACATTACAGATGGTTTAGTTGATCTAGCTAAAAAAGCTAAAGATGCAGGCCAAACAGAATTAGCTAACCAAATCCTCAACTCAGCTAAATTCTCAGCTAAAACTGAATTTAAGAAAATAGCACCCGAAGCATAATGGCTAAGAAAAAAACCAAATTAGATAAAATGTCCAAAAAAGAAAAGACATCATTAGCTTATGCACTAGCTACTAATTTGGCTAAGCATGGTAAACCTCAAACACCTAAAAATGAACGTAAGCTTACTAAGGGTGAAATGAATAAAAAAGAAAAACACATGGGTAAGTTTAAAAAAGCTTTTGATTTAGAAGAAATACAAGAAATTGTAAATACTATTGAACAAAAATTAGATCCTGTAGGTAAAGAAGATGCTGATATAAATAATGATGGTAAGGTAGATAAAACAGATGACTATTTAAAAAATCGTAGAAAAAAAGTATCTAAAGCAATAAAAAAAGAAGACTTAGACTTAGGTCACCAAGATAATGAACCTCATATGCTTAAAAAAGACTTATATAGAATAGCCAAATATGCTTCAGAATTATATATGATGGTGAATGAATTTGATAATAAAGGGGTAGAAGTTGATTTTCCCCATTGGTGGCAGTCAAAAGTTATTAAAGCAAAAGAAATGCTTATTTCGGCTAAACATTATTTAGATGGAGAATTAACAGTTCCCCAAATAGATGCTACGTTAGGAGAAGCAATGGATATAAATGATCCAATTATGATGAAGCTTAGAGCGGATAAAATGAAACGTGAAAAAGGTGATTTTGGTAAAGAATATGGGGATGCTGTTAAAAAAGCTTATAGTAATAACAATAACGATACTAAGTTAAGATTCCTCAAAAAAGAAAGAGCTCAATTAATGAATGATATGGAACAGGAAGCTGAACCAGAAGGAGGACCAATTGCAGATAGATATGGTGCTGAATTGGATCGCATTGATAATGCAATTGCCAAATTGTTGGGTAGAAAAGAAATGACTTATAATCAAGCAATAGCTAAGTAATGCAAAAGTCCGAATTCATAGCAAAGATTAAAGACTTAGCAAAAGTTGCATACGCTGAGAAAACTAATCCTTTAGCGGAACCTAAGGAAATTGAAAAAATTACTAATAAATTTCCTATAATTGATAAGTTTCCTCCGTTAAAGAGTGTTATGGATGATTTATTTGATTTCCAATATGAACCTTTTGTAAAAGATATACAATGGGTAGCCCCACGTCCTACAACTTTTAGAATTATGCTTATAAATGGAGCTGATTTTTATCTAATTTATCAAGGTGAAAGTGCTGGTAAAGGAGTATTTATAGCTCAAGTAGCAGGTAAAAAATACTTTCTAGAATCCCTCCCAGAAGAACAACAAGCATCAGAAGCTATAGCTCGCCTACTAAGGTACAATTATGCAGCTGTTCCTAAAGGAGAAGATATTGAAGATGATGGTTTAGCTGGTGCTTTAGAAGATACAGAAGATACTCCCGAAACAGAATTAGAACCCTCGGTTCCTGATTCAATAGATGATTTATAATATGGATAATTTTAATTTAAAAAAATATCTAAAAGAAGGTAAGCTACATGAAGATGTAATGGCTTGTCCTCTTCCAACTCAAGATTTAGAATTAAATACTAAAAATAGAAATTCTGCTATTGAAGCTGATTATATCCAGTATGGTCCTCTTAATTTAAATGATGAAGAATATTGGGAAAGAGCAGCAAAACATTGGAAAACATCTGTTGATGTAGCTAAACAATCTAAATGTAAAAATTGTGTTGCTTTTGATGTATCTAAAAGAATGCTTGAATGCATGCCTGGATCAGTTCAAAAAGATGGTTATCTTGGATATTGTTGGATGCATAGTTTTAAATGTCACAGCGAAAGAACTTGCTATACTTGGGCATCTGGAGGGCCTATTGATACAGATAAAGTATCTTACGAGTGGCAAGAACGAAAAGAACAAGCCTAATGGACGTATTGGATAAATTTTTTAAGAAATTTTCATATAAATTCCCTAAAGGATATCCTGACATTAATAATGCTCAGGATGTACTTATGTTAGAGGGTATGATAAAATCCATATTAGGAGAAAGTTTTAATCCTCTTAAATTTTTTGATTTACAAAAATATGGAGGCCCCCGACTCAAAATTTTAGATAAAAAAATTCAAAACGGTGAACTTTTTGATATGGCATCGGGTGAAAAAATAGTATTAATATATACTAAACCCGAATATGAAGAATTATTTAAAAATGCTGACGCCGCTGCTATAAAAAAAATAGGAGGACCCAAAATTAATTCTATTCTCTTTTTTAAGGATAAAAATAATAAAGAGTATGCTATAAAAGATTTGCTCAAAAATACTGATTTTGGAGGTAGGGGAGTAGGATCTGGAACTAAAGCTGAAGACATTGCCTTATTAGATATATCCAACCAGTTAAAAGAAATTGGACCAGTTACTGTAGTCTTAAAAGAGGGAGGTAAATCTTATAAGGGAATAGACGGTGCTACTACTTTTAGAGGTACTCCTAAAGCAGATTTTTCGTTAGATGCTGGAGGTGGAGAATTAATTTTTATCTCACATAAAGACGGTAAAGGCCCTAAAGATTTTCAACAATATGGGGGATTTAAGGGTATTAATCAATATACAGAAGTTAAGTCTTTTGTAGAAGATGTAAGGAAGTTAACAGGGGGTCAATTAGAAAGAGGACAATCCTTTAGAAGAAAAATTTTTGATGAAGAAATTAAACTTAAATCTGTTTATGGTTTAAATTTTGGAAATGAACCCGGACTTAATAATTGCCAAGTACTTCTTCAAGGTCCCCTAACACTAAATCGTTTAGAAGATAATACTTATTTATTAGATGCTACTCATAAAATAATAACTCCAACTTTACCTTCTGGTGAATATGAACCCTATTTATATGTAACCTTTAGAAGTGATAGAAATAATGAAGGAATAAAAGATGCTAGATTTGGGGTATACCCAGAAGCATATAAACGATCTGCTGTAGAAATATAATATTTATTAATATGGTTAAAAAACACATTCAAGAAGCAATACAGGGTTATCAAATCCCACAAGAATCATGTTCATGTGGTTGTGGTGGGTGTGATGTAGCACCTAAACTCGCATTACTGGAGAGTAAAGCGCCTATAAGCGAAGGCCTCCGATATCACATCGATAATGGCATCTCATTACAAGAAAATGTGTTTAGAATTGGATCTAAAAAATACCTACAATTATTTGCCGAAGCAAGAATGCTCCTTGAATGGAATACTATTAGCTTAGATGAAAACAGTAAATTTCTTATTGAAAATACTGACATTGGTAAGTTTGGGATTTATGAAGGTGAAAAAGTACCACTCGATCTTCCTAGATTAAATGAGTGGGATTTAGAAGAAAGTAAGAAAAAAAAGAAAAAAGATCCTCCTATTGGTAAACCAAAAAGAGGTGGATCAAAAGCTTATTATGTTTATGTCAAAGATGGGGATAAAATTAAAAAAGTATCATTTGGTTCTGGTGGTTTAAGAGCTAAAATTAAAAACCCTAAAGCTAGAAAAGCATTTGCTGCTAGACATGACTGTAAAAATAAAAAAGACAGAACTAAAGCCTCATACTGGAGCTGTAATCTTCCCAGGTATGCCCCAGCACTAGGTTTAGGTCCTAAGATGAATACTTTTTGGTAATGAATAATTTTGATTATAAAAAATACGTATACAATAATCCGCTTTTAAAGGAATTAGAGGATAATGGTCCCGAAGAAAAAGCATTTGATGCTGAATTTGATGCCCTAGGAACTGAATTAGCAGGAGCCATCAAAGGGGAATTAGGTGATAAAGCTAAAAAAATAGATGAGGTAGCAGGCGTAGTAGGTATACTAGGTTATATACTATTATCTAACACAGTAGCGAATATGCTTTCTAAATTTGCCCAAAAAATGGCTAAAAAGTATGATTGGGGTAAAGGTGAAGAAGCTGCTAAAAACATTTATAAATGGACTCACGACAACGAAAAAGCTTTCCAAGCCCCAATTAGAAGAGTAATTAGCTTATTTACTAAAGACCCTAAAAAAACAAACCAGATAGCTAAAATAATTTATGCTGTTTTAATTTTATTAATGGCAGGTCAAGCAGGAGGAAATGCAGCTTCTTATCTTAAAAAAGCTAGTTGGCTTAAAGGAGGATTATATGGACTTAAATCAGCTGTTAAAGGTAAAGAAGTCCATACCATCTTTAAGGACGTAATAGCAGATATAGGAGCATAATGAATCCATATACAGACAATTCAAACATAAGAACTTTTGCTGAAGACGTAGATCCAATGTCATTAATTTGGCATAAAGATCAAGAAGATAGAATAGTAGAAGTTATAGAAGGGAACGGATGGAAATTTCAATTTGATGAAGAACTTCCATTTGAACTTACAGAAAATCTTAATCTTCACATCCCTTGTGGATATTTACATCGCGTAATAAAAGGTAATGGAAATTTAACAATAAAAATTATAAAAAAATGAATACTCAAGAGTTATTTGAACAAATCGAAACTTTATATGGAACGTTTAAAGCAGAACATGAAGGTAAATCTAAAGCAGCTCATGGTAGAGCCCGTAAAGCATTAGGTGAAATTAAAAAATTAGTAACTGAATATCGCAAAGCATCTGTAGCTGAAGATAAAAAATAATAGTAATTTAGTTTTTATAAAAAGGTAATATTTATTAATAAAACCCAATAAAAATTAAAATAACATGGCAACTACATCTAAAAAAGAATTATTTAATACAATAAAAAGTTCTAATCCCGGTCCTGATACAAGAAGAAGACAAGGCTATACGAATGCTATGTCTACTCTTCTTGATACTATTCAAACTTCTACTCCTTCAGGAATAGTTAACACGGTTAGTGGAAGTGGAGTAGTAAATTTAGAATTAATACAACCAGCTAATACTGTCCTAGAAGATATTGTTGTAATTTGTACCTCTGCTACTTCACATCAATCCGCTACTATAGGATTTAAAGCAGGAACCCCTCAGATCGGAAGA
>VMHT01150194.1_pt1 | contig 15456 bp, 24 predicted proteins | sample 4693611 | NCBI WGS metagenome assembly VMHT01 (sample SAMN12280063, study PRJNA550983) | marine metagenome | isolation source: seawater sampled from same location over 5 years 0.02-0.2 micron viral filtrate | place: USA: collected off the coast of southern California halfway between the port... ... | reverse complement strand
CAACTTCAATGGCGGTAGCTGACGCATAAGCAGTGTCAATCTGACCGTCGATTTGCGCCCAGCTTTTGAGCGCCCTTGCGATGCCATTCGTCTGCTCGTCAGTGTATTTTTGAAAGCCACCAATGCTTTCAGCACGGCCTTGCACAAATCGCACATTGCTGCCTGCCGTATAAAACCCAGAAGCGTCCGCCGGCGCTTGATCAGCAAAGATGCCGGCTTGGGGCGTCACCGCCGAGTACGTCATTAACTAGGCTCCGACGGCCATTCGACAGGCAAAGCTTGTGTCGTAATATCACGTAAATTTTGCCGATAGTCAGCCCAACCGGCTTGCATTGCGGCGCTCAGATTGCAGTCTGGTAGCTGTGTCCAATCGCACGCCAGCAGCTTTGCGTTTCGCTCAACGCGAACGAGTGACCACTCTTTCGCCTCTTGGCTCGCTGCATTGTCATAAGCCGCCAAGGCCGCGTCAGCGTCAACCTGGCTGACATCAGGAAGGTACAACCTATCGTCAGCCGTGTACGCCTGGTCTAACGGTTGACCCGCCGCCGCAATAATATCGGTCAACACCCAGGTCGGCTGGATTTGAAGAACAGCGCTCATCGCAACACCTCCGCGTAGACTGAATAACTGGCAGTGACGTTTTGATTGCTCAAAACCTGAAAATCAAAGACCTGACCGCTGGCGACCGGCGTGACGTAATGCACAACGCCTTGCGTGCCGTTGCCGTCGCCAAAACCGCCGGTGCTTACCCACGCAGCAGGAGGGTTGGCTGAGCCGCCATATGCCGCGCCGCCCTGGCTTCTGCCATTCAAAGTATTTCCGCTGTTCACAACGCCAACAAAGTTGAAAACTACATGGATCAAAGAGCCGGTCGGCGGCGCAAGCTGGTTTGAGCCATTAAATAAGCCATGCTCGTCGTACACGCGATTACTGCTGCTAAATGGCACGGTGGCCGCCACATTGGCGCTAACACTTAGGCTTCCACCCTCATAAAAGGCGGCGGGCCTGCTACCATCATTGCGAACCACGTTTGTGCCGTCACAGCGGACTAACGTGGTGATGCCTTGGTCAGCGATGACGCCCGTGCCGGATGCTGTCTTCACTGTCACTGTAAACGCGCCGGTGCAGCCGTTTTTGACTAGATAGGTTTTGGATCGCGTTGGTACGATGATATTGACGTTTGCGCTCAGAGTGCCGCTCAGCTCTAAAACAGCCGCATGGCTTTGCTGGCCGAATGTGAACTGGGTGTCAGTCAGAGTAACGTCACTGCTTGAAAGCGTGATGCTTTCTGTGCCGCCGATAGCATCTTCAAGAATCTTGAGGTTTGTGTTGGTTTTTGTTCCCCACGTCGAAGCATTCTCCCCGTTGGCTTGAAGCTCAAGCTGGAGAATAGCGCTCGCAGAACTAGCCATTTGCGTCTCCGTTAATTGTATCTGCGCCATCAGAGCCGCCCATAGTGCTTGGCGCTGAAGATGGCTCCGCGGAAGCTGGCAAATCGCTCACAATCCAATCGGTTCCGCTCCATTCGACGCTTTGAGTTTCAGTATCGTAGGACGGGCGGTCAGCGACTTCGGTATATGGGTGAGTGGGATCGTTGAGATTTTCTAACACTGCTTCAGCGGTGTAAGTTAAACCATTTGATCGGCGCACTCGGGACGGCATCTCTGTCACCGGGTAGCCGCCGTTCAAGCTGTACATAACCATTTATTAAATCCTTTAACTGACGGTGTGATCAAATGTTCCGGGTGTGCTGTAAGTGGTCGTTCCAGCGCCATCCGTAATTTTGACCTCACCGTTCGCGCCATTGGGGTAAGTGTCGTTTGTTGAATTAGCGGATTGTTACAGTTTGGCTACTAGCAAAGGTACGAGTTCCGACGCCATCCGTGATGCTGACATAACCCTTATAACCAGGGCTATTGAAACCACCGCCTTTGCCATAGTCGAGGCTACCCAGGTCATCTGCACTCGCATTAACAGTTGTTTGATAACCGGTCGCGCTGCCCGCAGTGCCAGAATTGCCAGCTAGATTAACCGTTGAAGTCATCGTACTTTTGACAAAGCCTGAGCCGCCGCCGCCGCCACCGGTTTCTTCTGTGTTGCTGCCGCCAGTGACGCCGCCGCCGCCGCCACCCCAGTAGCCGCCGCCGCCACCGCCGCCATACATGCCAAAATTAGTTTGAGATGCTCCGCCTTGCAGCGCGCTGCCTGCGGTCGCACCGCCGCCCGCCGCACCGCCTGCGCTCTGCGTGCCACCGCCACCACCGTTCGGCGAGTTTACACCAGCAGCGCCAGACGAGCCACCGCCGCCGCCGCCCGATTCATCTTCGCCGTCGCGGTCATATGATCCGCCGCCGCCGCCGCCGCCCGCGATTAATAAAGCGTTTGATTGAGTAACATCAGCAGCTGTGCTGCCAAGGAATACGCCAGCAAACCCGCCACCAGACCCGCCTTTATGGCCACTGGTGCCGCTCGGAACGCCACCATTACCTCCGACTGAATGAGTTAAAGTGTTGCCATCAACAGTACCGCCAGCACCAACCACAATGTAAATCGACGTCCCTGGCGTGAGGTCGAGCGTGCCCTTTGCAAACCCTCCGGCACCCCCGTTCCCCGCTGTTCCGCCGTTCCAATATCCACCTGCGCCGCCCGCACCCCAAGCCTTGATTGTCACGTTAGGCGCAGCCGCTGCGGGCCATGAACCATCGTTGAACGATTGTGAAACGACGTCGCTGTTAAGGTTCCATACCGACGAAAAGCTGTGATCGTTGGCTGGGTCCACGCCTCCGATGATACGCGCCATCTAGCTGATTTCCTCATAGCTGATCGTGATATCGCAATCGGATGATGCCGACGCTAAAGCCGTGATGGATTTATCTTCTAGTAAATAAAACGCAGAATTTTTATCAATAATGACAAGTGAACTGTCCGCCGGAACCACCACAGTCTTTGCAAAAAACTTGTCAGAACCTGCGCCGGCAGCAGCAGAGTTAATAGCTACTGAAACATCCACTGCAGATGTGCCGTCAATATTGGAACAGAGGACTGTATTGATCTTGAAAACCTTTCCAGACGAAGCCGCATTGCTTACAATGCTCGCCGCGCTGGTGGTCAATGTCGCTGTCGCCGTCTGACCATTAATCGTTGTGACGTTGACGATATTTGGGTTTGCCATTTTTTGCTCCTAGCCAAAGACCATGGCCATAGCGATGGCCTTGCCAGTTGATACGCCTGCTGAGGCGGCCGTAGTTTGTGTTGTACCATCGCTGAATTGCAGGCCCGTGCTGTGCGCTATAAGTTGGCCAGTCAAGGTGCCGCCAGCCAAAGCCAAATAATCACTGGTGGCTGCCGTCGCCATCGTGCCAAGGCCGAGCGTGGTCCGCATCGTCGCTACATCACCATCGTCCAAAAGGTTGCGAGCTGTGCTGCTCAGTGTGGCGACGGCATAAGTGTCCGAACCGGTGGTGTAGATCATTTTGTCGGCGGCGGTCGTCAGGCCCGCGATGCTGTTTAGGCCGGCATCATAGGCTAAAATGTCTGTGCCTATCTCAAGACCTAAAGTGGCCTTTTGAGCGCTGACATCTACATCATCCAAGATCGCACGCCCCGCCGCTGTGATGGTGGTCACAGCGTAAGTGTCCGATCCCGTCGTATAGATCATCTTGTCGGCAGCGGTCGTCAGACCGGCGATACTGTTTAGGCCGGCATCGTAAGCTAAAATATCTGTGCCGATTTGCAGCCCAAGGTTTTGCTGCGCTCCCGCTTGGTCAGACGCGCCCGTTCCGCCATCGGCGACAGGCAGGTCGCCGGTCGAGAGTTGACCAGCGCTTGAGGTGTAGAGCGCGCCGGCTGATAAGCTGGTTGGCAAGGTCAGGTCGTAAGTCGCATTGGCGGAATGTGGAGGGCTGGCGATACTGACACCGTGCGAATTGTTTTCGCAATTCAACATCAGTTTGCCGCTGTTTGTGTTACCCCGCACAACAACATAACCAGTACCGTTTGGAGCCAAGTCCAGGTTAGCATTTGACGCGGTAACGATATCGAAACCTGCGGTGTCTAAATTACCACCTAAGCTTGGCGACGCGTCGTCTGACAGATCGGACATGCTGCCACCACCGCCGCCAGATATGGTGATGGTTTTGGTTGCACCTGTGCCAGAAGCCGTGACGCCGGAGCCTACGAAATTGAGGGTCGTGCTAAGTGTTGAAAGGGAGCTGCCTTCGTCTTGAACTGTGATGCCCGATGTCGCGCCAGGTATGGTGATAGTCTTGGTTGCGCCCGTGCCTGACGCCGTGACGCCGGAGCCAACAAAATCAAGCTTTGTGGCTGCGGTCGATAAATCAGACCCCTCCTCGGCTACCGTTAAAGAGCTACCGCCGCCCGAACTTGCTGACGTTTGTGTTGTGCCGTCAGAGAACGTCAAACCGCTGCTGGTAAGCGTCAGCGTGCCACTTGACACAGACGGCGACGCGCTTGCCAGAAAAGCACTGGACGCGCTGGTGGCGGCTGTGCCGAGGCCGAGTGTGCCCCTCATAGTTGCTACGTCTGAATCGTCCAAAAGCGCCCTGGCCGCAGCCGTGAGGCTAGTTGTTGCGAAGGCATCGCTGCCGGTTGCATAAATTAGCTGATCAGCACCGACCGAAACACCTGCCAAGGCGGTTAGCGTTGCATCAGCTTCTTGAGCAGATAGCGTTTGACGCTGAGCAGCCGCATCAGCATCGTCCAATAACGCCCTGCCCGCGGCGGAAAGGCCGGTCGTCGCAAATGCGTCACTGCCAGTTGCGTAGATCATCTGGTCTGCGCTTACCGAAACACCGGCTAGGGCGGTTAACGTCGCATCGGATTCCTGAGCCGATAATGTAGCTCGCATCGCTGCTGCGTCAGCATCGTCCAGAAGCGCACGACCGGCGCTTGTGATTGAGCTAGTCGCAAAGGCATCACTGCCCGTTGCGTAGATCATTTCATCTGCGCTGACTGTGAGGCCAGCCAGAGCCGTCAGGGTGGCGTCTGTTGCCTGAAAGCCGCTCACGTTGATTGTGCGAGTTTCGTTGCCGCCGCCATTGTTAGTGGTGAAGCTGACGCCAGTGCCAGCTATGAGTTTATCTTCGAGGACGCCGCCAGTCGTGTCATCGCTGCTAATCTTTAAGCCAGACGCAGCAATTGCGGCAGATGTAGCACTAGCCGCAGCGGCTGTGGCTGACGTTTCCGCCGCAATCGCTGACGAGGCCGCAGCCGTCGCGCTGGCAGCCGCCTGGTCCGCCAAGCTTTGTGTGACTGTGGTGCCGCCGGTTGACGACCAGACTGTTGTACTCATGCGATGTTCCTTAGGCCGTGTTGCATCGAAAGTGTCCCGCCGTAGCTCGCGTCGTCATTGGCTTCATTTGCCCGCGCCACCGCAGCTTCGCGCAAGTTGACGTAACGCTGCGCCGCCTTGTCATCCATTAAAAATGGCGCGGCTTCAGCCAGCGTGGCGTACAGGTAAACATCAGGATGCTGATCTAAAATCACGTTGCTTGTGTTGCTATCTGACAACGCAAAACTGCTGACCTTTGAGTAGTAGGTCAGCTCCATTGTGATAGAAGCCGAAGCGTCTGGCTGCGGTGCAAATTGAATTTGAGGGCCAACAATCGCATAAGCGCGAGGTGTGCCAGCCGAGCTGTTTGGAAACTGCTGCACCAAGCTTGCCGGCGACATAGACTTGAGCTGGATTGTCGGGTTGGTGCTAGTCAAATAAAGTCGGATTTCTTGTGCAAAATCGCGTGGCAGGTTTTCATACTGTTCATCTACCGTAGCCGTGGCACGGCTGATCAATTCACGCGCTCGCAAGGTCCGGTCTAAACCAACCTCAGCAATCGTAATAAATTCTGGAATGCGAGCGCTCAGGTCTGTGCGATCAAGCCAGTTCGCCACCGCTGTTTGCAGCTCTGCATATGTCGAGATTGCCATTACCAGCTCATGTTTGTTGTTTTAAAATCAGGGTTTTCGCTCAGCCACTTTTGCCAATCGCGCGGGTTTTGACGCGGCGTTCCAAACTTTGCGATCAATTGAAAATAAATTGACGTCGGAACCTCAGCGACCTTCTGCCGATGTCGCTGCGTGTCACCAATAAGCTTGCCAGCTTGGTACGCGTTGCGCTCTTGCTTTGCGGCTTCTTGAATTGCTGTCGTGTCTTGCTCATGACGGATCACCAAGTTCTCGCCGTCGCGGAGGATTGAAGCTTTGGTCTGCGTGGAATTATCCACGCTGACTGTTTTGAAATCAGGCATGTAAAATCCATCAAAGGGAGGTGCGGCGTCATCCGACGCGGCAATAAAAAAGGGGCGCTTTCGCGCCCCTCTAAGCTGTGTGTGTCTGACCTATTAAGTCACAGTGCCATCAATGTCGATGACAGCGCCATGAGCCTTTGGAGCCATCAATTTAATGGTATGCTCAGCGATCATTGCGAAGGTTTCGGCGTCCGAAGTCTTCGCCAACTCCTCAGTCACAAAGTTACGACCTGGAAGTGTTGCAACAGCCAAATAATCGGTGTCCAGCAAGAACACGCGATCATTGTGGTTGGCTGCCATGACCCGTGATGGAGTTAAGTCGAGAGCTCCGAAATCGCTCATATAAATCGACACGGACCCATTCAGAGTCAGTGCCTTACCTTCGGTCGCCTGCACTTGGTTGCTTGTGCCAGATGCCATAGCGTTTGAAATGCCACTGAAGGCATTTTTCAGAGCTGGAGACATAACCATCATGTTCGGCTCGCCACCGTCAATGTAGCAATCTTGCATAACAGCGTCGATCATTGCGATGGTCAGCGAACGATCGGTGCCGGTGGTGGTGATGGCAGCTGAACCGTTTTGGTTGTTGGCTGCCAAAGCTGACGTGGTACCAGCGGTTGAAAAACTGACGTTTGACAGATAGCTGGTGATTGACGCGCACTCACGGGTGCCAGATGACACATATGCATTGTCCGTGATGTAAGCCAGCTCCATATCGCGCCGGAGTTCTTTTGCCTTCAAAAGCTTATTATAAGCAACTTCCGAGTCTCGCCCTGCAGCGTTAATAGACTCTGAAGTGCCGCTTACGGCTACCGTCTTGGTTGCAATTTGATGATAATTTCCAATTCTTACGGGAGCCGTAACAGCGGCGCTTGACAGTGAACCACCATCCGCAAGCTTGTTATCGGCAGCAGCTGCCAGGTCTTGATAAAGCCACTCATGAAAGACGCCGGAGGAGGTTTCTTTCTTGGCAGCACTATAAATTGGAACATCCGCTGGTTGAATTTGTGCGATTACATTTGCGAGGTCTTCACGCGCCCCGACGACGTTATTAGCTGTTAAAGTAGTCATTGATCACTCCTTGAGGAGCAAGAGATTCACTGCGTCATCAATCTTGCCCGATGTTTTTAACCTATCGAACGCCGCCTGGCGCCGACGTGACGTGCGCTGCTTTTTCGTGACCGGCTGCCCGCCCTTGGCTGCCTTCGGAGCGTTTTTGACCCGTTTTGCATCAACCTTTTGATCTTTCATAAGCTGATCAAACTTCCATGCTTTGTGCAGTAATTCGACGGCGCGAGCATCAACGACATTGCTGATTTCATCATCGCTAAAACCGCTGCTTTTGGCGTAAGCAACCACAGCCGCTTTTTCTGTCTCTGCTACCTTTTGGTCCCGCCAAGCCGGTATGCGTTCCAACAAAACATCGCGTTGCGTGGCGACTTCTCGCTGCATCGCTTGCTGTTGCTCTGCCATCTGTTGTTGCTGCAGACGGCTTTGCTCGGCTTGAACTTGCGCTAGACGCTCTTGCTTGTCGCGCCACGCATCTTTTTGAACCATGTATTCAAACGGGTCTTCATCCTTCAGCCGGTTCCAGTCCGGCTGCTCCTCGGCGCTGAGTTGGCTTTGGATCAACTGTAGCGCTTGAGCGTATTGTTCACGCTCTGCCGTAATCTTCTGAGCCTCGGCTTCAACGGCCTTGCGTTGCTTGGCCAGCTCCATTGTCTTACGGCTATAATCTGCCTGTCGCTGATAGCCTTTGGCGGCTTCATCACGGGTGACTTTCTCAACTTTTCCATCAATCGTTACCTCGATCGAGTCGTCGAGCAGTTCCGGTTCAACCTCGTCAGCATCATCGTCATCAGCAAATTGTTCCTCACTTTCTTCAGCGTCAAATGCAGCGTCTTCAACTACATCGTCAGCTTGTGAGTCTTGGCTTACGTCATCATCGTCAGCCTGTAGCGTTTCGGCAGGTGGATTGTCCTCTTGAGGGTTCACCAGTAACGAAACAGCATCTTCCATCGAAATTTGAGTAGACATTTAAACTCCAAAGGGCTGCGTGTGCTTGGCCCTAGAAAAGCCGCTTGCGACCCGAAAGGTCGTCAAGCTGCCGCTTAGCCAGTTCGCCGGTTTCGACGATCTGATCCAGATGCCCTTTCACGTCGGAAAGAGCGGTGAAAAGTTTGAATAAGTATTCACGCCGGTCCGCATCCGATGCCTCGGTTGTGCGCCAGGCCGTGTGATACTGCTTTTCAAGTTCAGTAAAAGCGTTGATCAAAAGCTCATTGCGCAGCAAATCTGCTGCACGCTGACCGCGAGCCATTTCGTCTCGCAATGTTCCGTCGTTCATTTATGCAGGGCTCGGAATGTTGCCTTGGCCGCCAGGAAGATTTGCGGCCATTTTGATTGCTTCGAGTTTAGCTTCCTCGACAAGCTCCTGCTTTTTAAGGTCCAATTCAGCTTTCTTAATTTCTATGGACGCCAGCATTTCTTCGCGCTTTAAGGCCAGCTCGGCTTGAGCGCGTTCCCTAGAAAGGGCAATATCGCTTTCAAGCTTAATACGATCTCGCTCAATCTGCGCTGCCAAGGCTGGGTCAATCTGAGGCTGCTGCTGACTTTGCTGCTGAGCCATCTGCTGTGTAATCTCAGCCACTTGAGATGGCGGATTAACAAATGATCGCGTGTCCTTAAAACCAGCCATCTCGATCATTTTTTGCAATGTGCCGGCGTATTGCTGCAGATTAACCAGCGGGTTTTGCGCCCCAAGCGTCTGCAGGATTTGCTCTTGCTTTGCCGCGATCTGCCCCAAAAATGCCATCTTTTCTTGTGTCTGCCCGGTGCCAAGACCCACATTCACAACCACATCCATTTCTGGGTTCCAGCCGCGCGGGTCGATCTCGACAAATTTATTCCGAATGCGGACTGTCTTGGGCTGGTCCTGATATGTCGTGACCATCCGCAAGATCAGCTTGAACAAGTCAGTCACACCGGTTTCAGCAAAAATCCTGGCAATCAATTCAACGTGTGAAGCAGCAGCATTCACCTGTGCCTGCACAGCGACGGCAGTCGTGCTTTGTAACGCATCTGCGTCAAGGTTTGTCGCCTTGCTCAACCCAGTGCGGCTTTCCTTCACACGGTCCATGTAGTCGATCATCGCCATGGCTTCACGGCCAACAGGAGCGACGGTTAGCGGTTGAACCGCACCAGGCTGGCGGACGCGGACGATGCCACCGGGTCGGCTAGTCATCAGGTCGCTCAGGTTTGTTGCGCCCTCTACAGCCACCACCCGCGAGTTATTAGTCAGATAGATATTATCCAACGTACTGCGCAGCAGGCTTGATTTCACGAGCTGACAATCAAACAGCTTTTCAGCAATCGACTGGCCAATGGCCCGGTGTGGCATCAAAATCGGTGACAGCATCGCAAATGGCGGCACATCAGTGATTTCGTTTTTCAGAACGTAGTAATCCTCGCCAACCGTGCAAACACGCCGGCATTCGGAGATACCATCGTCATCAGCGTCAATTTTGATAAAACTTTCTTGGTATAAAACCTTTTTCTGGCTGTCGTCGGCTGGGTCGTCCGAATAACTACCATCCAGGTCTTGAAAGCGCGTTGTGCGCTCTTGCTCGTATCGCTGATCTTTTGCGCCTACATAACGATCCAATTCATCGGCGTCATAACCCATGGCAATCAAATCACTGACAGGCAGCTCAGTGCGGTGCGCCACAAATCGCGCGTCATCAATGCTTTTGGCACGCGTGTCGATCAAAAATTCCTCGGGCGGGATAAGGTCAAGCAACACCTTACCGCGCTTCACCCGGCGCTTGATCGTTGCGTCAAACGATTGAACTGCGGGCATCAGCTCTACGCCATCATCGTCAATAACCGCCTCAGAGATCACGGTCGCCTCTTGCTCGATCACTTCAACAGTGTCATCGCCAAGCAGTGCGTTTAGCTCTAATAACGTCAAGCCCTCGTAAGACTTCTCCTCGACCATCTCCATGTCGTTCCACGCGACACGCACCACGCCAGTTTTGTAAAGCAGCGCCGACTTGAACCAATCATGAAACAGCCGAAAACCACCGTTTTCGACATTCACAATGTAGTTTGCAAGGTCGCTTGCCTGCTCGGCAGCGGCTTCGTCTTCAGCGCTGCGCGGCGCATATTTTACATAATCAGACGTGCTGAAAATGCGCATCAATGATGGCATGGCGCTGTCAATAACATCAGCAACGTCACGGCTTACGACTGAGCTACGGCCTTCCTCCTCGTTGCCGAACGGCTCGCCGTGATAGTAGTCTGTGGCCTTCAAGCGCTCGTCTTGATAAGTGCTTTCAATGTAGTTGAGCGCGTTATCAGACTCGGCTCTGACGATATGGCTGATGTCGTCGTCATCCATCATTATGCAATACCTAAGTCAGATTCTAAGCCATCACCCGTTTCGCCTAGAGCCTGCTCATAATCACTCATATCCGCGAAATCATCGCCGAAAAACTGATCTATTGTCAGGCTAAGCAGGCCCGGGAGGCCAAAACCTGTTTGAGTAATCGATGGAAGTCCATTCTGGACAAAATCGCTGATACTTGTGTAATCAGGAACGTCGCCAGGCAGATCGACGCCAACATTGCCTGAGCCATCGTCCGCGCCGAAATCGGTCATCATGTTTTGTTGGTTCATGCGCTCTTGCATAAGCCGGTCAAACTCAGCTTGTGTCAGAGCTGTTGGCTGTTGCTGCATACCGTCCTGCACCATGGTGTTAGTCGAGCCGATTGGCGTGAAATACATGCCGCCAACCGGCTGCGGGTTGACCGTGTAGCCAGACAGAAGCCCGCCAGCAAACGTGCTGAGAATGTTATTGCGCTCGTCATCAGCCAGTAAGCCTTGATTAATGTATGGCTGAGGAATGATCGTCATCATCACTTCTTACCCTTCATGAGGTCTTTGTCAGCCTTGCGAGCGCCGCCCTTACCGCTCACAAAACTATTCACTCGACCGCGTGACCACGCGTCCATAGACACGTTTTTGCTGCCCGAGCTTAGGTACGCACCCTGCCCCCTGCGATAAACGCTGCGAAGCTGGCCAGGCGTGAAACGGCTTTTGGCCGCCTTGTTTTGAATAAAGCTTTCAGCCGCAGCGCTCAGCGGCTTGCTGCTCGGCTTTTTAGCGCTTGCGCTTTTTGGCTTGGCTGGCACGGCTTTTACTCACTTTTGCGATATCAATCGGTAAACCCGCCTTGTAGCGCCGGCGGGTTTCTAAAATTTCAGCTTTCTTTTTGCGCGGGTTCTTTGCGCCAGTCAGGTACTTACGCGGTACTTTCCCTGGCATCAGCGGCCTCGATCATCTTCGCGTATGTAGCGCAACTCAGTCTCGATCACTGATACCCGCCGTAGGATTTCTGCAATTCGATCACCCATCGAAGTTTGTGCGCTCATGTCATCCATGATCGCGCTGATCTTTCGGCTATGCTCTGACACGTCACGACGCAGGTTGACGTTCTGCTCAATCGCCATTTTCGACGATAAGCCGCCAACATCCTCTTTGAGACTTTCAACCGTGTGAGCTTGCTGACTGACCCACCACACGATGCCGGCAGCTTGAGCCAGTACAGCCACGATCAGGGCTAGAGGTATTTTATTTTCAAACATTAGCACCCCCACCTTTTCATGCTGGCTCTCGCCCGCGTTGCTGGACCTTTGGCTTTTTTGACAACGCCGCCCATGCGAGCGCAGAAAGACTTTTTCCGAGCCGCGTCGGCCTTGCTCTTTGGTTTTCCGGTAACAGGTGGCTTCAGCTTTGAGCCAGTCGCGTTGTTGTACTTAGCGCGGCCCTTCGCCGTTAAACCGGCACCGCGCTTAGCTGATAGCTTTTCACCCCGCTTGACGCTGAGGCTAGGCGCTTTAGTCATCTTTTCCGCGCCACTCGCTTGGCAGCATCTGACAAATCTTTGAAGTGCACCACCGGCTTGCTCGACGCTGTATGATTTTTGCCCGTGTGCAACTTGCCGTTAGCCATGCGGTGAACTGCGCCGCGATGCTTTTTGCCGTTTTTGAAATAGTGCATTGAACCTTTTGCCACAAATCACGCCCCCTCGTTTTTGGCTTGGGGCTTGGGCTTGGGCTTGGGCTTGCGTCCCACACCCTTGGGCTTTGAGGCCACTGGCTTGTCATCCTGTTTTGGCTTTGGTCGATACAGCATTAAGCCCATTACTTTTTCTTTGCGCCCTTTTTGACCATCTTCATGGTCATTTTTTTGACCATTTTCTTGCCGCCGTAGGATTTGTGTTTGCCAGGCATGTCAGACTATTCCTATGTCAGAGTAAACAATCGGCTGATTCCATCGGTATGAATTACCGCCAGCCACCATCATCGGGGTCGATGCAAACGTAAGCACAAACGCATCAGCCAAATCAGGGCTTTTGCCGCCATACCGCTTTTTGCTTTCATCCTTGCTTTCGATCTTGATCTTGCCCGCGCTGGTGTAGCCATAGCGGGGCAAACATAGCTCGTTTATGAGCTGACTGTCGTCGGGCAACACACAGTCGCGCTGCTCTAACCATTCACGCGCTTCCCACCACAACTGGTCGCGTAGGCGCACAAACCGATCACCCATGGCGCTGCTTTCCGCCACGTTCACTGACCTGGTTGGCAAGCCAAGCTCGTTCAATCTGTCAGCCAGTCCCGCTCCGATGCCAATAGCATCAACACAGATTTCGTCGGGGCGCATGTCCCAGCGGGCGTTGTCGTATTCCGCCTTAATCCGGCCAGCAGTTTCCATCAAATCGAGGTTGCGCCAGCTTAGTACCTCATGCACGACGTTGCCTCGGCGCTTACACAGGGCTGACGCGTCAGCGCCTTTTCTCGCGCAATCTAAACCCCAAACAACCGATGCAACCTCGCTAGGCTCTACATCTCGTGTCACCGCCGCCTCAGCCAGCCGGCGGTTGATCACTGTGTCGTCGTCGCCTTCTGGGTGCAGACCCAAAACCCGGACGCGGAATATGTTGCTCGCTTCGCCATATTGGCGAGCCATGTCTTCGATAAATTCTAACGACACCCGGCTGCTGTCTTCGCAACTCACCGTCATATTGTGCCAGCGGTCTGCGTTGCTATGAAAGGCGTCATAGAAATAACCCTGCGCCCTGGTTGGGTTACCGGTCATGATGGTCTTTGCGCCGACCGTTGACATTGCGCCCTGCCCGACCTCAAAGACGATATCAGGCACGCCGGAGGCTTCGTCGATTACGAATAACATGTTATTACTATGGAAGCCCTGTAGAGCTTCTGGCTGCTCGCGGCGGCTCGTGCGCGCTACCGCAAAGCTATCGGGGGCGCTTTTCAGCAAAACCTTGTCCGACTTAATTTCAATCTCGTTTTTCAAAACCTTCATGGCTTTGTGCCAGCGGCCAATTTCTGACCACAGAACGTCGCTCAGCTGGTGCGCCGTGTTTGCTGTCACAGCCACCTTGCAAGGCCGCCGAGTGCAGAGCCACCAGAGAATTGTCCATGCCAGTGTCGTTGTTTTGCCAACGCCGTGGCCGCTGCGTACCGCCACGCGGCTATTCGTTATTAACGCCATCATTGCGTCTGCCTGCCATGGCTCGGGCGACGCGCCCATGACTTCTTCGACGAATTTGACTGGGTTTACCGCCCATTCGACGATTTTATTTTTAATTTTTTCGTTTTTTGGGGGACTCATATTGCCCTTTTGATTTTGAAGGGGGGGGGTCAGTGCCGGGTTGCGAAAAGGTCTTCAATCTCTTGATGATCTTTAATCAAATCAGCAGCGAACTCCTCCGCCTCGTCGAGCGTTTCAAAGCGACTTACCTCGACGACGTAGTAGCGATCCAGTTTTGTGTCTTCGATTACACCGACCGTTCCCTGATCAACATCAAGGTCAAGCGCATCCAGAAAATCGTTGCTCACGCTTCACCTCATATTGTTTTAGCAACTGCACCCGCAAAAAAAAGAAGGGGGGGGGTCGAAACACGACCTCACCGGCCCCGCAGCCCCGGTCACTGTTCTGCTTAGACAGTGACCCCTAAATGATTTCAATGACTTACGGTGTCCTTGCTTGCGACCTGCTCGACCGCCGCCGCAATCTCGTCTTGCAGGCTTTCAAGCTCGTCGGCGTAACTAACTGAAATCGTTGCCTGTTTGTCAACGAACATGCCCAATGCGCGGCCCAGTTGTGTAAGTGCCGCAGTTCTGCCACTGGAGGTTTCGCCCTGCTCGGCCTCACGCTTGAGGCCCGCTAGTACATATTCAGGCGTGACCATTTCCTCCGGCTTAGCATATTTAGGCTTTAGCGCCTCAATCGCTTCACGAATGGCAACACGACTTAACAAACGGCTAGCACCTTGGTGAGCGCCATTCGGACTGTAGCCAGCATCGACGTAAGCCTGCCTGCCGTTGCCGCTAACAGCGTAAAGCTCTGTAAATCTTTGCTCTCGGTAACTCAGCGGCCGTTCCATGGTTCCCTCATGAAAAAAGGCCAGGGCTTGCCGGCTCCTGACCTTTTAAACTCTCAATGCGAATTTGGCAGTTAGACACAAATTCCCACCCCCAAAATATAGATTTTTAGCGCGGTGTCAACCAGATGTTGTGGGATAAAAATGTGGGATAAAAATCGTAATCAAATTTTTACCAAGGGTTTTCAACAGGCTACCATCTACAATGGGCGGACGCTTACTCCGCCAATTTTACGCGGTCGCTAAGCGACTCTCTCACCCAACTACCAGCGCTCATTTGCCCGCTATATACTGTGAGATACCGTTTAAGCCATGCTGAAGCGCGTCAAGGTCATTTGGGCTGTAATGCCCCTCCAAAAGCAGCAAAACCGCTGTAGCACCCTTTTCCGCGCGTTTAACGGCAATATTGAATTTTGCCTGCCTTTCGGCTTGGTCGTCGCTCTGCTCCCCGCCAGCTCCGAGCGGGTTGTAAGAGCTGACCACCCTGCCATCCATGCCAGCAGCCTGCCGCAGCTCAGCAAGCCATAAAGCTGCGTCGGCCTGTTGCTGCGTCAGAACGCCGGCGTCAGCCAGCATATCTATGACATGCGGATTATGTACGGCGATAACCTCGGTTGTGGCCTTACCGCTACCCATCTCGATTGATCGCACCTGCGGCTTGTCGTGTTGCCAGCGCTCTTTTGTTCCGCGTTCCGTTGCCATGCGTTAATCCTCACCGATATGTTT
>VMHT01068864.1_pt1 | contig 15457 bp, 18 predicted proteins | sample 4693611 | NCBI WGS metagenome assembly VMHT01 (sample SAMN12280063, study PRJNA550983) | marine metagenome | isolation source: seawater sampled from same location over 5 years 0.02-0.2 micron viral filtrate | place: USA: collected off the coast of southern California halfway between the port... ... | reverse complement strand
CGACATACTTTTAGGTGGCCCAGTACTTCCAGAAGTACCTACTGCGTTGTCTATGTTATAAAGATAACCAGAACTAGTAGCAACTGAAGTTTTTATAGCCTCATTAGAATGCTCTATGGCATAAAGATATGTTGTTTGTGGTGTAATAACTGCTTCTAATGTATCTGTGTTCAATTCAATAGTATCCACATCTACTTTTATACTGGCTGTATTATCTCTAATTGCTTCTAAAAGGGTGTTGGAATCTTGTGACAATGTTGTTTGACTGTGAGCATTCCTATGTAAAAGTCTATGGGATTGATGTGGTGTACTCATATATATTTTACATAACATTATTTTTTTGAATTTTATTTTTTATATTTCTTCTTATTCCTCTTTTTAGTCCCCATATAGAAAATTTGCTTTAATGTCTTTTTTTTATTTTTCTTCTTATCTTCCTTCTTTATATGCTCAATTAACTTCTTACTGTCATAGTAATCCATTTATAATAATATCATATTAAAATTTTTAATAAAAAAATCAGGTATTTTTATATTTAAGAATTATATAATGGGTCGTTGTGGATTTTGCGAACAGAATGAGCGCGAAACTTTTTGGTCAAGATATTGTGAGGAATGTGCTTTGCTTCGTCGACTGTTGGTGGTCTATGGTTCTAAAAAGGCAGTTGAAATTCTTAAGAAGACTTGCCTGAGAAATGATACCCAAATTGAATGTAAAATTAAAGAAGAACTGAAACCTAAAAAAGTTAATTTCGTATTACCTTTGCCTGTGATAAGCGAGGAAGATTCTGGGGGGCACTCAACCCCAGTTGACCCCCCACCATCAAAAACATGGGAGCGATTAAAAAACGATAAAGTTAAAAAAGTTCGGTAATTCCTTTCCACACGAGAGAATATTAATAGTTTTATTAATCTATCTAAAAGCAAGTATTTTAATATTATAAGAATGGCTCATAGAACTCATCTTAAAAAACTCTTAGGGAATATGACGAATGGGACGAGAATGATATCAAACACATTAAAAACTTATAGACCTGAAGACAAAATTAACTTGGAATACTTACTGGATTTGCTTAGGTTTCACCCAACAAAAAATATAGACGTTGATAGAATTGAATATCTCTCCGTGAACCTAAGGAAACCATATAATAAAAAGGCTCTGTTCTATAAATACAAGAATGAAAAATTTATGAATGACGTTTCTTACGTTATGTGCGTCAAAAATCTCTTTGAAAAATTCAACTATGACAAACACAAATATAAATCAGATATAAAAGATGCGTTAAGGACTGAAGTACACTTTGGAATGAAAAAAAAGTTTTATCTTGACAATACGATATATGATAGAGGTGTATGTGACATCTGTAAACGTGATACATCTAATATAGAAGTTGACCATTGCACTAAACCATATGTTAGAATTCTTGATGAATTCTTAAAGAAAGAAAACATAGATATATTATCCATCGATGTATTCCAAGAAAGAGATAATACATGGCTTCTGCAAGACCGAATGTTGGCAAAACGATGGGTAAAATTTCATGACGAGGAAGCAAAATTTAGAATGCTTTGTCGTTGGTGTAATTCAAGAATGGGGTCTTCAGGATACATACCAGTTTAATATAACTGTATATGTTATGTTAGATTCCCAATTAGAAAAACAAAATAAGAAATTGAAGGAAAAAATAAAAGCCCATGAGGAAATGATTAAAAGATTAATAAAAATTGTCAAACAATTATTATCTATGCATCAATCATGAAACAAAGTTCTTGCCAACAGATTTGCTGTAAAATTATAGCATTCCCCGCACGAGTTTTAAAATTTATTGTTGATGAATTGGTAGAGTTATTTTGGGATCCCCCTTTGGATGATGATGCTGAAGATATTGAAATTGTTGTCAAAGATGAATAATCTTCTATCGCATTGATTTTAATTGAGGCTCGTATGAATATTCCCTACCACGTGGGTTGAATAAATAAAACGTAGATTTTCCTCTTTTATATTTAACAAACACGTTGTCGTCTAACAATTTATAAAATATAACCCTTAGTATTTTTGCTTCGTTTATCCCAGTAATATACCGAATCATATTTTTCCATATCCCGAATTTTTGGAGACCGAAATTAAAAGAATTCCTGAAACTCAAATAAAGCATAGACAAGTCAACTAAATCTGCATTTATCTTCATTATGTTATATTTATGATATAAAAATATATTTTTATATGTATATATAACATGGATTTAACCGAAATGATTAAAAAAGCGAGACCAAACATTAAAAATAATAGTTTACATGCTTACCTAATTTCACTTAGAAAAATGAACAAAGATAAAGAAATAAAGTCATTAGATTATCTTACTGATTATGACGATATTATCACGTTTTTAAAGAAGTTCAGATTACCAACTAAAAGGAACTATATCACAGCGATTCTTGTTGCTTTAAAAGCATGTGATAATGACGATTACGCAGAGGCGGCCGAGGAATATAGATTGCATCTAGCAGAACTCAATAGCGAATACAATAAAATAATTGAATCACACAAGAAAAGCAAAACGCAAACTGAAAACTGGGTCACTACAGCAGACCAAAAGAAGGGATTGAAACTTTTAAGAAAAGACATACGAGACCGAGAGATGCTGGAAAAAGATACTTTGAATAAAAAAGAAATGGATTTATTACAGCAATATCTCGTTGTTGCCCTGTTTACATTGCATCCACCAACTCGTCTTGATTACGGCGACATGGAGGTTATTCGGTGCAAAAAAGATATGAAGGAAGATAAGAATTACCTATTGATTACTGGCCGAAACAAGAAGCAATTTATAATCCAAAACCATAAAACGGCGAAGTTTCACGGTGCTCTTGAGAAACGGGTCGAGCCAGAGTTGAATTCAATCATAAATATATGGTTGAAATATAATAAGAGTAGTCATTTTTTAATAGATTCAAAGGGAGATGGGATGAACCAAAACCAATTGTCTAAGTATATAAGTAAAAGCTTCAGTTTTACAGGAAAGAATATGACGTTGAACCTTTTAAGACACGTTGTCGATACAGAACGAATTTGCGGGACAGGGTCAACGGCACAGCAGTCGCAGCGCCTAGAAGAACATAAGAAAAACAAGCAATTAGCAAGAGATATGATGCATTCAGTCAAAATGCAGTTAGATTATTGTAAAATATAGTATAAATACATATATAGAAAACGATATATATATGAATTACAGCACGAGTGAAGAAAAACGAATTAGCAACAAAATATATTATCATAAAAACAGAGAGCAAATTCTAAAACAATTAAGAGAGAAACGCAATTGCCCATGTGGCGGACGGTATACACGCGGGACGGCCGCAGGCCATTACAAAACAAATATTCATAAAAATTATCTCGTAAGTATACAAGATGCCAAATAGAACGATTTTAAAAGTTCGTGATAAGACTGATTCATATTATACCAAAATGAATGATATTTTTGATTTACCACTACGTCTACTCATTTCGGGAAAATCACAGTTTGCAGGAAAAACAACAATAATTTTAAACATGTTGCTAAGAAACGAGTATTATAATAAACATTTTTTGGGCGAAAATATATTTATCGTATCAAACAATAAGTTAGATAATAAATTAAAAATATTGTCAAAGGAAAAAGACATTCCTGAACAAAATATTATGCCATACAACGAGAATGAACTTGAAATACTTTATGAACAATTGGAAGATGAATTTCTTGAGGCTGTTGCCGATAAGGAAAAACCCACTAATAAATTAATTATTTTTGATGACTGTGCCTATAGTGGTTCATTAAAGAACAAGACTGCTGGTGTCATTAGCAAAATAGTAATGAATGGGCGACACGCAAATATCAGTTCTATATTCACAACCCAAAAGTTCTCTTTGGTAAGTACTGGCGTTCGTTCCAATGTTACGGGAGCAATATTATTTAATACTTCGCAAAAGGAATTGGATTTAATTGCTGAGGATTATAATTATTTTGAGAATAAGAAGGATTTTATCTCGTTATTCAGACGTGTAACTGCAAAGAGGAATTCTTTTTTGGTGGTCAATTTCAGTAATGACCGTCAATCTCTCTACATGGACTCTGATTTTAAGAAGATTGATAACTAGCAGGTGTTAAACGTGGCATTTTTTGGTTCGGTGGGATTACTATTGGTACTGGAATGGATGGAGTTGTCGTTCGTTTTTCAACATCCAGTTTTTTATCCATATAGATATACACTATATAAATTTATTTCAATTTTTTGCGCTTCCAAACATGCAACTTTAGACTTTTGCGGATTTCGTCTTCAAAGTCCCGCCATAAATTTTTCCACTCATCTTCGGTAAAGTTTTCATCACTATATTCATCCTTGAATTCTTTTCTATATTTGGCTTGCGTTCGTTTCGCTGTTCTCTTCAATCCCTTTGGGTCATTTTCCAATACACCCATCAAACTTCCCTTTCCGTTTTCATTTTCATATATTTGGAGATAAATAGCATCGGCGACACTAAAATATGGACTGCGAGTTTCGCCATATTTGATGACCTTCCTTGCTTCTTCATAAGTCAAAGTCGATTTCTTTGCTTCTGGTTTTGGTTGCTTCTTTCGTCTAACAGGTATAATCGTTATTTCTTTTGCTTTTCCTTCTTTCATTTTAATATGATGAAATTTCGGTCTATTCTCTGTTCTCATCATTAAGGCAATCACTTCTGCTTTTTTCATTTTAGAATATCCTTTGATGTTTGTTTTTGATATTTCTTTTCTCAAAACCGAGACAGAGTGCGAATTTAATATTGCGGCAGTCGGCATTATATAATTTACATTAGATAAAAATATCAACACAATTAATTCATAAAAAACCGTTTCTTTTTAAGAAGCCACGAAGGCGTTTTATATGGTTTAGGTGTCTCTTCAATAACGCTCGCCATCATTTCGTTTTTTGGTTCCGGTTCCGGTTCCTTCTTTGGTGGAGGCGGCCGTGGGCGCGGCGGTGGTGGTGCTTCCTTCTTTGCGACTGGTTTCGGTTCTTCCTGTTTCGTTTTCATTTGTTCTCTAAGAGACTTCAATTCATTCTGTAATTCTTGATTTGATTTAGTTGACAAGACAATCTCTTCTTCCTTCGCCACCACCTTTTTTGCTCTATCTAATTTTTTTAGTTCTCGGTTGGCTCTACGTTTCGCCAGCGATGCCTCACGCCCTTTCTTAAGTTGTGCTCTTAAAATAACCTTACGTTCTTCAGTTAAAGGTTTTCGCTTTTTCTTTTCCTTTTTTGGAGCAGCAGTAGGGGTTTCTTGGGATGATACCATATTTTTCTTCAGGTTTGCAATTTCCTCTTTGAGAGATTCTAAACTTGGTTCAAATACCTCTTCTGTCATATATATCTATGCTACAAAAAAAATATTAATACTAAACTTTATACAAAAAAAGTATAAATTTTAGTGATAAAAAATAATTTATAAACTAAAAATTGACATCAAATCTAAGTTTACTAGGGTCTACATTATGATAAACACGGCAGGGAATTTTTACCTTTTCAATTTTAAAATCAGTATATCTACGTGGGTTTTTGGCTCTACCGTTAATAATGCTATAAATAGAATTCTTCGGTATTTTGTGTTTTGCTGTTATTTCTGTGCTCATTCTAAAATATTCGGGTTCTTCATCCCCCTTCTGTAGTCTAAACGTAAAAAACTTGGTTCTGATACCCTTTGGCATAGTCTATACATTATCCCACTATCTTTAACTCCATTTAACCTAAAGAGTTTTAGTAGTTTGTGTTAGTGTTTGTCAGTAAAATTTATTTTTTGATATGTATATTATATGAGTCGTGAATCGCCTTTGGAAGTCCTCGTAGAACTCGAAGAAGAAGAATATTTAGATGATGTTCCCCTAGTCCCACTTCAAATACCGGATGTAGACAAAGAGTTTGAAGAATGGTTGTCAGGTGAAGAAACCGAGACTGACTCTGAAGAAGAAGAAGATGATGATGATGATGATGATGATGATGATGATGAAGAAGAAGACGATATTATAAATGATCCAGATTACATACCCGAAGATGATGATGATTACGTGTCTGAAGAAGAAGAGGAGGAAGATGTTAAGGGTTCTTCGCACTGCGGAGACACATGCAATAAAAATATATGCTTTTGTGGTAGGGTCTAGGAGAGATTTAAAAAATTGAAACGGAATAAACGATTGATAAATAGACAACATGGAGCGACTTCAAGAACTAGGAATTTTTATGTATGACATCAGAAAGAAACTGACAGACAAAGAATACAAAGGTATAATGGACTCACTTTCAAAAATAGAAAAGACAACTAATACGTTGTATAAACTTACATTTTTGGAGTTCGAGCTTAATAGGGGGCCTGAAGTACGCGGTGAACATGAATTCCGTGTCCAAAACAAGACGATAAGTCGATTCTTCCAAAAGAATATGATTAAAAATCACCTCGGCGCCCGACACGGCAGAGGGGATCCCGACGGTGCTGATATTACTGGAATTGAAGACTTAACGAGAAGAATCGGTGAATCTATAAATTTACTTGACGATGGAACGTGTTGTATGCGTGGTGGTCACTGTCAGCAGGAGGAAGAAGTACACACTTGTGACTGCGACAGACTCGATTGCAACTGTCCCCAAAGAGTTGAGACGATTCAAATATGTTATGCTAAGTGGATTTTAATCGGTGCTGAAGAAGTTAAAACAACGATTAACTAATATAATTTTGTGAATTTTGTATAAACACGTGAACGATTGACGAACGGGCTCCCGGAGCTCCCGATAAAACGGGGTTTTCAACTTACTATTTTTTCGACATCCGTTTTTAAAAGTAAATTTCATTTTATCGGGAACTCCGGGAGCTTTATGTATAATATATATAATATATATATATAAATATATAATAACAGTAAGGAATTGGTCTCAAAGAGACAAGGTGTATAAAATAACATTTTCATAAAAGGTCTTTTCTATCGGGAGCCTATCGGGAGCCTATCGGGAGCCTATCGGGAGCTTCGGGAGCTTTTGTATCCCTTTTTACAAAATATACTAATTATTCACCTGAAATATCAAAATTACTTTTTAATATGTCTAACACCTTACTTTTATCCATAATAAAACACATGCGGTTTTTTTTATTTCTCTTTTTCTTTTTCTTTGGTATCTTTAACCCTTGACACAAATGCTTACTAATATTTCTAGAATTGATAAAATTAATGTTGTGTCCGTTTTCCCTATGCCAATCAATACAATCTTTCATTAAAGTTGTTGATGATACTTCAATATCAAATTTAGTAGCATTCTCTCCTTCGGTTAGGTAAGAATATACAAATTCGTAGATAGGGTCGATATTGTGTTTCTGCATGGCATAAAACAACCTTGTCTTTGGCACACATCTCACATCAAAATCACTCAAATCGAGTTTTAAAAGTTCTTTGTAAACAGACTTACATGCTGCTTTAGACTTTATATTTTTCCAAAGTTCGTCATAATATATTTTGTCTCTTTTTGGATGTGATTGTAGAATCATAAATCTTCTTGCCCCCTCGCCGACATGCATAAAATTGAGGTCGTTAGTAAACCCCAACACTCTAGCATAATTATTAACTTCGTATGCGGAAATATTTTTCTGGTTAATAGATACTGTTTCTGCCGTAATAAAATTTTTCACGGATGATTTTTTTTCAAAAGCAGCCTTTCCATCCATTTCGTTTATCTGTATTAACAATTTATTTCTTATCATGAAATTAAACTGTCCAAAGACTTGTTCCATATCTGATGTAGCAAACGTGTATTTCTTGCCAATAATACGCGCAATCCATTCACGAAGGGCATCCTTTCCCGCTCCTTCTTGGGACTGAATGAAAACACCTACACCGGGCAATATTTCGGGATACTGGATAATGTGTGCTATCCATTTAAGAAAAAAATCAGCAGCTTCCTTTTCACCACCCGACAGATGATAAACGTGATTTTTGAAGATTTCCCATCCATCATTTTTCTCTTCTGTATCTTCTATTTTATCGGCAAGAAATCCATCAAATAAATTATAAACGTCTTTTGGTGCGGTTTTCATATTTGGGAAAAAATCAACACGATAAAGCCATTTCCTCTTTTCATCTTGAAGCCACGCCTTAAAAAACGATTGTTTAAGATAACTCACACCTCCATCTCTGTTTATTGTAGGATTAATATATTTCAAAGGTAATGTGAGGTATTTATAATCACTCGCATTATACATAGTAAGTATCTTTTCATTGTTTTCATCTATGTAGGTGCTACAAAACTTAAATGGTGAAAGAAGTATGAAATCAGTTTCTTCGTGAATTAATTTCGTTGCTTTATAATTAATCCCAAGTTCTTTTGGAACTGGGAACGGATCATCGTCTTTATCGTCTTCATCGTCAGGTGGAACTGGTTGAACTTCGTCTTCATCGTCGATAAGACATTTTCCCGTGAGAAGTTCTGATTTTTGAGTATTATTTTCTTGCCATATTTCTTGATGTCTATCTGGGTTTGATTCTTTTGAAAAATGTATAATTGTCCCAAGCGTACAATCTTTAGTTTTATCACTTTCAATCTCTTTGATAAGTTCCTCCATAGTAACAGTCGACCAGCAATAATTCATACATAAGTTATAATCCTGTGTTTCGTTAAAGATGGCCCACATGATTTTTAACCAAGTCCCTCTATCATCCAAGTATGATTTTGAAATGTTATCTAAATATTTTTTGATTTCAGGTATGCCTACGAGAGAATTGGCAACAGTTTTATTCTTCAAAGCGCGTTTTCCTTTTTTAACAGATTTAGTAAGATGGTCTTGAATTCCGTTATTATACCCTTCAAACACAGGCATCTCTCCTTCACAGTTCTCCATCTTACATTCTAAATCCTCAAAAGAATTCTTATAGACCAAATCAACCTCAACATATTCGAGTTTTTGGAGACCTTCAATTTGGATTTTAGTATCTGTTGTATTTTTATCCTTTGGATGTCGCAGTCGCCACAGATGCGGTGCGCCGCTGCCGGTGCTTCGTGTCATAAAAGAGTTGCCGAAATGTTTTATGACCAAATCAACTTCCCATTCTATACCAATTGCGACATCTCTGCAAAAGTAGTCGTCAAGTTGATTATATTGCTCATGGTACGGTTTTTTAATATCAATATCAATAACGACAAAATTTTTGGATGCTGTTTCAAGATTACATGAGACATACCGATCCAATTCTCGTCTATCTTCTTCTGGTTGTTGTTTATTTTCTCTTTTTATTTTTTTGGTTCTTGATATAGTCTGACCGTATTCAAGACCCCGCCACCCATTAGTTCCTTTAGTATTAACATCTTTCCCGATGTAGTAGCCACCCTGTTCTTCCCCCATGTATTTCTTTATGATTTCAACAGGTACATTAGGAATTCTATTGAATTTTAAAAATTGTTTAACAGTCGTGCCTTTGGTCGGTTCGGTTAAAGAACTTGTTATAACTGAGGACATTATAATACTATATATTTTTCTTCGTTTAAGTATGTTAAACTATTGATTATATTTGGTGCGTGTGAACGATTGACGATTTGGGTGTGAACGATTGACGATAAATATTATTATATATTTTTTATAATGTTATTTCATATATGGATTATGGTGGTCTAGCACAATACTTGAAAAAAAGTCAGGATGACGAAGACCCGTTTATCCCCCCGACGTATATAAATAAAGTAAATGATAAGGCTGAATATGAAAAAGACATTGTTGAGACGACGGGGACGTTCTTAACGCAGCATGCGGGGGTTAATACGGCAAAGAGATTATTAAAGAAATCAAACATTCTATCATCAGAAGAAAGAGATGACCTTCTCGATTCTCTCTCTAAGGGTGAAGGAAAGGAGGGTTTATTAAATTTGAGTAAAAGATTGACTGGACGAGGCATGAAAAAAATGGGTTCAAAATTGAAAGACTTAAGCGACAGATTTGTTGGTAAATCTGAGGGTGCGGAAGATGCAGCCGTGAGAGCTGCTTCAGGTGTTCAAGAGACTAATTTAGACGCTGCAACTGATGTACTGAAGGCACGGAAGGCGGCTACTGTGGACACGTATGACCAACTTGATGATGCTGCAACCGACCGCATTTTGGATAAATGGACATCTCTAGATAAATCGAATATGAGTCAAAGTGACCAGTTTGATGCTAGAGAGAATTTAGTGAATGATGAAGCAGAACGCGCTGGATTGAGGGGTGGCGATGTCGCAGATGACGGCGGTGGTTCTGCCGCACAGGATATGGTAGATTCTTTGAGGCAAAAGGCTAGTTCCGCGGGGGACGAGGTTACAGCAGCGGTTAAGAAAGGATTAGGACGATTTGGGAAGATGGCAGATGACGCAGAATCGGCGGGCTCTGATATCGGCAAGGCAATAAGAACTGCGGGAGAAGTTGACGCAGCAGGCGGCGGGCCGGAGGATCCTTTGGGTGACGTAGCCGCCCTAGTTGTCGGTGTTGGTTCTTTGATCGGTGGTTTATTTAAAAAGACACACAAAGAGGAGTGGGCTGTACCAAAAGTAGCCCAAACATACGAGTCTTATGCCGTCCAGAAGGGGGCTTAAGCATAAATGTATAATAAAAAATTATGAAAAATATTTTTATTATATTAAGGTATAAATGGATAAAGTTGTTAGATATAGCTCTGTTCAAGGTTCGCACGATACGACTGGAAACAAAAATCTCGTGGATTTCAATATCCCGATGGATGGGAACGTATATGATTTAAGCGAAAGTTACATTGCCATTAATATTTCAAATGAAATTACAAATCCAAACGCGGTGACGACGACGGGGGCGACCGATGCGATTACCGACGGTGTTAGTAATGTCGTTACTACTTTTGATGAGGGTGCTACAGCACCAGCCGTCAGGACGAACATCGAATACAACGTGCCTACAACAACCGCCTGCTTGGTTAGAAATGCGCAGATGCACGCTGGAAAGAAAGGCATGGTAGAATCACTCCGCCGATGCGATGTGTTGAGGTCTAATCTTTATCTTTATTTAAGAGACGAACAGGAATTGCAGAATAATCCTAATGGTCTGCTTTGTATTAAAAACTCTATGGAAAATGTATGCTGGGCTCCTCAAAATGGTACTGAACTTTCTGGTGTTGGTAATACGAACCAACCTGTTCCTAGTCGGTATGTTGACCATGAGGTTCGTATTCCACTTAAAGAAGTGTTTGAGTTTGCAAGGTCGGCAGACGCTTATGATACCAATTATTGTGGAGCAGCAAAAATTCACTGTGAGATGCAGTTTGATAAATTAGCATTTGCGGACAGTAGAATTGATGCGACTAACACCCGTCGGTTTCGTGGAATTGCCGGTGAACCTTTTTTGGGCCAGTGCGAAAATATGACTAACGGCACAGGGGGAGCAAAAGACTACACAACTCTTATGACGGCTGTTCCTTGGTCAGAAATTGCCAACGACCTCGCACCTTGGTGGGTTAATCAAAAGGTAAATCTTAATGGTCGTGTAAATGCTGTTGCAATCGCCCCCGCTAAAATCGCCAAGATTAAATCTATATCGGTTTATGATGGGGTTAGTGCAATTGATGGTGAGGCGGCGGGTTCGGGTTTTTGTGTACCCGATAATGCTGGTAAATTGCTTATTGAACTTGATGGTTCTTTTGCGGATGCTGTTGCGAACGGACATGTCCTCGACCAGCTCCTCCTCACACCATATACAACTGGCGATGTGCAGAGCACCAGCATTAATTCTGTGGAACTCGTCGCCAAGGTGAATGTTGCTCCTCCTCCACCCGGCCCAATAAGTTATAATGTGTTTGATTTAGAAGAAGACACTTTTCCAGTGGTTGCAGATGCCGTGCTTTACAGATACTATTCTCTCCCACCGGGCTGTGATTGTGTTGTGTTGTGTATGGCTGATACTAGAACCTATTGCACGAATGTATATACTGGAGTTGCCAATTCTGAAATTCAATACTACAGAGCTACTTTAGATAATGTAGAGATGACCGACCGACAGGTAGAACTTAAATCCCCAGTTCACTATGATTTGGTCATTAAGGCGCTTATGGAATTGGAGCATACACCCAAGAACTTAAGAGAAACTGTGCTCCAATGGGATTACCGAACAGGTGCAGCGACTGTGGTTAGAGCACCTACTTCTATTGTTATGTTGCCCATTCCTCCTAAACCGTGGTCGCAGAAACTTGGAATAGAACTGACACCCGCCACAGGAAACGAGTTCAAGGGCCACATCGCAATATTCAAACACAGACCAGCTCAACTTTAAACAAAAATCTTTTTTTAAAATATATTGTTTTTTTTTTTTATTCATATAAACTATATGAGTGAAAATCTAGTTTACCATAGCGTTAAGCCGTCAAATGATTTACAAGGAAGCGCGGGGTTTACTGAATATAATACAATAGATTTTAACTTGGTGGCAGATGGACGTAAGTTAGTGCCGAACACGATAAGAGTCTGTGGTCAACTTTTAGTAGAGAAGGCTGGTACAGCAGTGACTACAACACAAGATATTAAGTTAGATCATACAATCGGGGCTCATGGTTTTTTTGAAAGTTGGCAGTGCGAAACTGAACAGCAAGTATTAGAAAATCTCCAGAACTACCCCCGTTATTGTGCTATGGAGGCGGCTGTTCACACACAAGACGGAGATTATTGTTCAGGTGAATATCAGGCCGAATTGAGGGGCCCTCTTCCATATAACGGAAAGATTAATTGTGAACGTGTTGCCCCAAACGCTGTCAGTGCCGTAGCTGCAGCACGCTTGGCAGCGTCTCCAGTTGAATCTACTTTCGCAATCAAGCCAAGAGTTTGCTTTAACCGTCAGCAGGGAGGTATGTATTCTTTTTCCAAAAAAGGAGCAATTAAAATTAGTTGTAACTTAGCAAGAAACGGCCACGCACTTTCGGGCGGTGATACTGTTGCGGGAACAGCAACCTATCAATTGAAAAACGTGAGACTTACTTTCCAGTCTGTTCCTGATGATGGAAAACAAGATAAGATACTTATGGATTCTTATGTTTCAATTAAATCATCGATGGTTTCAAGTCAGGCCCATATCTCAGCTCGTGTGCCGAGCAAAGCAGTTAAAGGTGTTTCTATTTCCTTCTTAAGACAAGCGCAAGAAGGTTCTCTTTTAGAAAATGTTTATGCTTTAGAGCCTCTTCCACAATTAGCGGAGGTTGAGTATGGATTTAGAGATACATTAAATAATTTCATCACGTATCCAATTAAGGATTTAGGAGAGGCTTTAGAAAGAGGTATAACTTCTATGGAACATGGTCGCCCGCATAATAATTCATGCAATCCATCTATGAGGAAGGCAAATAAAGGATACATTTTGGGTACGGACTTTGATGGCCAGTTTGTTGACTTATCAGGACAGAAATTCGGTCTCCAACTTAAATCTAACTTCTCTGGGATTGCGAGTGATACAAGATTAGTATTCATGTACTTCCACGCACAGCTTTTATTGTAAATAAGAAAAAAAAAATAATGAGAAAAAAATATATAAGATGAATATATAAAATGACAACAAGAGTTCATTATATAGACCCTGAAACGGACATAGCAAACAAGAAAGTTGAGTTTAGACTTCACGGACAGGCTTATCTCAATAATCTTAAGGTACTTGTAAGTACTCATGGTGCTGGTGGGGCCAAAGCAAATGATTTGGCAGGACTTTACGGGGCCATCAAGCATATTAGACTTTTAAGTAAAGGGGTGGAAGTTGATTCCCTTAGATTTGCGAACTATTACATGGCATTCAAAAATATGAGTAAGACAAATGAGAGGAACTCCTCCATGAGAGGTCAGTTAAATAAAGCATCGATGGGTTTTCAGATGACCAACAAACTCCAGTTTGAAGATAGAAACATTCTCGCTATAGGAACTGTTGCTAGCAGCGACAATCCTCATGCTGGAGTCATTTACCTTCGTGAAGCATTACCCATTTTAAACAACGTTGATATTTTGAACACTGCTATTTTCCCCGAATTAAAAATTGTTATTGAGTATAATACTGAGGAAGACTTGAAAAAGATGGCATCCGCAAATGCGACAACATCCGCTCCCGCAATACTCATTGCAGAGGAGGTTCTTGATGCCGAAGCTATCGCCCAGTCAGCAAAAATATCTGGTGTGAATTGGATGGCAATAGAGCAGGATCAGATAGTCCTGCCTGCGGTCTCACATGGCGTTGTCGCTGGAACAACACAGTCCCTCAAGAGGAAAATAAATGGTTTTGACGGGAAGCATGTCTCTAGAGTTGTGATGTTCAAGCACTTATTTCCTTTGGATAAAAATGTAACGGCTGGCACATCTGTCGCTTGGGGGGCATATTCTAGTTACGTGCAGAATGATGAAAAGATTAATTTCAATTTGAATGGTAGAATGATGTTTGCTGGAGCCGGACTTGAAGAGCAAGGAGAAAAAATGATGCTTTTGGCTGATACTTGGGGGCCGATGAATTTAATTCCGTATGGAGCGCAAACAAGTGTGGGTTCTGATGTAGGACGTGGTGTTGATAGTCTTCATAATTACGGTACTCCCAGCAGAGCAGGCACAGATGCTAATCCACGAACGAGTGAAAAGGTAGGTGCTCAGGATGTTGTGGGTTTTGCGGTTAGAGACCGTGTGAATACTCTTGAACTTGATTACACACGAGTCGGTCTTGCCGATACTGACGACCCAAAGCGCCAAAATGAATCTTTATTGATAAGATTTTTTGCCGAAGTTCGTAAACAGATTACATTTAGTAAAAATGGAGTAAGGGTAGATTATGCTTAATAAATTTTATTTTTATTTTATTATTATAGTTATATACTATGACTATAATAGAATTAAGGGAACTGAATGCCAATAGTACATCCCGAAATAATACAGGGCAAGCTGGAGATTTTACAACAGCTATTAGCGAAAATTTGACGATGTATAAAGGTGATGTGCTTCAATTGAAGTCTGCTTTTTTAGACACATCAGACGAAAATAGTGGACGAATTATTGTAGAACCCGACGAAGTTGATGGAATAGACTGCACTATAACAACGAGTTTCGGTTATTACATTAATGACTGGGGGGGGACACCGATTTCTGATATTGTGGGCACTGGCACTATCGCCAACCCTGAATTTCCAAGGGGAACTGTAGCGGACAGTAGAACCTATTTTCCGCCACGAGCAGGCGGAGCTGCCACGCAAGCAAACGCACGTAATTATGTTAATAGTTATAAATCAGCACACGGAACTGACCCCGATGATGTAGAATTAATTACTGGAATTCAAATTGGATTAGACCCACACAACGGCATTCCAAATCTTATGAAAGAGTCAGGAATAAGAATGTTGTTTTTTGAATATGAAGTGCCCAAAGAAGAGGCTGGAGCACCTACACAAGTGAGGACGGTTCAGATG
>VMHT01155660.1_pt1 | contig 15458 bp, 22 predicted proteins | sample 4693611 | NCBI WGS metagenome assembly VMHT01 (sample SAMN12280063, study PRJNA550983) | marine metagenome | isolation source: seawater sampled from same location over 5 years 0.02-0.2 micron viral filtrate | place: USA: collected off the coast of southern California halfway between the port... ... | reverse complement strand
TTTTTTTTTTATGATTTTTTTATTTTTTTTTTAAAGCGGTATAAATCCATCACAATTGTCGGCCCACTTACCCCTACTCTTACCTAATTTGGGTAAGCCGTCAGGGTGAGACCCTCGGATCTCACCGGTATCGGCGTTTTCGTAGTAGATACCTTCTATATAGGGTGCTCCATCATCACACTCAATCCATTCTTCATCATCATCCGCTATGTAAGGCTCAATAGCCGCCACCCTCTCCGATACGGATACCGCCTGGCGCGGCGATGGCGTCAAATCAGGCTCATCCTCTGGGTCGTTGATGATGCCGTATGAAGCCAGAGCCACCTCCACAATCGTTTGAGGCTCATCCTCAGGCTCATCCTCCGGCTCGGTGCCCTGAAGTAACTGAGCGATCTTAGCCTGAGCCTCCGCTAACTGGCCCTCCAGGTCAGCGATACGCCGATCCTTATCATCAAGCGGTACCATCTTCTTTTTCGGTTTCTTGACCTTCGGAGCCGTTGATCCCTTGACGGCTCCATATTCTTGTTGTTCGATAATCTCAACACCATCCAGATTTTTTGTCCAGTGACAGCGATAACCCTTATCATCAGGTACATCCATATACCTTTCAGGTAGAAAGTCATCATCAATCAGGCCGTATCGTGCGATACCGCCGGCCTTTTCTACCTGTGTGCGATGTCTCTTACAGAAACACCTCATCTCGCCAGTACGAGGTATCAGTAGGTAATGAGGGTCGTCTAAACCCTCTGGATCGGTGGCTATCGGTAGATCGCATCGGAGTGGATGTCCAGGTATGCTACCGGCTGGATTACGGCCTGATGTGAAGCGACGAAACGAACAGGTAGGCCAGTCGTCTTTGTCATACCGAGACCAGGCCTGGCCGTGATCGTTGTTACGCAGCCACTCTCCGATCTGGGCCCCACGCGTGCCGGCCATAGTGAGGTTGCGTTTTTTTGCTTGAGTTATTGATACAACGGCGTGGGCTCGAGGGCGGTTGTGGATGTGAGGTATGCTCCCCCTCACACTCAGGCTGCCTATACCGATTTGAGGCCGACCTTGCTAAATTGACGCGGTGGATTGACGCGGTGGATTTACTTGACGCGGTGGATTGACGCGGTGGATTGTTGATATTGATGCTGAGATCTGATCGATTATGAAATCAAATTTATAGCCCTCCGAAAAAAATTTTTCGCAGAGGGGTTGCGTTTTTTTGCTTGAGTTTATCAATAATTTTTTTTTATTTGTTTCTGATATACGATGTCCTATGTTGTAGCCATACCCTCATATAATCGCCCTAACGAAATTACAAAAAAAACTTTACCCACCCTCAAAGATGGCGGCGTTGATAAAAACAAAATTTATGTATTCGTCGCTAATAAACAAGAAGAAAAAATATATCGTGAGGCTATGGATCCGAATACTTATCATAAAATTGTCGTCGGTAAAAAGGGTATAGTTAATCAAAGAATATTTATTAGTAAATATTTTAAGCCAGGTACTATGATAGTTTCTATGGATGATGATGTCCGTAATTTAGTAAAATTATCAGGTGATAAATTAACTAGATTAACTGATTTAGATTCGTTTTTTAAAAAAGCCTTCGCTACACTCAAAAAAGAGAAACTATTTATGTGGGGTGTTTATCCAGTTAAAAATTCATTATTTATGAAAAATAATATTACTACGGATTTAAGATTCGCTATCGGTGTAGTCTATGGATTTATTAATCGCCACGATAATAAATTATATCCAAATACAAGGTATTGTTGTAAAGAAGATATAGAACAATCTATATTATTTTATTTAAAGGATGGAGGTATTTTGAGGTTTAATAATATTTCATTCAGCACAACCTTTAAGGCTCCAGGTGGATTAGGGAGCGACAGAAAAAAAAGAAATATTCAGGATAAAGAGGCTCAAGAATATTTAGTCAAACAATATCCGAATATTGTTACCCCTAAATTTAGAAGGGATGGTACTCCAGAAGTTATGTTAAAAAGAAACCCTAAATAGTAAAAGTGTTATTATTACACTTTACAAAAATCAAAGTAATTTAATTAATAAATTAATTTTTCTATGAAACACTTTAAAAATCAAAAGTGTTATAATCGCACTTTACATCGATACTCTGATATTACCGACGCTATCAATAAAGTATAATGAATCATAAGCGACATACGCGTCAATATTAAAGGCTTCATTCGCTCCAGCCCCACCCTGGACATTAAGTAACAGAGAAATAGGTAACGAGCGATCGGCGGTATTAACACCTGACTCAAGAGCAGTACGCTGAAAGGACTCTAAGTCCATAGCGACTGGACAGAATTCATAAGACGGCACAGCGACACCATTACCAGGGTCACGGACCATCTCTGCGACATTACCTCTATTAACAGCATAATTGATAGTCGATAACGATCCAGTACCATTAACAGACGATACAGAGCCCCAGCACTTCGCTAACTCACTAAAGGCCTCACCACGCGTGAAAGCCGAGGTACCAGCAGCCCCATTCCAATCGCAGACAACTGGCGTAGGAGGATAGACCACGCTACCAATTTTAATCTGATAATCTTGTAAAGTCATATTACCACCGAAAGACAAGTTAAACGACTGCGAGTGATTACCGGCTCCGGCACCTGCGGCGTATGATTGAGACGCTCCAACAAAGAATAACGATTTGAGAGATTTACGACGAGCAGGGACATTAATCGTCTGAGTACCGGTAGCCCCAGCCGAGACCTGGCCAGAGAAGTGGCTATAATCAACGCCGTTGAGGACTAATTTACCACCGGAGACCTCTTGTACCATACGGAGTTGAGCATCTACTTCAGGGCCGACTTCTACGAGTTGTGCGATGTAGCGGACATCATCAATCGTGTAGGTAGGCGCCGCGACAGCCCCACCATACGCTCCAATATCAAGACCATCGGCTAATTCTATCTCAATTGTAATAGGCGACGAGCCAAGCATCTGAAGCGGAACCATCTTATCTTGAGTAGTACCGAGTAATCCATTCATCAAGGGGATAGAGAAAGTGTATGAGAGGCTACCACCACCGCCACCTGGGAAATCAACAACCTCCGAAGAGTTACACGGAGTATTAACAGTAGCACCAGATACCTGATTAGCAGGCATAGGAGCCGTAGAGGTACCCTGAGCACGAGAGTTACCAAAACGCTGGCCTTCAGTTAGCGATCTGTGGGCGACGCTATCAATACCACCTTGACAAGGTAAGACAATAGCACTCATAAGTTTATTGTAATGATTAACATCTGAGAGAACATTACCGGCCTGCTCGATACGGAGGCGTCTTATGAAGCCGTGGCCACCTCCGAAGTCAAATCCGCAGGTATTAGCCGCCGAGTTTGTATATCTAAAGCGGAGATACGAGTGACGCGTATCTAAGAAGGCCGAGGCCGCAACATCAATACGAACGATATTGTTACCAGCCGACGTAAAGGATTGTCCATTAGTCGGAAAGAAACTTCTACGACGCGAGCGGCTCTCAACGGCGAGCGGCAAAATTTTTGTGTAATCTACATTAGACGGAAGGACACGATCAGACATTATTTATACTTAATGAAATAGAAAAAAAATAATTAATTAAAAATTTTAATCGCGATTAGGAACCATAGTAATTGAGAACTGAAAACTATAAGTACCAACATCCGCGGAGTTAGCACCAGCGGCGTTTGATACAAGATAAGCACGCGAATCTAATCCAGGATATCTTAATGTTATTGTTGATTTACCTCCGAATGGATTAGCACACATAATACCCTCAGTACCGCTATTCATTATACCGGTGTATGAATACTCTCCGAGATTTGTTAGGCCAGCCGTTAAAGCCCCACCCAGGCCTCCATTCAGCGTAAGTTGTATAGGTACAAGTTGTCTGAAACCACCTTGATGAGTTTTACCGAACCCATCATCACCAGGATTAACAGAAGTCTGAAAATTAAGAGCCGATTGACTAGAGGGTGCGTCTAATACTACCTCTAAACAGCCCACTTTAGCAGTCGTATGAACACCCCCAGGGGCGATTACGTCAAAGAGGGCATCATTAATAGCGGCGTTGATACACTGAGCCTGAACACAATCAAGGGTAACCTTCACTTGATTGTAATGATTCGAATTACCAAAGGAGGTTAAAGGGGGTATCATAAATTCATATCTACCTTTTTGAGGTGTAGAATTTTGAGCATTCACAACTACAAGGACCCTGTATTTTAATTTTTCTTCATCAACAGATAGTACCTGGACAGAATTAACTTGATTTGACATTATATATTAATTAGTATTATTTTTTTTTGTAATAATATAATTTTTAATTTTTTCATAATATTTGATATGTATCAACTCAACACCAAAACAAAAATTTAAAAATAAAGACAAGAATAATAAATCCATTATATATTATAACAATATAATAATGAGACAAAAAGAACTCGTACTTAATATATTAAGAAATTTAGACTTTCCGAAAACACAGCGGCCGAATGTATTACGGACTGGACAATCAGGTTATACTGGATTTGTTTTAGGGCGAGTAACATCGTGGGCCGGTAAGGGTCCTAAGGCTGGATATAGAAAAATATTATCTGTGAAAACTACACAACCTAAATATAAACAATTATACAAAGAGGCCAAAAAATTAATGAAACAGAAAGATATCGGCTTTAATTTTACATCAATACAATTTAATAAAAATCATAGAGCGGCCAAACATCTTGATGCTAAAAATACTGGAGTATCTTATATTATCGGTTTAGGTGATTATACAGGTGGCGACTTGATTATTTATGATAAAGACGGCAAAAATCCAGTTTATCATAATATTAGAAATAGGTTTTACAGATTTGATGGATCTAAATATCCACACGAAACTGCTCCTTTTAAAGGTGAAAGATATACTTTAGTATTTTACTCAACTTAAGAAAGTGTTATAATAACACTTTTAGAATTATCGAAGGGCTCTTTGTATTTGTTTCGCTCCAGTCCTCGCGGCTTGACCGCTTTTAGCCGCCGCCGCTCCGTGCTTCATCGCACCCATAAAATTACCGCGTCTCATATCTTCTGCGGCTCTTACACCTTCTTGAGCGGCTACAGCCCCAGCCCTCGCCGTCCTCGCCCCTTTTGATACAAGAGCCGCACCCCCTTGTACTGTTTTAGCCGTGGCGGCGACCCCTGCTAACGCTCCGGCTAAAGGGGCTCCAATACCAGTCGCCGCCGCTAAAGGTGCGGCTACACCTGCTACAGTACCAATAGTACCTGCGACGGATCCGATCTTATCAGCGATGTTACCAATACCAGTAGCGTGCTCGGCCACAAACTTAGCCCCCCTTGTAAATAAACTATCATCTTTTTTACCGAGGTCAGAAGACTTCTTTACGTGCTTTTTACCAAAAACAGAATCAAAAATACCCATTATTTATAATAATACTTATTTCTTTTTTTGAGGTTTTTTAGATTTCTTTTTTTTAGTTTCGCGAGGCTTCTTCTGTGGCTTAGGTTGTTGTTGTTGTTGTAGATCTTTTAATCTTTGTTGAGTTTCATCATAAGATTTTTGATACTCAAGCCTTCTATCAGGTGGAGGCGGTAAATCTTTATCCTCAATAAATTCTAATTTTAATGAAATATCAAAATTTAATCCATTCAGATTAATAACTTGATTTTCTTGATTTGTAAGGGTTATAGAAATTTCAGTAATCGCTTTTACTTTTAATAATAATTTATGGACATCTCCATCAATAGGCTTAATTGTAATAATACCTCCAGGCTCAGTATTAATCGGTACTCTTGTTAAAATATCTGAGAAGCCCCCACCTATGTGTGAATCTAATACAGAAGTAGTCGATAAATTAGTCCTTAAAAATAATGATCGGATTGAGTTCGTCATATCAACTACATCATCTCCAAATAAATAATAAGAAGGGGTAGTTAAGAAGGGACCAGAGCGACTAGTATCTACTCCGGTACCTGGAGGTACCGCAGGTGGATTACTATATCCATAATAAAACTCTTGTAATCCTGCTGGATCTCTTTCTACGAATGGATCTCCAGTAGTATTAAAACTATCAAAACCTAACTCTTCATTCATATCTTCTACTTGAGAGGCTCCATTAATTAAACCGAGTGTGACTCGTAATCCACCTATCACGCATCTGAATTTAAATTTTAAAGATACCGGATCAAATCTAACTTCTAATGGATTAACAGGGCCGGCACTCTCTACATTAGAAGAAAGATAATTAGCCAATTCTACTGCGTTATAATTACCCTCAGGTAAAATTAATGAGGTAGCCCCCACAGGTGTTAAATCAAGAAATCCGTTCGCATCATAAGCGGCTGGCGTGTTGTAGGCTGTAACGGCGTAATCTAATCTACAATTCACACCTACTCTGAAATTATAAAAACTATAAGGTATCTCCGCTGAGAAAACAGACATTAGCATAGTATGATGTTCAGGTACAACAATAGGCTCTTCTAATGTGAAAGAAAAATCAGATTGATTATTCTGAAAAGTAGCCGTCGCATCTTTCGAATTAATATATAAAACTCTTGAGGCTTTTGTCTCAGTCTCTTTATAGGCTGCGATCATCTATATTTATAAACTTATAAAAAATTTGATTTAAAAATAAACTTTGTTATATTAACATAAATATAATGTCGTACTTAAGATCACTCAAAAAATCACTTATCAATAAACATCCGGAGACTAAAGAATCCACAATTGATTTATATATCAATAATGTAGAAAATATTCTGAAATTTATAATCGGTAAAGAAATAACTTCTCAACAAGATTTACTATTGATTGTTAGAAATATACCCCTATTAGAAGAGTATTTTGATGATAATAATCGTAGTGATACTACTCGTGCTAATTATTATAGTTCATTATTAGAAGTATTAAAAGCGATTGATAATCCAGTCAAGGGCGTAGCCGCTGGTATCAAAAGGGTAAAAACCCAGAGAGATAAATATAGAAAGAAATATGATAAAATTGAGGATGGATTAAAATCAAAAAAACAAGATGAAAATTTTACAAGTAAAGAAATTTACGGAGAAGATATGGCTGAAATTATTAATGATAAAATTAATCAATATGAAAAGAAAATTAAAAACAAATCTGAAGATAAAGATTTACTTCAGATCTGGATGATATTAAAAATACTCAGAGAGTTTAGATTTCGTAATGAAATCGCTACGCTTGAGTTTGTAGATAAAAAAACTTATGATGATGAAGTATCTCAAGAAGGGCCTCTTAAAAGAAATCTCATAGTAATGGCCCCTGATGGATGGTTTATCTCAAAAAATCAATACAAAACTGATAAAAAATACGGAGAAAATATTATACCTCTTGAGGGCGATATACTTAAAGATTTTAAATTTTATTACTCAAAAGTAGGCGATGGTATGTTATTTAAATCATCGTTTCAGAATGGTAAAAAGAGGCCGAAAATTATGACCTCGAATGCCTTAACAAAATATATAACAAAGTGGAGTAATAAAGAATTACCTCCGGTAGTATTAGAAGACGGCTCACAGAAGCCGAGAAATTTATCAACAACTATGATAGTTAAAATTTATGAATCAAAGGAGCACGGAGCCAGTAAAAAGAAATTAATCAAAGATAGTAAAAATAGAGGTAACAAGCCTGAGACTATGTCTAAAGTTTATGTATCAACTAAATAATAGAAAGTGCGATTATAACACTTTCGTGTTTTAAACAAAAATTTGATTTTAAATTTGATTTTCTATTTGACCTTTACAAATCAAGAAAGTGTAATAATAACACTTTGAGTTTTAACTTAAAGATAATCCGTTTAGTAAATTTAACAAGTTGTTTAATCTACAAATTAATTATGACTAAATTTAAGTTTTCTGAAAAATATAAGATGATTGATAGAATTAAAAACCGATTAAAAAAAAACCCTGATGTAACAGAAGATCAAATCAAAAGTTATAATCGGAGAGCCCTCGGACCTTCAGGGGCTTTTCTTATGACCCATATTGATTTGATAGAAGATTTAAACCGAGATAGATTATATTATAGAAAAAAGTGGCTGGAGGAGAGAGATGAGAGACGCCACCTTGAGGTTTGTCTTGAGAATAATAAATACAATAGAATGAAGAAATTAATCATAGAAGAATTCACCGAGGGGTCTTATGAATATCAACAGGTATTTTGTATAGAAGAGCATCAAGAAAAGATGAAAAAAGAAAAAGAAAAAAACGATAGAATACAAAAACTTAAGGATGAGATATCTGAGGCTGAAAAAATAGGTGAAGTGAGATTAGCCGAGCACTTAAGAGACTCATTAAAGTTTTATACTGAGCCTTTACCTAAAAAGGATGATGATTATTATTCATCATTAAAAATATATCAAACAGGCGATTGTGTTGATAAATAACTTTTAAAATAATCCCACGCCTCCCTTACTTTACGAAATAACTCTGGGGTACCGCCCTTATCAGGGTGAGCCCTTAAAACAGATTTACGATAGGCCTTCTTCATATCATCATCGGAGGCTGATTTACTTAATCCAAATACGCAGTAAGGATAATCTTTATCTAATTTTTTATCAGAGGGTTCTTCATCATTAAAGCCGAAAAACCCTTGAGCGAATCGTCTCGCATATTCACTCCATCGATCTTGTTCTTCTTTTTCGCGAGCCCTTTTAGCCCTTTCTTGAGCCTTTTTTCTCTCTCTTTCATAATCTTGATAATAGTCAGGTAATTTATTAAATACTCCGCCGTGTGGATAACTGGAGCAGGGGTAAGCCACCCACTTATAATCGCGTGGATACCAACACCCCCCAACATTAATATAACTTTTATCAAATATCTTTTTCATCAATAGTATTTGATATATTTTCTATATTACCTTTTTAAATATTATGTATTTTAAACAATTAGTTTGTAAATTGTTAAAAATTTGTAAAAGTAAATTATAATGAAAAGCGTATGTGAATTATTTTTAAAGGATGATATATCGTTATCAAAGATAAACCCAGATAATATAGAAAAACCTAAAACACTAAATATCAATCTATTTATGAATTATAATCAAGGGGGTAAAAGGGGTAGAAAATCTGAAGTAGAAAGAAAACGATTATCTGAAGAATGTAAATTTAAAATCCAAAGAAAGGATTTAATTATAGAATTTGATTAAGGTAATTCACGCCACCACCACCACCCATTATTATATTTAGAATCATACTCACCTTTTTTGATTTTTTCTTCTATCATATTTAATTTCGTTACATCACCTTTAATATCAATTATAGACTTTTTGATATTAACGATCTCTTTTGATATAGATGAAAGTTCGGCTGATATCTGTTTGAGTAAGTTATTGTTTTTTATCGCTTTTTCAGACATCTATAGTTTTACAAATATTTCTTTTCTGTTAATAGGTTTTATTTCTATTTTAGGACAATATTTAAATTGTTGATATTTTCTTTTACCTTTACGAGAATTAAGATCAGCGACCTGTTGATAAGTCATATCTAATTCATTAGCGAGGTCTTTAAGGGTCTCAACATTAATATCCAGTAGGACTATTTCATCGTTAAAATCGTGATATATTTTACAATTATACATCTTCGTTAGGCTACTATTAATTTCTAAAATATCTTTAAATTGTTTATATCACAATACTTTGATGGAGAGCACAATTTTTAAGGATACCTCTCGGATGAATTAATCCGTGAAACCAGTTTGAGATTATAGAGGCCTCAATACCTAATACATACGAAACATCTTTGATAGTTTTAAACTCCATAATTTTTAATAAATCTGTTTTATCTTCACCTTCGAATAAATATAAAATCCAGTTATTCTTTTTCATTATAGTATATCAAATAAATTATCTCGTTAATTTGATATAACCGCCTCTGATATGATCGCTAGTTGATGTTGTAAATATTGTTATTAACATAATCTTATCACTCGCACCAGCCATAGTCGGAGATAAACTAAACTCAGCATTAGTATTACCTGCGAAGTTAAGAGAGGTATAACCAGTCCCACCATAAGTAGTTACGCTCGCACACATAATCGATCTACTAACCGCGGCCCCTGATGAATTAGTAGCATCAATTCGTACGGCTGTCGCAGTATAATTAACAGGTATAATGAAATATCCGCAAATTTCTAATGATGAAGTTAATACTTTTAATGTGCCGTGAATTTTCGCTGAAAAATCATCTTCTACACCAATATTAAAATAACTTGAGTCATCATTAGGATAAAAATTACCCATCTCAATACTCATCCGTAAATCACCTGCGACATCAAAAACATTAGGAGGATGGATAATATTTGTAGAATCGGTTAAATTTACATTCGTCAAATTAGTATCTAAATTAATTGTCCGAGCCGCTTCGCCATCAAAAGTAGAGCCACTCGTATAAGATAAATTAGTACCAGCAGATAAACCCTCCGGTACCTTTAATACTGTTAATTCGGTGCCGTCAAAATCAATAGTATCTTCATCCGGTTTCGCGGAGATTGTATCAGGATTAGTGGCCGTATTAATTTCTATACCATTACCAGCCTGATAAGTTGTATCTGTATCCGTTGAGGATATAGTAATCGCGGCTGAACCATCATAAGTAGTACCTGAACTAAAAGTTATATTCGTCCCTTGAGTTAAAGAATTCGGTACTTTTAATACTTGATTTTGTGCCCCTGTCCCACCAGTATTATTTATCGTCGTACCATCATTATCAGTTGAGAAAGTAGTACCTGTTAAATCCATACCATTACCAGCCGTATATTCGGTATTTGTATCAGTAGCGATAATTGTATCAGCCACAGATCCATTAAAAGAAGGATTACCTGACGCATAAGTTATATTCGCTCCAGCAGTTAAGGGTTGTATAATACCAGTATGAGTATCCCATACGGCTGGCTGATCCGGACCTCCGGAGACTAAAGCCTGACCGGCTGTACCTGGATTTATCTCGGCTCCGAGGCGTATCTCACCACTATTATCAATACTCGTAAAAGCACCTCTCTTAAGTCCAGTTATAGAAGACATACTATAAATTATAAATTATTTTATTTTAAATTATATACGAATGGATTATGTTAAATTAATAGAAGAAAATACAAAACTCAAAAGTAGAATCAATAGGAGACAGAGGATAGCCTCCGAATTACGGAGAGTACAACAAGAGAACAGAGACCTCAAAAAAACCATAGAATTATTGACATTAAAATTGACTAAAAGTTGTTAAAAATTTGATTTCGATATCGACTTAGATTTAATCATTAGAAAAACAATAGAATGAATAGAATGGATACCGCAGAAGATTTACAACAAATCGCTCGATTCAATAGTGATATAATGACACAAGAAGAGATGAAACAAATATACTCTCAAAAAAATTATGAGATTAAGAAACTGAAAGAAGAGAATGAAAAACTCAAAAAGGAGAATAAAGAATTAAACGATAGAAGGGCTAATTTTTACCTTCACTTTACTGAATATGTTTATGAATACGATATCCAAAGTTTTGATGAGTGGCTTGAGATGGAGGGGCTTAAAAGAATATTTAATGGTAAAATTGATGAGATTATTAGTGATTAAAATTGACTAAAAGTTGTTAAAAATTTGATTTCTATATCGACTTAGATTTAATCATTAGAAAAACAATAGAATAATGGCTGATAAACAGACCTACGCAAATATCAAGAGAATGAAAGAAGAGAATGAGGAGTGTATGAAGATGTTGAGAGAGAATGATGAAGAGATTAAAAATCTGAAAAAAGAGGTTAAATCACTTCGCTGTAGTGAGGTTAGCGTAGAGGATCATCAAAAGGTCTGTGATTTTCTAAATAATGAAGCCGAGGAGTATAAGAAAAAGTATCAAGAAGCGAGAGATGAGTTACGTATATATAAGATGACCGCTGACGAGTACTCGGATGTATTCGTGAAAGTCGGCGAGTTAGTTGAGAATACTAATCTACCTCGTATCGGAGAACAACTCGTAATTGAGTTTAGAAAAATCAAAGAAGAGAATGAGTATTTAAATAACAGGTATAAGAATGCGATAAAAATTATTGACGCTACAGAGGCTTACGATATTGATTTAGATTGTGATAATGAAGTTGATGATTATCTGGAGGGTCTATTGTAATTACTTCTTGACTAAATTTTTGTAAAATTGAGCCCTCCGGTAAGTAGTGAGCGAAGGATTATATTTAGTTTTAGGATTTTTATAATTTTTTATTACGTGATCTGCGAATTTATTCACACTCATACCCATACTCGCAGCCTGTTTAGTGAAAGCACCTTCTTTAAGATTTTTATAAGGATTAGATTTCTTAGGAGCCATTATATATATTAATCAATTTTTTTTCTCAAGATATTATTAAAAAATTTACACCAGGAGTTTTGTTGATCTTGTCTTCTTTTTTCTTCTAACTCAAAAACCATATCTAAATAATCCAGTTGTTTTTGTAATGTATCCATCATAGAACTAACTTCGCATCGCACTTCATCAATATCCATTATGTTTATATTACAATAATATAATTAATTTTTTAACTAATTATGAAAAGTGTTATTATTACACTTTAGTGATTTTAAAGTCTTTTCGATACGAAAAGTGTTATTATTACACTTTCTTAGATTTACTAAAAAAATATTTATTTAATGTAAAAATATTTCTATGAAAGTTTATAAATATGGACGGACTTGATGAAAAGATATTAGATGAATTAAAAGAAAAAGCGATTGAGCGCAGCGATGATATGGAGATAACAGACAATACTATTGATGAAGATGAGACGACCCCTCCGTCACCGGTAGCCGCTTCAGAGCCCTCCAAACCTGTAAAAAAAACGAAGAAAGTAAGATCTGAAAAACAGAAGGCGGCCTTTGAGAAAGCGAGAATTAAAAGGGCTGAAAACCTAAAAATAAAAAAACAATTACAAGCGGAGAAAAAAGAACAGAAAAAACAAGAAAAAGAACTAGTTAAAAAACAGGTAAAAGAAAGATTAGAAAACCCTAATTACCCTGTATTACCACCTGAAGAGGCCATTAAGTCGCGGTCTAATCCAGTTGTTAGATATCAAGATGATACAACGGCTACCCTTGATGAAGGCTTCCCTTACAGAGAACAAGTAGTCAATAATTATTATTATTATGGACATCAGCCTCAAGATATACCAGATCCGAGACCTCCGAAGAGAAAGCCCAAGAAGAAAAAGAAGATGGTATCGCCTCCACCTGAATTTGAGTCGGAGACAGAGTCGGAGGTGTCTGATGTATCAGAAGTGGATGAACCTGATACTTATCGAGAATTACAACAAGAGCCACAAGAGTATGTAGAACCACCTGAGCCAGAGTATCCAAAACTTAAATTTAGATTCGCATAATTTTAATATATTTTATTAATCAATAATATAATGACATCAATCAAAGAAATACCTTATGATAAACCGATTAATATCACTAAGTATGAATTTACCTGTGATGATGTGGATGAAACTATACCTCCGCCTTTACCTCAGAAAGGTGGCTTCGCTATGTTAATTATAGGCCGCCCAGGTATGGGTAAAACAACACTCATCTTATCATTAATTTGTAAAAAGGGTAAAGCGTTTAATAGAAAGTTTGATAGAGTTTATTTATGGAGCCCTTCACTCATAACTATGAAAGATGATCCGTTTGAGTTGATACCTGAGGATCAGAAATTTGAGGAGGCTACTTTTGATAATGTCTCAGAAGTATTAGACGAAATCAAAGATAGCGGAGAAAAAGTATTATTTATTTTTGATGATGTAATATCAGATTTAAGAGGTAAAGGTAAAGGTCAAATAGAAAATTTATTACAAAAAATATTTTTTAATAGACGACACCTCGCTGGATCCGGTGGATCATTATCTATTATCGCGACATCACAAGCATACAATAAAATAGATACTAAATTAAGAAAGACAGCCAGTCAAATTGTCTTCTATAAAAATTTACATAAAAAAGAAACCGAATCAATATTCGATGAAGTAATATTAATACCTAAAAAAGAATTTACAGATACATTAAGATACGTCTTTAATAAGAAGCACGACTTTCTATATATAGATACAACACAAGACCCAGACAAGATGTTACACAAAAATTTTAATCAATTATCAATTAAAAGCCCTAATATTACAGAAGATTTATTTTAGAAGTCTCCTAAATAATTTCTTTTCAGCAGTAGTTAAGGACAGAAATTGTCGCTCGTCTGGATCGTAATCTGGATGTTCTGGATCACCAGCGATAAGAAGATCATCTAATACCTGTTTATCATTATACGAGAAACACTTACGAGGTTTTTTAGGTATTTGATTTTTAAGATCTTCTATTTGACCTTTGAGATCATCTATCTCTACGGAGGCCTCCGCAGGTGTGAAATAAGTAACTTCGCCGTCAAGAGGCGACTTAGCACTTAAACTTTGAGACATCGCCAGTCTCCACATCATAACCTCTTCTTCTAATTGTTTAACCTCTGTAGTCCCTTCTTTCCAAATTTCTTCTATTTTTTCTAACTCTTGTTTATCGTGAGTTAATTCATCCATCTCTTCTGTTAATTTTTTAATTTGACTGGCTAATTTAAAAACATCGGTTTCTAAATTACATCTTACCTCAATATTAGTATCCAAATCTTTTTTCAGTTTTTCATAATCTTCTTTTAGATTAGGTGAATCATAATATTTTTCATAGATACTTTCTCTGTATTTAACAGATGCTAAGAATTCAGTATCATCATTAATCTCATCATCCCATTCATAAATTTCTCTGATTTTCTTGAGAGTTTCAGCCATTATTGTTTTGTTTTAATTACAAAAATTAACTTTAAATCAAAATCAAATTTTTATAGATTTAAATCCACGCCTATGTAATTTCTTTTGAGGGCCTCACATCTCTTACTGACATAATCATTATGACAAGTCATATCAAGAATATTATCATCTTCATTAGAATAAGTTTTAATGAAATAATCTATTTGTTCATCAGTTCTCGTAATACCGCTTTTATCTTTTCGGATAGGCCAGTTTTTATAAGTTGTCGGATATCTCCCCTTATGACCTCCCTCATCTGTTTCTTCACCCCAGCCCTCTTTTATCTTACAATCTCCATAATATTTTTGTGATCCCCCATAAATAACTTTTCTTTTTTTATGAAAATCATTACCCTCCATCTGTGGATTGTAGGTACTTTTCTTTTTATAATAAATAAATATTTCTTCTACTTGTCGTAACGGCTGATATTTAGCCTGAAAAAATCCAGTCTTATTATTTTTAATCCACGAATAATGATATTTAGGTTTCTCGTATTTTAATAAATCATAAGTAAAAGGACAAGACGCGTATAAACAAATAACCCCATTAGGTTTTAATACACGCCACATCTCAGGCCACAGATTATACCAGTCTAACCCTTTATCCCAGTC
>VMHT01129234.1_pt1 | contig 15458 bp, 29 predicted proteins | sample 4693611 | NCBI WGS metagenome assembly VMHT01 (sample SAMN12280063, study PRJNA550983) | marine metagenome | isolation source: seawater sampled from same location over 5 years 0.02-0.2 micron viral filtrate | place: USA: collected off the coast of southern California halfway between the port... ... | reverse complement strand
GTTTGCAAATCCTCCATATTCTGAGCTTGAGCTAGTGGAGATTGAGGGTATATTTTTATAATATTACCATCAACCTCAACCGGCAAGTCTATAATCTTTTGCTCTTTCATAACAAATAAAGTACGAGTAATTATAGGTATTAACGCTTCAGTAATTAATCGACCAAATGCAGATCCAAGATTGGTTGCTAATTCTTTCATTCTTTGTACAACTTCCGTTGCGGATCGAGCTGACATAGTATCCGGTGGTAAGCTATCATCCATTAATGTTCTTTTAATATTTTCAACTAAATCTTTTATAACAATTTGAGCTACATTAAAATCAGATGATCTTTGTAATGGTTGTAAACTTGGTCCTTGTCCTCCACCATTACTAGCTACACTAATTATAGATCCTGGAGAAATTCTAATATTATTAGGATTTAATACACCATCATCACGAGCTGTATAAACACCCGCAATAGCTATAGAAGCATTACGAAGAATCATCTCTTTAGTTTTATTAAGTGTTTTTACATCAGCAATACAGCTGACTAACGGACCTCGACCATAGATCTCACCAGCTACTTTACTGTATCTACAAATTACCCAAGGACTACTATCCATTTTTCTATACACTAATTCATCGTATGAGCTTTTACCTTTTGTATTATGTCTATGAATTATGTGATAACAATACTGACCGGTATCCGGCATATACATCGTTGCTTCTAATAGATCAACATCTTGCATAGGATCATCATCTATAATTTTATTTAAATCAGGAGTTAATTTTGCATCGGTCCATTGTTGAGCAATCACTCCCGCTTTTACTCTAAAATTTCTATATACATTTTGAACTTTACCATTTGGACCCTCCTCGAATGATACTAAAAATTGAGGTACAGCTTCAAAGCGTACCGGAGGTCCATCATCTGAATCATTTTTTTGGATCAGCATACACGCAGTACCTACGCATAAATCAAGTAAAAATTCTGACATCGTTAAATCGAAATTTGTTTGTCTGATAACTGTAAATAATTTATCAGTATAAATATCTAACGCTCTTTGTAATTCAATCGGATCTCCAACTTGTTGTTTAGCCACTTCACCTACCATTAATCGACACCAATTACGATAAGGCGGAAATAAACCGGATTGTAGTCTATTAGCAAATCGTTGAACTGAATTTATTGCAGTAGAATCAAATACCTGATTCATTTTTTTTTGACCAGGAGATGATGCTGAATAAAAACCATCGTATAAATTTCTTTGCGGAAGTGCAAATTCGTAACAATCGGAATACAAATCACGCCAATTTTCTTTACGAATATTAGCTTTATCTGCTCTTTTTACTACATCATCAACAGAAAATCTTTGTTTCATTAGCCTAATGTTGTTTTATTACCTAAACCTAAAACAGAATCATCTCTATCAGATAGTAATAATTTTATACCACCTCTTTGTTTTCTTTGTTTTCTTGTCATAGCTTGTCTGTTTTTTTCTTTACGCTCAGCATCTAAACGAGCTTGTTCAGCATCTTGAGATTTATCAATCACCGGTGGTGGCGGTGCTGGTGCTTTTGGTCTTGAGAATATTGCTCCCATTATTTTTTTCCTTTTTTCTTTTTCATTGGTGGTCTACCAACTTTTTTTCCGTAAGTACCTTTTCCGTAGGGCATATTTTCTCCTTAGTAATATCGACCATAACAATTATAGTCAGTTAAATCAGGACCATAATATTTTAATAGCCCCTCTTTGTTAAATTTACAAAACTTAGCATATTTGTTGTATAGAAAGTTTTTAGAAACAACATACATTTGTAACCGCTTCAGCTCCATAAAGGTACCAATCTTATCAAATATCCGTAAGCTTGATCGGGAAAACGGTACGAATACGGTACGACAACGGTTGTCTAATAGTAACCAACATTCAGCAACACCTTTCCATAACGGTACAAAACCAAATACAGCATAAGGATTGCCATTAACTAAAATTGTACAAGCATATCCATAATTAGCTTGAGCTTCCATATACTGACTATATTTTGGCATTGAATTATAAACCTTTTGCTGTTGTTCATCTAAATTCATTAAATCAATATGAAAAGATTTAAATGGAGATACTTTTGCATAACCCGGAATACAGCTTTGCATTAATGAATAAAACTCTTTTACCATATATCAAAATCCAATTTTGCTTTATGTACTTGAAATTTATTTTCATTACCATAATGACCTCTTATTAATTTCTTATGTTCACCACCACCTAACATTAGATAAGCGTATGAGTCCCCAATATGAGAATGTTGATTTTTCAAGGGGACACTACGAAATCGATCCGTTCCACCTGAGATACCTACTCTTTTAAAGTGATAACCTCCAGCTAACGCTTTTCGTAATCGTCTACAACTTTTATGGATCTGCAATCCTGGCTTACCTCCAACAAGGCGTGTCATTGGTAAAGCTCCAGCTTCTCGTCTTACCATAAAATCATTTGATGCTGTAGGTTGAGCGTGTAATCCTAATCCTCGTAAATGATCAAAACTTGTAACCTCAAAAATCTCATCTCTTTTTTGCCCGGCTGGATCTCCCCATATTAACGGTTCACAACCTTTAAACCGGGTATTTAATTCATACAATAACATCTGACCAAATCTTTCTAACCCCATATCCTCAGTAACTAATTCGTGTAATATATGCCATCGACCATCCGGGTATCGTTGTCCAAAAACACAAGCCGGAGTTAAACCAAAGTCAATACCAATTTGTATAGGTAACGATTCATCTAACATTAATGTTTCATCAACCATAGATGTATCATCATATTCCTCCCATACTGATTTACCCTCCTTAACAAATCCATAAGATCCACCAACATAAACCCGAAGCCAATCAAGATCCTTACCACCTAACATCTGATGATAATATCCTTGAGGTAAATTATTTATATTCTCAGCTTTTTTATTATCTTCCCAAAACTTACCCCCACCGGAAAAGTCTGTAGGTATAGATGATTCAATCATACCGCCAGGCTGATTGTAAAAATTCCATTTGTATTTACCTTGTACCGGTTCTTTCTCAGCTAACCTATACCACCAGCTGTCATCATCCGGTCCATTGGTATCCGCCCATATACCTCTCCAGGGACACCCGCCTCGAGCTTTTGTTGGGTATCGTCCTATACGGCTGGTCAAACCCTGGATAATAGCGAGTGGCAATTCCCTTGCCTCATTACACCAGGCAAAAGTTAATTCCAAAGAAAGCAGTTTCCTAATATCTTTAGGTTGGTCAAGAGCGATGAAAATCACCTCACAATCCAAACCCGGTATATCATCTTTTGGCGGAAGCTTCAGATGATGGGTGAGGGGAGGACTCCATCGCATAGGTCCCCATTGCGATTCGTTAAATAATTCTAACCAGGTTTTAATAGTCGTAGTCCTCAGCTCCGGGTATGAGTTTCTAACAACAACAGCTCGTGAATATCTAATATTATCTTTTGGACTTGGTGGTTGGCGTAATGCTCTTAGTAAAATCTCACTAGCACTCGCATACGATTTCCCGGAACCTACGGGTCCACATATTCCCCGGAAGAAAGCATCATCGTGTAAAAATTTCCAAATCGTAGGAGCATTAGAAAAATCTAAATTTATATTTTGTAACGGTAATTCGCTCTTAATTTTCTTTTGTCTATAAGATTTGTCCTTTGCTGAAAATCGTCTTGCCATAATATATACTTATTCGTTACCCATTGGAACAATTTCCAATTCGTGGTTCATAGCTATAAGGAGCTTTTCTATTGTTTCAAAATTACCGACATTTATTTGCTGTTCAATTTTATAGATTGTATCGACACTTACCTTTGCTAGATCGCTTAAATCAGTTTGGGTCAATCCTCTATCTTCTCGTAGTTCTTTAATGATCTTAGAGTGCCAATAACTATGACTCGTCTTTATCTTCTTTTTTCTCATTTATTTCATCCATTGTTATTTTAGTTACTTCCGGACCTTTTAAATTTATACCTATTATTGCGGGTCTATTATTATTATCTTGCGGTTCAAGAATACCGTGATGTTTTGATAGTAATCGTAAAGCCGATAATTTATCGTGCATCTCAACCTCAAGGGCGGTTCCAAATTTATTGGGTGTTGCTTTTATCTTCTTTATACTTTTCCTGGCTCGATGGCTTAGATCCTTGGAGCTGTTCATCGTTATATGACCGTGTTCATTCCAGGATAGTACATCTGTAATTTCACTACCGGCAACAGCTTCAAGTTCTTGTAAAACTTTCTTCTTATCCTCATCAGAACCTTTTTTTAAAATAGTCCTGGCTTTTCTAGTCTTGATTATATTGGTCAAAAAATGCCCTATCCTTAAAAAAATTTCTTACCGTTTTACAACTTACTGCTTTAAGTTTACAAAAACGGGACTTTTCATATTTATAAAATAATTCACTTGTAGCTTTTTGGCAATGCCTAATAGGATAAAGCCTTTGCATTCTTAATTGGTCATTGCACTCAATCCAATATGTCAAGATAAAAACTTTAAACATTGTCCTCCAAAAAATTAATTAAACGATTCAGGTACCAATTAGCCTTTTGTAGATCCTGGATCCGATCTTTCTTCCGATTCTCTCGCCAAAGATATTTAAATACCTGACCTTTTAAGTAGCCAATAAACTGATCAGCTGTAAGACTTTCCTCGATCGCTTCAATACATTCGATATTTCCAACATAATGCGGTGGATTATTAACCATATCGCTTTTGTCTAAAATTTTGTGCGAAAGGGACCTACAGAAAGCGGAGCCTGGGCGGGAGGGAGGTATGGTCTGTTTTTTTTTAGTCATAAATGCCGGTTTTCCTGGATTTACATAATGCAAACGAACATTTCGGTATTGCAAAAGTCATAGTAATCCCGTTATTTTAGCCAATTCCATCAATCCAGCTGGTAATTGTTTGTTATTCTGTAGCTGAGATCGTACATAATTGCTGGTTGTTTCCATTACCAGCTCCGCAGATACACCGGCATCTACCAATTTCTCTGCATCAGCCAGGTAATTATCAGCTATTTTGTGTATTCCACTCCCATTCTCAAAACCTGAACAAAATGCTTGTGCAACACACTTTATTTCATTGATCCGTTTATCACCCTTTATATCCCTACCTTTATCTGTAACCACTTCATCGGGATATTCTTCAGCTATCTTTGGTCGAGGAGCATAGAATTCCTCCTTTGTTGGGAGCTTTGTACCTGGACCATCATAAAGTACCTGGTATCGATTCGTAGCATACTTAGACTTCCTTTTAATACCTGGTATTGCAAAGTGTCGTTTCTTTAGCTTTCTAATGTATCCAAGTTTAATTAACCTGGTAATGTGTACTGATATAGTCTTAGGATGTCTTGATATATGTCTGCCAAGCGTTACTCGGGATGGGAAACAAATGCCATATTTATTAGTATGCAGACATATAGCTCCGAGTAATCTAAGCGTTGTAGGATGTATATCATCATCCTGGATCGCTCGAGCTGGTACGACACTATATCGTCTTGTTTCCGGCTTAGATTGTCTTATTACGGGTTTAAATGTTCTCAAAACGGTATCTCATCATCTATTGAGGTGTCCCAATTATCACCGATAACTGATGGTTTAACTGCATCAGCAATTTGTATGATTTTGGCGGGTATAAACTTCACTACCTCGTTAATATTCATAGTTACCGGATCATCTTTATGCGCATCAGGTAACTTATCCTTAAAGAATGTTATTTCAACACCACAGCTGTGTTTTACTTTCCAAACGGTACCTTGATCAGCTAGAGCTTTTTCTACAGCTTTCCATCCTCGAACCATAGCAAGAGCTTGTATTTCTATTTGTCTTTTTTTCTTCGATATAATGGCATTATCAAACAGAGCTTTTTGTCGTTCAAACTTTTCATACAGCTCATCAGGAATACGATCTTTGTATTCAGTTCCATACTTCGATTCTATTGAACGAGCAATTTTGTCTACTTCACCAATTATATTAATCATAAACCCTCCCTTGCGGGACAAGGGACAGACACCCTAGTGGGATGTCCTGTCCCGTCCCGTCCCACATTGTAGGCTTTGAGTATGTCCCTAGTTGTCCCAAGCATAACTAAATCCTTGTTTTCCGGGTGTTTCCGATGGGACATTTGTGTCCCGCTCCGATGTCCCGTGTGTCCCATCACCAATCCAAACATAGTCCTCCCATTTTTGTAAATGTCCCGCTACTTGGAGTGATTTTGCTGATCTATAAAAAGCTTTTCGTTTAGCTTCAGGTGTTTCTGCTAAGGCTCTAGCATAGGCATATTCTCTCCATACAGCTTCCGTAACACATTTACCTTTACCATCTATATATTCACCCTTAGCATCAATAGCTTCTTTCAATGCTTCCAGGCAGAGCTGTTGTGCGGGACTTAATCTTTTTTCTGTTGGTTGTTGTACTTCATCTGTATATTTCAGGACGATACTTGTTTCCTCTCCGAGATCCAGTTCGGTGTCGAGGTCCACGACTACTGATTTAAACCGCATAGGCTTGTGAGCTTCAGCGTCTTTCTGCTTTTCTGTTAATACAGCTACAATAGATTCCTGGCGATCTACCCGCAAACTGACATCGACAGCTCCTATCATTGCGGTTGATCCTCTAGCTCCTCGATCTCGATCCTTACCGCTATGGTGTACTGGCATTACGGTGCATTTAAATACATCCCGGATCCGATCCATTGATTTAATGGCTTGACCCATATCCTGAGCTGAGTTCTCATCTCCAGCCATACAACGAGCTACGGTATCGAAGATTACGAGCTGTATCTTATCTGTTTTCAGCTGGTGTATTGTTGTAATAAGATCATCGATAGCCTGGTCCTCGAGCAAACCTACTGATTGCGGTATGATTAGGCATTGATCTGAGGCTTTACGGTTATGGTGTAAATGCCAGGCTTTTAATCGCTTTCTTAATCCGCCAACACCCTCACCGGCAACATAAAATACTTGACCTTTCTCTACTTCCAAACCGTGCCAGGATACACCGTTGGCTATATGCAAAGCCATATCAAGTGCCAGGAATGTTTTACCGCTTCCTGGAGATCCATAAACCATTGCCATCGAGTGAGTAGGGATCATCTTATCAACAAGCCAAGGAACCGGCTCCATACTCATTACCTCTTTTATGGTCATAACCTTTATAGGTGTTATTGGTTTATTGGATAAAGGCTTAGTTTGTTTAACCAGCTTGAGTAGTTTGTCAGCTGTATTGTCTTGTAGCCAATCGAATATATCTCCCTTTGGTGCTAGGTTTGGTAATTCTATTAATTTAATGGACTTTGCGAGTCCCTGGAGTGTACTTATAACGGTTCGAGCGTGTTTCTCTCCCGGTTCATCGTTATCAGGGATTACGACTACATCTCTATTTTTTAAATATTGGCTATGATCCTTAGTCCATTTACCGGATCCTCCGCTGTTACAAGTTGCTAATAAACCTAATTCCTCTAATCTAAGTACATCTTTTTCACCCTCAACGATGATCACTTCTTTGTTTGGGTTTGCTTTTATATTAGGTAAACGAAACGGGAGTAGGGATACGCCTTGTAGATTCCATACTGTCTTCCCGTTTAATAGTTGTCGTTGTCTAAATGTCTTTGGTTCGTATCGTACAACCTGGTATATCGTTTTACCCGACTCGTCTTGATAATCATATATAGTTTCTTTTTTGGTCGAAGTAATGATGTCATCAATATCTTGACGCTTTTCAGACTTCTCAAGTCCAACAACATCATATAAAAAGTCCTCAATCTTTGTGCCTTTTGGTGCATAAGTTTCGATGAGCTTGGTACAACCGCCACCGATTTCCTCCTCGAAGTTGTACCAAGTTCCATCTTGCAAGTTGACCACCTTACTACCGTGAGTACCCCATCGCAATTCTTCGGGTTTGCGGGTTGTAGGTGGACCCCAAAAAAAGACAGCAACGGACTCTATGCAATTCGCCCATTTGTCTTGCATTATTAAAACTCTGTATCACTTGGCTTATCAACATCTGTCGATATTGGTGTTACATTGTCATTATCACCAGGCTTAGTTACCCAGCCATCAAGCTCTAATGTTGGTAAGCATATTGACGCTTGACCGACTTTCATCATTTCATTGCCGGTAACTTTAACCATAGCGACTTCATCTTTATGACTCTCCTGGGTTGCCTGGATGTCTTTCCATAACTTCATAACAGCTTCTCTTGATGCTCTTTGATTTGTCATCCATTCTCTCCAACCGGTGATCGGAGATCCGTGTTTATCAGTTAGATAAATACTTAGATAAAAAGCTTTTTTATATCCATCTTTCAGCTGTATTTTTCCGCCAGGAACATCATTCCATTCCCATATCGGAGCTACACCCTCTTGGAGCTTACCTTGACCGATCTTGATTGATGTTGTATCGATCAGAAATTTCTTTAGATCACATTTCTCACCATCAACGCTCCAGGTTTTTTCTTGTGATCTCCAGGCTATATATTCAACTGAATCATTACCTAAATCTAAATTACTCATTTTCATTTTCCTTATTAATTGTCGCTGGATAGTTCTCTGCAATTTTACTCCAGCTCAAGAATAGCTTCCAAGTTTTCCAAGGTAAGACAGCCAGGGGAGGTTGCTCATCGTCCCTTACGAATAAAATGTCAGAGTCATCTTGAGCTAAAGCCTTGTACAGAGATGTAAATGATTTTTTTCTACGCTTACATTCAGCATACATACCGGCTATTTGTAAATCACTTTTGTATTTACCTTTTAATGCACCGGACATAGGTTGCCTCTCAGCTTGGATGCCTAAAGATAAGTGAGCTTGTTCCATTTCTTTTTCAAATGTATAGCCTTTTTTCTTTGGGTGTTTAATTGCCATCCAAATCTCCAGCTGAGGTTATTATTCTCTGAAAGTCCTCAGATTTATTTTGCTGATTAAGTGCGATTCGTAAGATTTCATCAACGATAGAACTTTCAGATCTACGCTCTTTAATTTTACGATCCGCCAATAATCGACAAACATCCTCAGATAAATGTAAGTGTTTTGAAAGAATTTTCATTTTTTTTACAACTTTCTTTTCAATAAAATCAATTACTTACACGATTTAGTACAAATAAGTACCATTTCGGTATTGCAAAGGTACTAAATAATCTCTATATTAACTATAGAAATTAATGCGAAACAAATTAGACATAAAATCGAAAGGAGGTGAGGTGATGACAATTAACGAAAAACTACATCAGTTAATTCAGGATCAAAAAGATAAGTTTTTTATAAATCCTGACACAGCTAATGATACCGATGTTTTAGGTATTATGATTTCTCAATACTGTAAATGGCAAGGCGATGACATATTCGATGTTGCTCAAAGTGCATTCGAAGATGCTAACTACCATTCATTTAATACTAACTTCAAACAATTATGGGAGAACAAATAATTGAAACTATTAACTAAACAAAATATAGCTCAGCTCAAGGCTAATGCTAAAGTTAAGAAGCCGATAGCTTATGTTAAGTTGTTCAATCCAACCGGAGCGGGTACTTGGTATCTATCTGAGTTGTATGACGATGACACAGCTTACGGTGTATCTGAGATAACAGATAAAGAGCTTGGTTACATTCCTATGAATGAGCTAAGAGCTTTAAAATTACCTTTTGGTTTAACGATCGAGAGGGATAAATGGTTTAATCCTACAAGATTTAGTGAGATATCTACTAAATTTAAATTTCTTGAAGAAGATGATCTTGAAGATCTTAAGCAAGAGGGATTAGCTGATAAAGTAACTATAATAAAGGAGGTCAAATAATGGATAGTTATTTAGAAAGTCAACCAACTTGGGCTTTAAAAAATATGGTTAAGGCTTTAAGTTTTCACAAATGGTCCAATACTGAGGAAGAAAACTTCAGATTGTTTACCGCTAAATTAATAATAAAAGAAAGGGAAAGTTACTAAATGAAAATAGATAAGAGATCAAACGAATCTGTTTACATAACAATTAATGGCTGGGTCTACTACATTGATGATTCAACCGGAGAACAAATAATAGAAAAATGGAGAGAGGAGGGTAAATAATGACAGATGATCTAATATTAATATCTACCGGTGGTGATTTTCATACCGGTGGACTAGCAACTAAACCAACAAAGATAAAAATAGACCATAAACATAAAAGGTCTGTTGATGCTTTTTTAAAATATCAAACTATCTTTCGTTGTAGTGCTTATAATAAATCATTTCCAAATGATAAAACAAGTCAAAAAGCATTTAAGAATCTCGGAAAAAGTTATCGTAAACTTAAAGAATTAAAAATATTTGATTCTAAATATCATTATAGGACTCAATGGGAGTATATGGATGAGTAAACTTATACAAATAGGTGTTATAAATGGTCGCACTAAAACCGTTAAGGTTACGACTCTTGTTAATAATATTCCAATAACTGTTGTAAAACCGATAAGGAGGTACTATGCTCGGTGATACTATGGGGAGATTAAAGACCAATCAAAAGGTCGTTTATTATATAAGAGTTAGCACTAAGAACCAATTTAGATCTAGCTTAGGTATGTCAGCTCAATCGACATCTCTTAATCAATGGGGTCATAGACATAATATTCTTGATCATAATGTAGTAGGGATATTTAAAGAGGTTGAGTCCGGTAAGAAATCGGATCGGCATAGACCGGAGCTGTTGAAAGCTTTAGAAATGTGTAAAACACATAATGCTGTATTAGTTGTAGCCAAGCTCGATAGACTTGCTCGTAATGTAAGTTTCTTGACTAAAGTTCTTGATTCTAAAATTAATCTTATTGCACTTGATGTACCGGAGCTGGAGAGTAGCTCAACAAGTCGTATGATCTTAACGATCCTGGCTTCAGTAGCTCAGAAAGAAGCTGAGGATATATCGATGCGAACTCGATTAGCACTAGCTGAGAAAAAAGAACTATTAGAATCCGGTGCAGAAACTACTTCTAAAGGTCTAAGTCGTTTAGGTACACCTCTTAGGGATACTTCTATAGCAACCAAAGCTTTAGTTGCTCAAGCCAATAAAGATGCTGACGAAATATGTCAGAAAATAATAAGAATTAAAAGCGAGGGTAAAACAACACTTAAAGAAATTGCTGTTGCTTTGCAAAGCCTTGGAGTTAAAGTTCCTCGATCTAAAAAACATAGCGATTGGTGGTACAACGAATCTAAAGGTGTACACAGATTATCAACACTTCGAAACATTATGATTAGAGGAGGTATATATAATAGTTGATTTCGAAAAAAAAAAATTATATATAAAAATAATATGAATGAAAAACAGAAACAAAATGCAAAGAATTACGAAAACCATATTTACGGTAAACGAGCTAATCGAATAACAATACCGCTTATGGATAATTCTCATATTATTTCAGCAATGGAAGCATTTAAAAAATTAGCTATGGAGCTAGAGGCAATAAGTAAATTACGACTTCCGGTTCATCAAAAGATTTTTATGGCTAAGTATGAATGTTATCAAGCTCATCGTTATTTAATTGAGTCAGCTGACGAATCTGAGCTACCCGGTAAATATGTAAATGATTTTAAAGGGATCAAGTAATCAACATTTTGTGTTTGTTTAGAATTTGTATGTTTCGTTTTTACAAAGGAGCAGAAAATGGTGAAACAAAACACAAAAAACACTAAGGGATGTGTTATCTCTGAAACTGACGATAAAATAATAATGTATCATAATGCAGATAACCGCATAATATATATTAGGTCAAAAAATCCTAAACACAATATATGGTATAAAGACGCTGAACAACCTGATCAGGTTAGTAAGCTATTTAGTATCACAAATTTACGAAATTACCTAGCTGGATTCCTAGTAGCTGGTTTAATTTTATCTTTCGGTTATCTTATATTAAGAGGTTTGGGGGTTATCAATGGTTGGTAAAATTACTGATAATAAAAAAGCTAGTTGTTCTATAATTAATATGATTATGGGATACAACAATAGAACCTCGCAGAATGACATACTAAAACAAATATGTAATGCTAACGATGGTAAACAAACAGTATTTCAAAGCGAAAAGTATAGTCCTCCTTGGTGGGGAGATAAGGATGAGGCTAGTATTTTAGAAGCTGGAGCTGGTAAAATCGGTTTGACTCAATTATCTACTGAAATAAAAGAGCCATTTGTTCATAAGACATTACCGCTCCAGGGATCAGCTGACGGAACAGCTCTTGCTGAAAACCTTACGATCGAAACAGATGTAGATAAAGGTATATATGTAATGAACAAAGAGAATAAAATAACTCTTAATGGAGTAGGTATTCTTGAAGCTAAAAACACTTCTGTAAGACCGGAGGATGTACCAGCTCCCTCTCGAGGACCTATCCAGGTACAAGGATTGATGATGTGTTCGGGTTTTAAATGGTCTATTATTTCTATTAAATATCGTGGTGTATTTCATAGAGTTTTTGTTTATGGTCCGGATCCTGATATGCAAAACAAAATTTCTGAAGCTGTAATTGATTTTCAAAAGAGAGTTAATACATATAAAGCTGAGGGAGTTTATGATTTTATCCGGTAGCTAATCCATTTGACGGATCCGCAACCTATGAACAATCTGAACCTGATGCACCAGCTATAAAACTAAACCTAGTAGATTTAGAAATGGTTGAAAAACTAAAGGATGCTCAAGAGCTTATAAAATCAGGTAACAAAATTAAGGATGAATGTACTGCATACTTAATGAGCAAGTTAGCTAATCACGAAAGAGGTGTCGCTGATAATCTTGAGATTAAATGGGTTATGAATGCTCCTCGAAAAGAGTATATGGTCCCAGCTCGTCCCGCAATGAGATCTAAATCAATAAGAATAGTGGAGCCTAAAAATGATTGATACAAATCTTACACCTAAACAAGAGAAACTATATAATTATATTTTAGATCATCAGCAAAAATCTAAAGTTGGATTGAGCTATGATGATATGATTAATTTTATGGGATTATCTACAAAAGGATATAGTACGATTCATTATTATGTTAATGAGTTAGAGCGTAAAGGCTTTATAAAGCGTCAGCTGGGTAAAGTCCGTTCTGTACGAGCTATCACCTAAAAAACGACCCGCTAGGAGCCTCGAGGATTAATTTTTCGAGGTTGTCTAGGGGTAAACTACCTAACTAATTTCAGCTAAACTTTGCATTAAAGAGTCTTGCTCGAGGTTTAAGTTATTTAAATGAATACTATAAATACTATGTGATATTGATGTAATTTTAAAAGTCGGTTTGAAAAAAATTCTTGGAGGTTTTAGCATACAAACAAAAGCGACAATATCTGATGCCATATCCTCAGTTAAATTTCTTTTATTTCCATTAGGACCTTGTTTAGTTGCAAATCGAAATCCATCTCTATCTTTTATTTTTGTTTTAGAGCTTTTAACTTCGATTCGATATGGTTTGTTATCAATAATTGTAATTAGATCGAAACCCTGATGATTAACAACCGATGTATTATATCCAAGGTTTATAAGAAAATAGGCTACAAAATATTCTGCTGTTTTTCCTAATACCATAACGGTTTACCTTTTTTATTCCAAATAACAACCGGGCATTTATAATCTCGTTTATGAGGTTGAGGAAATTTACTTTTGTTGGCAAATTTCATTTACGCTAGATAATGTACAAATCCAAAAATTAAACCGGCACCACCAATTCCGATTCCAATAAAAATAATAATTCCTTGTATTAATTCTTCTCTCTGTTTTTTTTGATATGCAATTTCTAGCTTTCTTTTCTTTCTTATTTGACCTTGTATTCGTAATAATTCATCCCAGGCTTTCATACCAAATGTTGCGATCATATAATTTTTTAATTCATTCTCCATCGCATCAGCCTTTTTTTTTGCTGAGAATTGATCAAGTGCTTCTTGCTCTACATTTGCGACTTTTTTTATTTTTTTGGTTTGCGGGTTTCTTACATTCTCGATGGCGGTCATCCATCTTCCCACATCTGACATCATTGATTCTGCATTTTTTCCAAGATCAAAACCTTTTTTGATCGTGTTAAATGTTGTTGTAGCTACTCCTAAGGCTGTAATTGGATCCATCTATCATTGTCATTTTTTGTTTATAAAACTTGAGATCCCTTTGATCCCGAAGCTAGCTGATATACTTATTAAAATTCCCGTACTGAGCCAAGACGGTAGACTCTCTAAAAACATAAACCCTTGTTTTAATATTGGTTGCATCGGCTCGATGAAGCAAAGTGTCAGTACAGAAACCATCCAAATGGTCCATAATTCGTCTTTCCAGGATCCTTGTGAATTTGCCTGAGCTATGTTCTCCCATTCACCATCCGTTTCAATTTTCTTTTTTGTAGCTTCTAATTTTGTAAGCTCAACCTTAGCTTTAAGCTTTGCTTTTTCTTGCTTACCTTTTAACCAGGTACCCGCTAAGTTAGCGATCCCGGATACTATCGAACCAAACATCAATGTACTGTCCCCTTTTCGTTATCAACATACATACCTTTACCAAGTATGTTATCTAAATTATTAGCAACATCTTGAGCCTCATCTATATTGCCAAGACCAAGAACTTCAATGCACACTACTGGTTTTTTTTTACCTATTTTTTTTATATAAATCATATAACTTAAATTATAATATTTATCATCCATCAAACTTTCATAACCAAAGTTATGACTCCTATGAAAATACTTATAGTCGATGTTGCCACCATCAATTCTAGTCTTGAAATTCTTCTCTCGAGTCGATCAAGCATAACTTGAGTTGAGGATCTGTACATTGCACATTCTCTCTCGTGAGCATCAAGCTCTGATGACACATCTTGTATAGTAGTTTTTCTCATATTAAAAAACTAAAAGCATTATTATAAATATAGTCAGACCCATAATTATTTTATCCTTGTTATGTTTGTATTTATCTTTGATAATTTCTATGTAATCAAATATCATTTTTTTTTGTACCCCCAACGGTTCTCACTACTATCCCAAATTCCTTTCATAGCTTTAGGTATAGATACGAACCAATTATTAAATCGTATTATGTTTTTAGTTAACTGCATTACTCAGGTTTCTTTGGCATAGTTACAGCTTTAGCTTTATCAACTGTATCTACATCTTTAGTTATATCTCTTAATGCTTGTCTATATGTTTTCCAAGAATCTGCCATAGTAACATCTGACATTCCCATCCAATCACATTCAGCTAAAAGACCTGTTCTTTCTAAACGAATAGTTTCCATAAGTCTGTCATACTCTCCGTCAGCCCACTCTTTATCGCGTTTCTCAAGATCGGATATTTCTTTAGCAGTTAATTGTACTTCCTTACCATTTACCATTTTTGTTTTATAAGACATATTTACCTCCTTTCTTATTTAGTTAAACCATATATAGTAAAATGTCGCATTATGATATTACCAGAACCCATATAAAATTTTAGTCCGTTTACTACATT
>VMHT01052372.1_pt1 | contig 15461 bp, 10 predicted proteins | sample 4693611 | NCBI WGS metagenome assembly VMHT01 (sample SAMN12280063, study PRJNA550983) | marine metagenome | isolation source: seawater sampled from same location over 5 years 0.02-0.2 micron viral filtrate | place: USA: collected off the coast of southern California halfway between the port... ... | reverse complement strand
GATACCGGTACGACGCCGTTGGCGATGAACTCGTGCAGATGAGGTAGATCTATGAACGCATCATCAGGCGCGCGCTTCTGCTGCCAACGTGATAGAGGAACCGGGTTTCGCGACAAAAAGTCTACCGTCTCCCCCGCGTGTCTGGCCGCGTCTTCTTCGCTAAATTGCGGCGGCTGAAAGCGCATCGCGTCGACGTCGCCATTTATGGCGTAATTCTGACACCAAACGCCGTCTTCGTCGCGCCAAAACATTCCTCCACGATCTACGCCGAGTTTTGTCATCGCAAAGCCGTGTACACCGCTCGATGAAGGCAGAGGAATGGTAGAGCCGAACGTCACCGCGCGTACTTGCTCGCCCGAATGTCCTCGCCGCTCGCCCACGAAACGCTCGCACTCGTACAGGTAAACTTCCCTGGTGCCTGGCGTAAACGCTTGAATTACGATCGAGCGACATTTAGAACACCATTCCGCAACGTCGACGATTCGCAACGTCGTCGGCGGAACAAGTCCTTGATGGTCCCAGCGAAGCACGGGATCGTTCGCGCGTCTGACGTCGCGCAGCTCGACGTTCGATGATTCTGACGTCGACTCACGCGTTGCGACGGCATAATAGTGCTCAAACGCGGTAGATATCGCGCAAAGCGTCTCACCGCGATCGGCTTCGTGCGCGCGCCGCGTCTCGCCCCGACGAGTTCGTAAATCCACCTCGTGCACGCTCGATATCCCGGTGCTTCCGACGTGACTTCCGTGTAACAACGTGCGCGGATGCGCCCCGTAACCGAGCCCGTACCAATCGCCAACCGCAGTCATCTCGCTCCCCGACGGTCGCCACGGCACGCGCTTTACGCCATCTGCCGTCATCGTCGCGACTTCTCCGTGCGCGGACACAAACGCACATTCGCCCACCATCGTCGGATGGATCCGAATCGCCGCCAATTCCCCGTATCCCGCGCCCTCGTCCACACGCGCGATCTCAATCACATCTAAAGCTACCTCAAACCTATCACGCCCCGCCTTGGCCTTGGCCTTGGCCTTCGCCTTCGTCTCCGCTCTCTCGACGACGTTCGACTCGAACCGCCACAGCGCCGCGCCGTCCCGCCACCGCGCGCACGCCTCCGCCACATCCGCCGTGCGCTCCCGTCCCTGCCCCCGCGAGCCCTCTCGCACGTCCACCTCCAAGCACACCCCTCCGAGCTCCACCTCCGCCGTCGCGCGCAGCGTCGAACCGACGCCTCGTCGCGGCGGTCCCGGCCGCGGCGCGTCCCGCGTCGCCGTCGCCGTCCCGCGTCCGCCCGCCATCATCCACGTCCCAGCCCGACCGCCTTCGCGCGCCGACGCGTCGGCGACGACCGCGAGCGCGTGCGCGCGGTGCCCGTCGCCGTCGTCCGCCTCGTCGCGCGCGCGCGCGTCGACGCGCGCGATGTCCCCGTCGCGACGAAATCGCCGCGACGACGACGTCCCGACGCCGCTGAGCTCGCGATGGCGCGTCTCGAGCGCCGCCGACGCGTCGAGGCGGATGTCGAACGACGCGAGATCGCCCGCGCGCCCGACGGCGACGGCGGAGGACGCGCGACGCATCGCGCGTCCCGCTGTGGCGCCGCGGTCGTTACTTTACATCGTGACGCGCGGCGTTCGACGACGCGACGCGCGATGGATCGCGCGACGAGCGAGCGCGACGCGCGGAAGAAGCGCGTGCTGTGCTTGCACGGATTCGCGCAGGACGCGGCGACGTTTCGAGCGAAGACGGGGGCGATTCGAAAGGCGCTGAAATCGAAGTGTGAGTTTGTGTATTTAGACGGAACGCACGACGTCGCGGGCGCGTTTGAGGCGTCGTCGAGCGATTTACGAGCGATGGGGGCGACGGATGAGGCGTCGGCGTCGCTGGCGTGGTTCTTGAGCGGGGAGAATAGGGCGAGTGGGGCGACGAAGTCGACGGACGCGGGCTGGACGCGACCGGCGCTGAGCGCCGCGTACGATGGATGGGAAGGCAGCGCGGCTTCCATACGGAAAATGTGCGCGGAATGTGGGCCTTTCGATGGTATCGTCGGCTTTAGTCAGGGCGCAACCGCAGCGGTCGCCGCTCTAGCGGATGTGGAGGCGTTGCGGGCGAGCGTGTCGTTCGTCGTCTTGGTCGCCGGCTTCGAGCCGCGCGATCCGAATTTCCCTGTTCCCACGACGCCGTTGGCGGTAAAATCATTGCACGTGCACGGTGATAAAGATAGTTTGGTGACACGCGAGCGCGTGCGAGCGTTGGCCGATCACTTTGACGCGAATCGGCGCGAATTTTGGTTTCACGACGGTTCGCACGGCGTACCGAGCACGCCGCTCGCCAAATTCGTCAAATCTTGGATCGACGCGTAATCGCGCCGCTCGCTCGCGTTATCGTCATTGTAATCACCCACGCGGGCATCGCGTGCCGCGACCGCGCGCGCGCGCACTTCGACCACGCGTCTCCGTCCCGCTCGCGTCCCGAGCGCGACCGCACTTCGCCACTCTCGCGCCCTTCAGCGCGCCATGTCCGCGTCGTGGCAAGCGCGCGCGCGACGCGACGAAGACGAATCAGTGCCTTCATCCTCGCGCGAGGCCGCGCGCGAGGCTCCGGCGCTCGATGGCGAAGAAAACGACCCCGCGCCCCGCGGTAACCGTTTCTGGTTGTTCGACCGCGCGCGCACGTTCGCGGACGCGCGCGCGCGCCGCGTGCCCGCGTGGGATCGCGCGAAGATCGAGCGCAAGAGCGTGAAAAAGTTGAAGGAGCTGCGAGCACGCTGCGTGCGCTGCTTGGAGTACCAAGAACGCGCGATGCCGAGAGAACGATTGGAAGCCATGGCGGATGTGGAGTTCGGCGGCGAGCTCGACGCCGGGGTCGAGGCGTTGGCCCGCGAGCTCGCGCTGGGCGATTCAGAGAAACGGAGGGCGTACGAGACGATGAAGGTGATCGATGAGATATTTACGCGGCGGCGAAGACACGAGGAGACGAAGTACACTCGACTTATAGAGGCGATTCCGAGAGACGCCACGCGGCTCATCGACGAGTACAATATGCGAAGGTTCATTCATCGAGGGATCGACGTCGAGAGATTGGACGAGGAGGCGTTTCAGACGTTGTTTAATAGATGTTTGCAAGGCCTGGGGAACGAAAGCTTGACGCTCGAGCGAATGATTCCCGTGGATCATTTGTTGAGACTGGTTCGTCGCGGGACGTGGGAGACGTTGTGGCGCGAGTACGCCGACGCCGCCATGAAGAAGTCGCTCGCTGCCGGGTGTTCAGGGATATCGGTCGCGCTGTACGCCATCGCTGATACCGATCCGCTCGGCCCTGAGAGGTTCGGGGGGCTACCTGACTCGTCCGCGCTCCTCGACGGACCGAAAGAATATTTAAAGTTCTTGTTTCAGTTGTTGACACTGCCCGCGACGGCGCCGATTTTTGGATTGTTTTCGCGCTCAGTGCGACGGACGCTTCACATGAGCCGGTTCATGTTTACCACGTCCGCGTGGCGCACACGCGAAGCTTCAGCGAGTTTTGTCGCACTGGCTGTATATTACACCCCGTATTGGGTCATCGGACTGATAACCATCGTGTGGTATTTCACTTCCAACTCCACAGACGCCGTCGCCGCGGATGGTGTCGTGCCGGCGGCGATCGCCTTTACGATGACGTCATTCGTCGCTATGTCCCTGGCATCCACAGACGTGCAAAGCTATAGTAAAATGTCTGCTGTGACGCTCTACTTTCCGGGTGGTAAAACAGAGCTGCCGGACGGCGATAGTAAACTCGTGCAGGAGCATCCGACCGTGGACACGTTGCGCGTGCGAGGCGTTCGCGTTGCCGTGCGAGCGCCGATCGAATCGTCCGCAAAAAGTATTTCTGCTCGACAAGAGACGGTGCCAATGCACGAAGAGAATGCAAGCTCGGAGCACAAACATAGCGGGCGTGGAAAAAATGGGAAAACTGGTGGAATGCCGCGATGGATGGCGGAGATGGAAGACTTCGCCGAAAATATCGACTCGAAAGAAGTCCAAGTACAGAGACGCGCGAAGAACGCTCATGCGGGGATGGGTAAGAATGGTGCTCGCGGGGACATGCACTTGAAAGATAACATTGAAGAAATCGTCGCGACGAATAAGTTGCTACAACTGCGAACGGTGACGGAGAAGGACGTATTGCTAGCTCTTCATGAGCGCACAAACGCAGAGTCCTGGCGGACGTATTGGCTGAGCACGAAGAAAAGTACATGGTTACAGCAAGGCATTATGCTCATCCTGGCTACGATTATATCGCTCTTACCATTCTTTATTCGTGGCGCTCTTGGATATTCTGCCTTCGGCGAGGCTAAGACGACGGTCCTTTGCGTTGCACCAACCGCCGCCGCCACTGTGCCAGAGTATTTGGGTTTCACCACGTGTCCAGCGACTTTACCACTGACCATTGATGGGTGGATGGGAGTCATCACCACCGGTGTTTCCCTGATGCAACGCGCGTCCGCGCACTATGGGGTAATCCTCGCGTTTGTGTGGAGCATATTGACGCTTTTCGTGACGTTCAACATATCTCGCTGGCTATGCTCGTGCGCCTATCACGACACGCTGCATTGGTTGCTTTTCCAATCGACCACCGACCCTTCGCTGGCCCTGGCGTCTGATTTGCCGTTCGTTAATCTCTGCCAGTCGTGGTTGCCTTGGATTCGCATCCGTATGGTGGTCGAGGACCATCGTGAGCTCGAACAGTACTGGTGCCAATACTACCTCACGCACATGATTGTTTTGGTCGCGGGCACCGTCGTCGTGAGCCTTCTCAAGGTGATCCGGCTGTACCTCTTCTACGACATTCGATCCGTGATCGAAGTAAGTCCATCTGCGCCGATTTACCCTCTATTCGTGGCCACGGTGCTGATGGTTCCAATCATCACCATGGCCTCCGCCGCCGCCAAGACGCGAGATATCCAAGAGCACGACGTCGTCATCTTGCAAGAGGCGCGATGGAAGTTGTTCCTCGACAACAGTACCATCCTTAACGCTGGCATGGAGAACGACAAAGCCGATATCCTGAGCAAAAACAAACGCTCAATCGAAGCCTTGAAAGAGCTCGAGCGCATCGTCGAGCGTCGCAACGTCGACGCCTGGCCGTGCCTCTTCGGCGTTCGCGTCGGCGCCGCTCAGATGACGCTCCTGTACGCCCTCGCGTTCACCACTTTCGCTCTCACGTGTACAGCTATCGCCATCGAGGTCTTCGTTCGCACGCGTGCGGGTGCGAGCGCGGATTCCACATCCTCGTCTCTTCGCAACGTCTTGCGCGTTGGGTTCGCGTATTTGAGCGCCGGCGTAAATCAGTTGAAAGTCGACCACGTCGGAGCGAGCGGCTAGAAGCGTTTAGCGTTGTCGTGGTACTATCATTCTTACAGCGAGCCAGTGGACTCGACGCAGTGCAGGATTAAGAGTGTCATAGATTAGGAAGAGGATCGAATTCGCCGCCGCGCGCCGTCGCTCGCCGCCACCGCGCGCGCGCGAAAACCCACACGAGCGCCGGCTCGGCGCCGCACATCGCGATGCTCGCCCGACCGAGCCGCGCGGCGACGCCGACGACCGCGTCGGTGACGGCGCGCGCGCGGACGACGGCGCGCGCGCGGACGACGCGCGTCGCGCGTCGCGCGCGCGCGGGCGTCGCGACGGCGACCGCGGACGACGACGAGCCGACGACGACGACGAACGACGACGGCGACGACGACGGACGCGCGGCGGCGGAGAGCGACGACGCGGCGACGAGCGAAGACATCGGTGCGGCGATTCGCGCGGCGAAAGAGGCGAAGGCGGACGACGGGGCGAACATATTCGCCGGCGCGGCGGAGGAGGTGGGGTTGATTGAGTGGCCGACGGCGGGCGGCGCGCTGAGCACGACGGCGTTGGTGATGGCGGGTATTTTCGGAAGCGCTGGGGTGTTGTTAGGGGTGAACGCGGTGCTGAGCGAGCTCTCGCAAAAGTTGTTTCCGTGATGTTGTAATGCCACGCGAGGCTTCGATCGAAAGCGCGTCGTTTGATTGATTGTTCTCTCGGCAAGGCGCGCGCCCGAGCGCGTTTGATTGTGCGTTTTCTTCAGTTATAACAATAGTGCTCCACGCGCGAGGCGATGTGAACGATTACACGCTCACGAACTTTGAGCACGCGTTGTAAATCTTCTTCATAAAGTCAGCTTCTTGCGTCAATCCCGCCTCGCGAGCGGTGTTTTCGTTCGTCTTGAGCAACGCCATCAAGTTGATGTCCAACTCTCCAGTTTCCACCATCTCGAGGATCATCGCCTTCTTATCCTTGGCTGTCAAAAGTTTCATCATGCGCTCGCGCGGTTGTAACATCGCCTTCGTGGTCTGATCGACGAATCCCACGAATCCGCTCGTCACCGTGTACAACGCCTCGCGCTTCTCCTTCTCCAACCCCTCCTCCTTCTCGATGCTCGCCTTGAGCGAGTTGAAAAAATCATCCGTCAACAACGGTCTGCAACGCACGATCTCATACTCCATCTCATTGATCTCCGTCTCAAAAAAATACCGCACCAACGCCTCCGGATCCTCCGGTCCCGGTTGCACGCGCGCGTCCCGCTCCGCCTGCAACTTTTCCCGTTCCTCCTTGTGTCTCTTCTTCGCCTCCTCCTCCGCCTCTTCCTCCGCCTCCTGCGCCTTCATCCCCAACCTACGATCGATCAGCATGCTCGCGGACGTCTCATCGACTTCCGGAAACAATCCATCGGGATCGTACGCGATCTCCAACGCCTGCTCGTTCTTCGTCGAGAGCCCCTTATCCTTGCTGCTCATCGCCTTCCCGGTGCCGTCGAGCAGGACGCCCTTGTTCAGCTGTTCCGCCCCCGCGCCTTCGAACGAGATCGATTGACCGAGCTTTTGCTGCAGAATCGCGAGCGATTGCGGGTCGACGTCGGCGGCGCGCGTCGCGACGTTGATTTTACGGCGTCGCGTCGACGGCGGCTTCGACGACGTTCGGTCGTTTCGGAGCGTCGCGCGGGCGGTGCAGACGCTCGCGGCGCGCATGGCGAGCGCGGAGGCGCGCATGGCGAGCGAGCGCGGGACGTGCGTCGTCGCGGGCGGGCGCGAGGGCGCGTCGCGGAGTGCGGCGCGCGCCGTGCGTCGTCGAAATTGACCCCCTCCCGTCGAGGGTTTTTACACTAGGGTTTACACATCTCGCATCGTGGGCTTTTTAAAGCCATCGAGGCATTTATGCATCCGATGACGTGGCCGCGACGCCGCGGCGCCGCGACGACGCCGCGCGCGGCGTCACGGCGCGACGCGCGACGCGCGCGAGCATGGCGACGCGCGCGGTGGTATCGCTCGCGCCGCGCGGCGCGCGCGCGAGGCGCGTCGACGCCCGCGGGCGACGCGACGGCGCGGTGAAGACGCGCGCGAAGGTCGCGGGCGCGGCGCTCGCGGTCGCGATCGCGGCGATGGGGGCGAACGGGATGGAGGCGCGCGCGGAGGGGTTCGGGTCGGCGTCGAGCGGGGTGCTGTATAATCCGAAGCGCGGCGTCGAGCTGGAAAATTTGTTGAAGCTCGACGAGAAGGCGCGGAATCGCAAGGCGAGCGTGCTGACGCGAGGGAACATTGATTTGTTGTTGCAAGAGCTGAACGCGCTCCAAGCGGTGAACGAGGAGGCGTTGGAACAAGTGGACGCGGAGCTGGCGTTGCTCGCGGCGAAGAATTTGGAGGGACAGCTGAGCGAGTACACGGAGACGGATGCGTACGCGAATTTGAGCGATCAAAAGAAGCGGTTGGTGAATAAGAGGTCGAACGAGGCCTCGTTGCAACGTCGGTTGAAGGAGCGCAAGGTTATATTCGGGCGATTGGCGGCGCAAGGCCCGGTCGTCGTGTACGGCGCCGCGTTAGTGGCGTCCATCGTGTCCAACGCAACGATGCACCCTTTGGACACTATAAAGGTTAGAAAAATATCCTTGAGGCAGAAGAAATCAAAAGAAGTAGGCGCGAGCGTTGACTTGAGCGTCGACGAGAGCGCGGACGAAATTCGAGGGTACGATCCAACGTGGGACGAAATCGTCGGCGAGGGCGGAGTGGTTTCCTTGTACGACGGTTTGTCATCAAACTTGTTCAAGGAGGGCATTCCACTCGCGCTGTACCTCGGCTTGTACGAGTATGCCAAAGATATCTTGCTTCAAGTGGACGTTATGCGGCCGCATCCGATCGTTATTTATCTCATCGCTGGCGGGTTCGGGGAATTTTTCGCTTCGATTCTTCGCCTCCCGGCCGAGGCGGTGAAGAATGGTACGCAAATAGGGATGAGCATTCCCGAAGCGCTCGAGACCAACGTTTTAACCCCAGCGGCGAGAAAGAATCTGTTCAAGTGTTGGAAAGTCGCGCTTCTGCGCGACATTCCCTTTGGCGGCATTCAGCTAGCCGTGTTTGAGTACTTGAAGCTGCTGCTCGTCGTCGCGAGCATTCAAGCGCTCGATCCGGACGCCCCTCTCACCGAAGCTCTCTTCGGTGCGTTCGGTGGGGTGTGTGGAGCCATTTTTACGACCCCGGTTGACGTCGTCATCACCCGCATGATCAACGAACGCAAATCGAACGCCGACGCCGGTTTGCCCGAAGACGCACCAGGAACGTCTCCAATCGACACGGCGCTCGGCGTGTACTCCGACTCCGGGCTACCCGGCTTCTTCGTCGGCGCGAAGGAACGCGTTCTGTATTGGGGTCCAGCCATCAGTATCTTTCTCACCGTGTACTGCCGCATTCGGCAGTATTACTTGCCCGACATCGACATTTCCATATAGACGCGCGCGCGTCTTGTCCAGTCCCTCGCCTCCCGTCTCCCTAGCACACACCGCGCTTCGATTTATTCTTCGATTAATTATTTAATATTACACCGCTCGCGAGAATTCATCGCCAATCCGCGCTTCGAAACAGCAAAAACTTGTTCCCTTGGCACCGCCCGCACGCGATCCTCCCCGGCGTCTTCTTCGTCCCCTCGTTGCACCGCTCGCACGCCCTCTCCCCCGTCTTCTTCGCCCCCATCCCGAGCACGCCGCCCGTCATCACCGGCACGTACCCTCGCCGCTCGCACCGCTGCGTGTTCCCGTCGATCGTCCAGCCCGTGAGTCCGATGTCGTTGCACGTCGGGCACGGCTGCGTCCCCGCGCCCTGACACGCGTCGCACCGCGTCTTCGTGAGCCCGCCCTGCGCGCTCGGGTTCGCGCGCGCGACGACGCCGCGACGCGCCGCGCGCGGCGTCGCGGCGCGCGGCGTCGGCGTCGCGGCGCGCGGCGAAAGCATCCGCGCGCGCGCGAGTGACGCCGCGCGCGGCGTCAGAGCGCGGCGCGACGTCGGACGCGCGCGGCGCGAGGGCGCGCGACGCGCGCGGGAGAGTCGCGCGCGATGTGCACGGTGGATAAGGTGCGCGCGAAGACGCGCGGCGACGCGGTGACGCGCGATGACGCGCGCGAGCTGTCGATTCGTAGATTTGAACGCGGCGCGCGCTCGACGAACGCCGACTGACGCGATCGACGCGAACGGCGACGCGCGCGCAGCTGCTCATAAAGGGCATTCGCTCGTTCTCGCCCGAGAACGAGCACGTGATTCAGTTCCCGAAACCGCTGACGCTCATCGTCGGGCGGAACGGGGCGGGGAAGACGACCATCATCGAGTGCCTGAAGATGGGCTCCACGGGCGAACTCCCGCCGTCGGCGAGGTCCGGACAGGCGTTCATTCACGATCCGAAGGTCGCGGACGTCACGGAGGTGAAGGCGCAGATCAAGTTGCGGTTTAGGAACGTGATGGGGAAACCGTTCGTGGTGATTCGGTCGTTTCAGTTGACGCAAAAGGCGAGAGGAAAGTTGGAGAAGAAGGATTTAGATAGCGTGATTCAGAGCGTCGATGACGGTGGGAAGATGGTGAGCATATCGAGGAAGTGCGTAGACATCAACGCCGAAGTGCCGGCGCTGATGGGGGTGTCAAAGGCGATATTGGAAAATGTCGTCTTCGTGCATCAGGAAGAATCGAATTGGCCGCTCGGCGACAGCGCGGGACTGAAGAAGAAGTTTGATGAGATTTTTAGCGCGACAAAGTACACGAAAGCGTTGGAACACATACGAAAATTGAAAACCGAGCAAACTGGATTGATTCGCGAGTTCAAAGTTAAGGTTGAGTCGCTGAAGATTCAAAAAGACCACGCAATGAAACTGCGCGCGACGTTTGAAACGAACGGAGACAAGGCGGATGATTTGACCGATCACATCTCGTCGCTCGAAGCCAAGATACAAGCGGCGCAGGAGGAAATCGCTCAGATCGAAGCAGTGTTTTCTTCGGTGCGACAAATTCATGAGAAGCGTAATGCGTTGATTGCTCGCCGCGAAGCGGTGACTTCGGAAAACGCACGTAAATTAGCGAGCATGAACACCGAGTTAACTGAGTCACTGGAAGAGCTCGAGAAAATGGGTGATACGTTCAATCAAAAGTTTGCGACTATGAAGCAAGAACGCGACGTGTTAGATCGCAAGCTTAACGACGTACGTTTAGAGATGGAGGCTTTGAAGGAACATCGTGAGCGCATGATCAAGACTGCCGGTAGACTGGGCGCGGAAGCTGAAGCGCACACAAAGCGCATCGCGGAGCGTTCGGTGTTTGCTCAGTCAATTGCGAAGAAGTATCCTGAAATAGGTGTCGAGATCTCGCCAGAAATCGCTCCGAATGCCCTGTCGAACGCGCTGGACTCGCGACTGTCGATGCGCCAACAGGCGATTGACAAGATGCGCTCAAAGCACCGTGATTTAGACACTGCTTGTGGGGCAAAAATCGATGAAATCACCGAAAGGTTGAGCTCGCACACGCAACGAATCCAAATCATCAACGAGCAGCAAGCTGCGCGTAAAGCTCGCCTCGAAGTGATCAACAAGGAACTAGGCGAGAACGCGGTGAACGAATCGGCGATAGAGGAACTCGAAAACCGTGTGAAGCGAGCAAACGAAGCGTACGCGTCCAAGAGCAAATCTGATTTCGCCACACAGCTGAAGGTGGATATGGAGCAAGCTGATCAGAAATTAGGTGAGCTTGAGCGAGAGATGACGAAGTTGCGATCGGAGCAAGAGAGCGCCGTGCAAGCAGGCGAGAGCGAGATGAAAGTGCGTATGAAGAAGGAGGAATATTCCACTAAGAACAACACACTTGAAACTATCGTCGACAGCCGTGCTGAGCAACTACGCGAAATCTTCGGTGCGGCGATGCCGATGAACATAGAGCTCAAGGATGCAGTGATTGAAAAATTGAACGAACTCTCCGAGGAGACGGCCAACGCGCAAACCGAATGCAACACAAATACTTCGAACGTCGCCGTGCTCGAACACGAGCTCGAAGCCGCGAGGGCCGCGTTACAAAGTGATAGAAGAGAATTAGAAGAGATCAAGTCGACTGAGAAGATAGAAGCAAACGTTCGATTACTTGGCGCGGGAGGTTTTGCTGGATATCGAGAAGCTCTCGACGCCGTCAATCGCGAAGTCACTGACGTTGAGGAGAACCTTACAACGCTTACGGCGTTACAAACCTTGTTTTCGAAGTTTGTCGCCGAAGCCGAGAAGAACCAGACGTGTTCCCTTTGCAAGCGGGGTTTCCCGTCAGTCAACGCTGCGGATACTTTCATTCAAGATATGCAAACAAACATCGCCAACGCTCCGGCACAAATTGCCTCATTGGAGGAACGCGTACAAAAGACGCGCGAACGCCGTGAATTGCTTCAAGCTTTAAGCGAGACTGCATCGCGATTCAAGACCGTGTCTGAAAAGATCCCCAATTCCGAACGCGATGTCTCGAATTTGGAAGACAGTTTAGCCGACGCGCAAGCGAAGAAAAAAAACGCGGAGGAGAACCTTGCAGACAGGCAGCGCGCGAGAGAGTCGACGGCGTCTTTGCTCGAAGACGCCGGAAACATTTCGCGACTTGCCAAGGAAGTTGACGCACTGCAGAGCACGATTGATTCTTTGGAATCTCGTTACCTCGAATCGAATGGTGAGACGCGTTCGGCGCTGGACATCTCCAACGAGATAGAGATGCTCGACGTGAAGCGCGAAGCCGCCGATCGTGAAAAGGCAATTTTGGTCAAGCGTAAGGAGCGGCACGAAACGGAGTTGTTAAACCTAGAGCGGAATGCTCGTGACATGCGCGAGGAACTGCTCGTGGCGCAGTCGCGCGGCGAGAAACGCACACAGCTCAAGGCGGAGATGGCCGACATCTCTAAGGCGACAGCGGAGAGCGCTGCGGAGCAAAAGCGAATGGAGGAAGAGCGCGCTCCTGGCCTCGCAGAGAAAGAAAAACTCTCGAGTGAGCGTGAATCTCAACGCAAGACGCACGCTCAAGAGCAAGACGCGCTTGAAAACGAAATTCGCGAGTTGCAACGCGTCGTTGACACGATCACCAGTATGAGCAAGACAATCGAGGCGGCGGATGCTGCGGGAACTTCTGAGCGCTTAGTAGAGCACAACAGATCGCTCGAGGAGACGAATGGGAAAATAGAAGAGCTTGAGGCCAAGTTACAGACAAGAGGCAAACAACTCAAGGCGAAAGAGGAGGTCATCGCGCGACAAAACGATCTGAAACGCGAGTTGGAAGATAACATCGCGTTCTTGAGGGGTAAGCGAGAAGAAGAAACGATATTGAAAGAGATCGATCAACTCACCGCGGAGATGCACAACATGGGCCAGATGCCGGATGTGGAAAAGAAGCTGCGGCAAGTGACGAACGTCAAGAACGATTTCCGTACCGAGGCTGCCGAAGCGCAGGGTCGAGTGAAGGCGCATCGTGAGGCTATGAAAGCCGCTGGTGACCAGCTGAAGGGTGCCGAGTACAACAACATCGAGAAACGACTGTCGAAACAACTCGTCGAATTGAAAACCGTCGAAATGGTGAGCGATGACTTGGATCGATATCACAAAGCTCTTGACAAGGCACTGATGTCATTCCACGCGACCAAGATGGAAGAAATCAACAAGGTTGTTCGCGAATTATGGCAACGCACCTACCGCGGTCAAGATATTGATAGCATCCAGATCCGAAGCGACTCTGACGGCACTACCGGCAGAAGCTCGTACAACTATCGCGTCGTTATGTTGTGCGGCGGCGCAGAGCTGGAAATGCGCGGTCGTTGCAGCGCCGGACAAAAGGTTCTCGCGTGTTTGATCATTCGCCTTGCACTCGCTGAGACGTTTTGCTTGAACTGTGGGATCCTAGCGCTTGACGAGCCGACGACAAATCTCGACGCGCCAAACTCTGACGCTCTCGCGAGGTCGCTTATCGAAATCATGAAGAGCCGCCGTGATCAAGAGAACTTCCAATTGATTGTCATCACGCACGACATGGAGTTTGCTCACGTACTCGGTCAGCGCGAACTCACGGATTACTATTGGAGAATCACAAAAGACGACAATCAGCATTCGCACATCGAAAGAGAGGACATTTATGACTAAGACTAAGCCTGGCTGATTTACATTTGCTACGATTCATTGATGTAAGATACGAAATTCACACGCCGCAACACCCTCGCACGCGTCGCCGCGGCATAATCTTACCGTCCTTACCTACCTTCAACCCCATGCTCACCGAGTACTCCATTCGCAGCAGCACGACCTCAAATCGGCTCAATTCGTGCGCGAGCGATTGATTGTACCACGTTTCGTGCTCCTCGGGCCACATCAAGTTGACGGCGCCCGAAGGATTCTCTTCGAGCGTCACCTTCATCTCTTGCCGCCGATCATTTTGCACCGACAACAGCGCCTCTATTTCTTCATCCGTACCGAACACGGATTTTGGGAGCGGCTGCCCGAGCCGCTTCGCCTCCGCCACCGCTCGAGCCTCATCGCGCATGAGTTCCTCGCGAATCACGCGAGGCGGCTTTCCCGAACGCCACCATATCACAGCTTTCACCATCTTTTCCCTGCGTTCACAATTCTCAGCCACGCGCTTTCTATACCTCAATATCTCAATCACATCATCCACCGTGAACTCTAATCCTTCCGTCACCACCTCAAACGGCGTCTGCTCCAGCGCCACGTGCTGGATTGGTTCGTATCCCGGGTGTTCCGTCGTCCTCGACGGCGTCCCCGTCCGCCGCAGTTTCATATCGTGCGCCCGCACGATCCCAAGCTCCAGCGCGTCCTCGATGATATCTTTAAAGTCATCCAGCGTGATGTTCGGCTGCGACGTTCCCGCGATGCGTTTTCCCGTGAACGACTCCAAGCCGTCCACAACACCCTTCACCGTGAACGCCATCATCTGCGCGTCGCGCGTCGAATCGAGCGCGTTCCGTCAGTCGCCGTCGCCGTCGCTCGATCGCGCGCGAGTCGACGGTATCGCGTCGTCGTCGTCGTCGTCGTCGTCGTCGCGACGCACCATGAGCTGTCCCAACTTTGGCCACAGCGGTTGCAAGCCTTCGTACAGATTCACCTCGCGCCGGTCGCGCTCGGTGAGCTGCACGACGTCCGTCTCCCAGAACGGCGGCAAGACGTCGTCGAATTCGTCGCCGTCGAACTCGGCGTCGTCGCCGCCGAGCCCGAAGAACCAACCGCGGCCCATGGCGAAGGTTCGGGGCCGCGCGCCGCGCAGTGCGGCAGAAGGCGACGCGCGGCGCGCGCGAGCGAGCGGCGCGCGCATGTCGCGCGTGGACGAAGCGCTGGGCGCTTTACCGGCGACGCGCGCGCCGGACGCGCACCACGGCGCGCGGGACGCGCTCACGCCGTTGGGATTGGCCAAGTGGCGCGCGTACTTTCGCGCGCAACCGCCGCTCGCGGAGGGGATCGATTGCGCGACCGAGATCCCGGGCGTGAGCGCGGGATACGAGCTGCGCACGGGACGCGCGAATGAGCTCGAACCGCTGCTGCGACAGGCGCTGCCGATCGCGAAGATGAATCTGGAGGCGCCGGATCGAGCGACGCTGACGCGCGCGTTCGGCGGACTCGGAAAAGGAGCGCCGTTTGCGCTGAGCGAAGAGGACAAAGGCGCAGTCGCGCCGGCAATCGTGGCGTTGAAGGCGCTCAGGGCGACGGAGGCGAAAAAGGCGGAGGGTGGAGATGAGACGAGCGCGCGCGAGAAGAAGAAGCGCAAACGGGAGTCGAAGAAGGAGAAAAAGGACAAGCGGAAAAGAACGGACGACGGCGGGCAGACGACGAGTCAGGGCGTGAGTGCGGGTATTTCTACGGGCGACAGCGACGGGACGAGAAACACTGGGGCGGCGACGGCGGCGACGGCGGCGACGGCGGCGACGGCGAGCGGCGGCGACGCGCCTTCGGAGCCGATGGTCGAGTGAGACGCCGGCCGCACCATCATCGAGAAACCGCGCCGTCGTTTCCGCGATGTCGTGGGCACTCACATCAAATAGCGAAATAGCATCGAATTCAAAGATCAAGTAATCTTTCTCATTCCAACGGCGAGCGTCGTCAACATCGTTTGTTTCTCGTAAAATCATCGTTTCTTG
>VMHT01215802.1_pt1 | contig 15463 bp, 6 predicted proteins | sample 4693611 | NCBI WGS metagenome assembly VMHT01 (sample SAMN12280063, study PRJNA550983) | marine metagenome | isolation source: seawater sampled from same location over 5 years 0.02-0.2 micron viral filtrate | place: USA: collected off the coast of southern California halfway between the port... ... | reverse complement strand
TGCTTGCATTCTAGTTCTTTGTCTGTAAAATATTTGTACATATGTATTCCTAATAAAACTAATAAAGGTATTAACGCAAAAAAAAATATCTAAACATTACAACGTACCTTGCTCTTGTCTTCTAGCTAACTCATTAAGTTGATTATCAATAGTTTTTCTAGCTTCTTCACTTGCTCCTTTATAAGCAGCAGTATCTCTTACACGCTCTGTAATTTCTGTTTTACGTGGAAACTTTTCAGGTGGTGCTAGTATAGAACGCTGTTTAGGTTGTTTTAATGAACGAGCTTTAGCAGCTATATAAGGTTTTTTCTTTGTAGTTTTAGTAGATTTAGTAACTTTAGGAACTTCTACAAGTAATCCTTTAGAATCTTTTACATATGCCCAATCATCAAAATTTTGTTTAATCTCTGCATATTTTTCAGGATATAAATTTGCAAATTCTTTTTCTTTAAATGTTTTTGAAACTAATACAGGATTCCCTTTTTTATCTTTTAAAGGATTGCCTTCATTATCTAATTTTCTTTCTACTGTAGTAAATGCTGAAGGATCTTTTTTGACTTGGTACCTTTCTCCTGATTGTTCTTGTATATAATAAATATTCCCTTGTCTCTGTATTCTTAAATTAGAAGGTTTATCATCTTCATAAAAGGGACTTTTTCTTTTTCCTACAATACCTAACTGCGGATCTTCAGCAGTGTTTTCTCCAAAGTTTGCTGTTCTTATTTGCTCCATTGTTTCAAATTCTGTAAACTTAGAAGGCGTATAAGGTTGTTCTTCTGTAATTACAACTTTATTAAGAAACTCTTGCGCTGCTTGTTTATTTTGTTCCTGATCAAGCAATGAAGGAGCCATACTAGCAAATGCTTTAGCATTAGGATGGCGTATATTATTATTTATAGGATGATACAAAGCTTCAACAGGGTGTGTAGCTTCTCTACCTTGAATAAATGCAGCCATTTCTGAAACAGTTAGAAGTCTTCCTGCTTCACCATTTAAGTATTTAGAACTTTGTCCTGGAATTACTTCAACTAAAAAATGTAAAGGTACAGGCACTTGACGGTTTGGAACAAGTAGACTAGCATCAAATTGTTTTTTAAAGTCTTCATAAAGTTTATTTTGAAAAGGGTCTTTTAAATTTAATTCAGATTTTAAAACTGCTAAACTTCTTTCAGTGGCCGGAATAGATGACATAGTTTTACTAGGATATGTATCAGGAATACCTAAACCTACACGATCTAATTTTTTAACATAGTCATCTTCTTGCTGATCTAAAACCCTTGAGTATTTATCTTTAGCATACTCACGACGTAAAATAAAATTTTCCCATTCCTCTCTAGTTTTAATAGCTTCTTCAGGTAAAGAACTTGTCCATGTTTTTTCTGTAAATTGCTGTTCCATAACAGCAGGATCAATGTATATAATTCCTTCTTGTTTATCTAAATAACTTACACCTGATTGTCCTTTAGGTAAAGAATCATATACAATAGAAAAAGTTTCTTCGTACTCTTTTATTTCAGAAACAGGATCATTAATTTTAGGAATTAAAGCAGTTACCATATGAAAAGGGCCATTACTAATTTCTTGTGCTAAAGCTCTTGTAGAAGTATTAGGCCCTATTTTATTTTCATCAATAAACTTTTTACGCATTCCTTCATTTAATTTATAATTAAAATCAACATATGCTTCATTTGATAATACATGTGAAGTAGAATCTTCCATAAACATTGTATCATCTAAAAGAAACCAACTTTTGTTTGGCTGTATTTCTGATGCAAGTAAAGGTTGATTGCGCCCTTTAAAACTATATGTTGTTACTGTAGAGTCTATTAAATCTGGTCTTTCAGGCGGCAATATATCTGCTGCTTCTATTTCTTCAACTCCACCTGCTAGTGCTTCTCTAGATCCTGGCATAGCTTTATCTGCTTCTTCTAGCAAAGTAGTTGCTGTAGCTCCTGTAGATTCAAAAGCAGTACGCACTGGAGGTACTTCTTGCTGTACCGTTTGCTCTGTAACACTAACAGCTTCATCTGCTAAATCTTTTGTTTGTTGCTGTTTAGGTTTAAATTGAATAGCATCGTATTGTCGTTTCTTTAAAACATCCACTACTTCTTTATCTAATGTTCTAAAAGAGTTCCACAGAATACTATCTAAAGGACTTGCAAAAGGAATATCTTCAATAGTTGTATTTTCTATCCTTAGTTTTTCTTTGCGTAATCTGTTAAATTCTTTTTTTAATTTAGCATCTTTTATTTTAGATATAAACTCTTCATTATCTAACAAGTCAATAGGATTAAACTCTTGATCTAATTCACCTTCATAAATAAAAGGATTTAAAGTTCTAATTGTTCCTTTTGAAGATTTTAAAATATCTTGAGGCGGTTGTGTCTGAGCTACCATCCAACCTGTTTTATTTTTAACTAAATAAACATCATCTTTAACAGCAGATTCTTGGATGTTTAAACTTTTTAACAATTCTGCTTGCTTTCTATCTTGGATAGGTATAGACTCATAAGTTACAAAATCATCTAACTCAAACTTATTTTCTTGTGTAGGATCAATAAGTCTTGTATCAGGAGCATCACCTGTGCTACTGTACATTTCTCTTAAAGCTTTAACTAACTTTCCTTTAGAAAACTTAGCTCTATTATCAATTATATCCCCTGCTTGATCTTCATAAGGCATACCTGTCATACGATCTATACGACTACTAGGATTTACAGAAGCTCTAGGAACATTACTAAATACTTCCCCTCCTTCTGCATAAGGTTTAACTTGCTCTAAATAATCTCGTCTTGGACGCTGTAAATAAGCTTGATAAGATTGTTCTCTTAATGGAGGTTTATATCCAATAGCTCTATCAACAGATTTACCTATTTCTTTAACATCTTCTTTAAAAGAACCTTTTCCCATTACACTTGGCAATGCTCTATATAGACTATATCCTGGAGTATTAGTTGCTATAAACTCTCCTGGCCCTTTACGATATAAAATAGCATCAATAGCATCACCTACTATTGGCCCTGTAACTGCTTTAGTTACTGAACCTAATGCGCCTCCACCTATCTCTGCATTTTCTCTAGCATTCTTAACATACTCACCATAGCCAAACCCACCCCAACGAGATACAGCTTCAAATGCTATTTCTCCTGCGTCTTGTTCTTCACCTGATGAATCTTTAAAGCTTCCACCATTACGAACCCAATTAGTACCTGCTGCTGCCATAGTCATTAACAAACCTGTACCTAAAACTTTACCTCCTCCACGAATAGGATCTCTAGCTGCTTGGCCGTAAAAGTTTTTAAGAACAGTATTACTAAAAGCAGTCGGATATCCCATAAACTGTAACAGCACAGTACCCATAGGTGTTTGTTGTACATGAGGTCTAATAGATGCTGCTTTAGAAGGATCTAGAATTACTTCATTAGTAAAACGTGCAGCACCTCCCATTACATTAGTTTCGTAAAAATCATTCCATTGTCTTAAACCGTTTACTATATTATCAGTGTATTTATTAGCTCCAGCTTTTTCCCACTGCAAACCTGTTTTAATGTCTACACCTAAATCTAATAACTCTTGAGTTAATCTAGAAAATTCTTTACTTCTAGGTAATGCGTCAGCATTTCCGCTTTTACTTATTTCAATATCTTTTAATTTATTCATCTTTCTAAGATTCTGAGTAATTAAATCTTTACCCATTGTAAAAGATGCAAGCTGAACAGTACGTGTCCATTGCTCTAGTAAATTTAATCTAAAGAAACCACTTTGTATTTTTTTACCTCTAGTACTTTGAATGCCTTCTCCAGCCAAGCCATCAATACGTTGAGCTACTGCTTGGTTAATTCCTAAAAATACTCTGTGCATTTCTGCAAGAGCATCTTCTTTACTTAAATTAAATCTATCTTGAAGCTCTCTAACTGTACCTTCACTTTGTTTTTGTACTGAATACTTAACAGTTTGAGCCACACCTTTTGCCCATGTAGCTGTATTTAAACGAGTTAAAGGAATAAAAATTTCTGTTAAACTAGAAAGTGTGGCTAAAGGTAAGTGAGCTAATTGTTGTGTAATTTTTATAGTATCTGGAACAATACTTAAACCATTCATCCCAAAGTTTTGATTATCTAAACCAGTAGTAAAATTATAAAGTCTTGCTAACTCTTCTTTATCATTATTAGTAAGAGTAATGTTTTTTGCTTTAAGTTGTGATTCAATATCTCTAACATATCTTTCATTAAAGTCATTTATATTTTTACCAAGAGTTCTACTTCGTGCATATAGTCTAGAACTTTGCGTAAAGTAATCACGCATTAAACTGTCAAAGTCATGGTCTATAAACTTTTCAATTTCTAAATCATCAAGTAAAAATAATTTTCTAGGACTAAAAGATGATGGAGCTACAGTACCTAAAGTTTCAATATCAAGTGTGTTAACTTGAGTCTTTTTACTAAGCATATCATCAATAATGTTATTAGCTACTTCATATTTAGCTGTGCGTAAATCAGCAGCATCTTTACCTTTAAGAATATCTGGTAAAGTATTAGCAATTTTTCTTTTAGCTTTTTCATTTATTACAAAAAGTTCTCCTAATTTAGCATTTATTTCATCTGTATTTTTTATTAGGAAAGGTGCTTCAATAGAAATTCCTTCTGCATTATATTCTCTTTGTAGTTTTTCTATAAAACTATTTACATCTTCAACACGTTGATTTTTTAAATTGTCTACCATATCTTCAAATGTATCTGAAAGATTAGTTTTGCGTATGTACTCTTCTTTTTGAGGGCCATCAGGCAATAAACTAATAACTTTAACATCAGAAATAGAAACAGCATTACTGTTTACCATAATGTCTGCAAGTTCTTTTCTATTTTCCTGAACTTCGCTCCATTTCCAACGGCGAGTAAGCCAATCATTAGGGCCAGCATTTAAAGGCTGTCTAAAAATTCCTACATTTTTACCATCTTCTAAAACACTATCAGCTAATCCTTTCATTTTATTAGCTATCTTACGATGAGTTTCAGTTGCTTCAGGAACTTTTGTTACCCATTCATTGCTTTTAACACGCATAAGTTTATCCATAATAAACTCATCTTCTTTATTCATTTTGCCTCTAATTAATAAAGGGCGTATTAAATCTTCATATTGTTGAAGATACTTTCCTTGATAGTTATTTAATACTTCATTGTATGATTGATTTAATTGAGCAGCTCCAGGCCCTTTAAATTTAAAAGTATCGTAACGAACAGTAGTTAATAAATTTTTAAGGGCTGGAGAAGATTCTGCTAAAGTTAAAAATCTAGTTACAGGCTTACCAACTGTTTTAGAAATAACAGTATCTTTTAGTTTAGAAGCTTTAAACCCTAAACTATTTTCATCAACAAATGTTTCATCTGAAAACTTAGTTAAATTTTGTCGTGCTTCTTGAGAAAATGCAGTAGATGCTTTGCTAAGTCCTGCACCTAATCCACCACCTAAAGCTGCACCAATTAATGTAGAACCTGCTAAATCGTATAAATTTAAACCATCTCGTATATCTATACCATCTATAGACTCTCTTTCTTGCCGAAGATAGTCATCCATGCCTGTCCACACAGCACCTTCAGCAGCGCCTAAAACAGCAGTATTTTTTACTTTATCTTTATAATACTGTCTAACTGCTTCTTGTCTTGCAAGTTTAGCTTTGTTAATAGTAGACTTCCAATCTACTTTATTATCAATGTCTAATTGTTTTAAACCTTCTTTTTGAATTACATCCCATAATGGAACATCATCTTTAAAAGTATTACCTACTTTTTTTAATCCTAATTTAGCTGCTTGAGCTAAACCTTTATTAGCAAACAAACCCGCAGTACTTGCTCCACCAGTAAACGGAGCAGCAATAAGTGCTGCAAGTGTCAAAGGATCTGTAGCTAAATCTACTGTAGCATCTTTAGCAAAGTTTAAATATTGGCTAAACCCGCCCATATCAGCATTGTCAAATCGTTGACGCAAATACTTATAGTCTTTCTTTTGTTGATTTGTAAAGCTTGGAATATCTACAAGACTACGTTTTGCACTAGAACCTAAGTTCCATTCTTCATCACGAAGATACTCATATACGTCTTCTACTTGCTGATCATTTTCACCTATGCTAGATAAAAACCTTTCAGACACAGCAATATACTCTTCATCTTCTTCTAAAGAATCTAAAGTATCTTTTTTAAGACTTTTAATTTTAGGAGGAGTGTACGCTACTCTAAAATTTTTGCGCTCGTTATAACTCATTAATTACTCGCTAGTAATGAATTTTTATTAGGAGATTCTAAATTATTAGCTACTTGTATATATATTTGTATAAGCCTGGAATCCATAGAAGGACTATAATTTTCTAAATAATCATTATACTGACTAACTTTAGAATTAACAGTAGATCCATATTCTTCTTTTCCAAGATTAGGCAATGCTCTATCATTCTCTGCTCCAAAAATACTTTGAAGCTTTAAATATTCAATAGCATTTCTTGCATAATCATTGTTACTATTTATAGGAATACTTTTAGCTTTTTTAGCTTGACGTTTAAATTCTCTTTCTTTTTGTTCCTCTGTCATATCAGAAACTTTAAGACTATATTGATTTATTTCTTCTTGAGCTTTTTCACCATTAACTATTTCAAATACAATGTCTTTAAAGTTTTGGCTTTCTTTTTTATTACTAGCTACTCTCATAAACTTTCTTGGGTTATATTCTTTAGGATTAGCAAGCGCAGCAAATGTAAGAGAATCCACAATAGGATCTAGAGCATTAGCTTTACTAGTTAAACCTAAAGTTGCATTGTGAGCTTCAATGGCTTTAGCGTATGCTTCTACACCTTGATCAAAAGTTAATTCATTTGCATCAAATTTATTTTTTAAATAAACAACAGGTTTAGTAGTATCTATCATTAATGAAGTTCCGTCTGAAAGAGTTACAGGTATTTCTCTTTTATTGCTAAATAAATTACGTTGCCTTTCATCTGCACGATCTACAGCCCTAGAAATATTGTTTCCTTCCAATAAAGAAGTTTGTTTAGTTTCAGGAACAATAGCTTCTGCTGAAGGTATTAAAGTATTAATTACTGCATCTAATACATTTGTTTCTGAAGTTTCTTTAGGGCTTGTAGGCTCAGGGGTTACTTTTTTTTTATTTATAAGCTCTGTTAACTCTCTTGCTCTTTCTTGTTGTTCTTCAGTAGCTGGCACACCAACTAAAGTTGATGCAAACTGTTTAGCACCTTCACCTATTGTTTCTAATCTTTCTTGACGAACATCTTCTGGTATGCGTGTAGCTCCCATCATTCTAGGGTCATCTTCTATAATTGCATTATCTACTATTCGTTTTACTTCAGCTTGTTGTTGAGAATCTGCCCTTTCGGTTACTTCAGTAATAGCTGCATCTGCTTGTTCTCTAGTCAATCTATTATTATTACCTACACCACGCTGTGTATCTACTACTCCAAATAAATTTTCAGAATTTTGTTCTTTGTATTTACTGTAATAAAAGTTTTTAACACCTTCAAAAGTAATTTTAGAAGGGTCTACTATAAATTTATTTCCTACTCTTGTTATAGCATTTGAATAAATTAAAAGTTCAGGTAAATTATTTTCAAATAATGAACGAGGAGGAAGATAACCACGAAATACTCCTGGTAACTCTCCTAAAAGATTTTCACGAGTTGCTTCATATAAATGGTTGCTCATATGTGCTGCTTTAATAATTCCTGTACTATTACGCGCTAAAGAAGCACTTCCTTTATCTGTTGCAGGATCAAGACCTAAAGAAATTATAAGATCTTTAGAGTCCTCTTCTGTTAACTCAGCTTGTTTTACAGCATCTAAAGCAAAAAAACTTTTATCCTCTATTGATCCTGTTAAACTTAAAGAAAATCTACTAACATGATCCATACCTTCAGGACTAGAAGATGTGGGGGCAGCTTTTAAAGGAGAAGCAAATCCTACTAAAGCTCTACTTCTAACATCCTCTTCAGGCACATCCATTAAAATATTAAAATAAGTACGATTATCTGAATATTGAACACTTCCTGGAACATTTGGATCAGGATTATAATTTCTTGGATCAGCTATATATGCCGCTTTTACAAATGAAGCTTCTGCTTTAACACTATCAAAGTCCATTTCTTGTAATGCTTTTTCTCTTAACCTATTAGTAAACTCATTATTAGGCATATCTGCATATTGCAAAGTAACTGTAGCTATTTCATTTTGATCTAAAACTCTTTGATATTCTTCCCGATCTTCTTCATTTCCAAACTGTCCGTTTGGGCCTCTTTTAGCATTTAATTCTTTAAGTCTTGCTTGGCTACTTGTTTGAACTTCTTTAGCACGAACTATACTTTGTATTTGTGTTTCATCAGCTAAAGGATGTTCTAAAATTATGTCTAAAGCATTTGAATGTCTTAGTTCTTCTTGATCAAGTAACTTTTGTTTTTCTCCATCTGAAAGATTACTTTGATTAATCCTATTTAATTTTCTTAATTTACTAAGACCTAATTCTATTGTAGTTTGGTTAGGATTAAGACTTCCAAAAGTTAAAAGATTAAAATGACTTTGTACTTCTTTGGCTGTTGCATCTGGACTATCTGCAAAAAATTGTTCCATGCCTTGACGCATTTTTTCTTTAGTTTGAGGATCAAATACAGCAGTAAACTCTAATTGTTCAGGAGTTATAAAAGCACCATAACCTAAATCTGCCATTGTTAAATTAACTTTTAAATCATCTTTATTACGTGAATCTCTCCAAACACTAAGAGCTTTATCCATAGCATCAGCAGGTTTAGTCATATAAGTAGATCTAAAAGTATCAATAGCTCCATCACGCATTGTAATTTTGCGTCTAAGTCTTCCATCTAGTTTAGCAAGTAAACCATAGTCAGCAGCATCAAAATCAATATCCATTGCTTTTAAAGATTCTGCGGCAGCTTGAAACTTATCATAGTTAAAAGATTGGCCTGTTGCTACATAGTTTGCTTGATCTTTAATTGCTGCCCTATAAAAACTTTCTATATTTTTTTTAGCTTCAGGTTGCAAACCTACATAGTTACTTTGTAAATTTTTAAAATCATTATAAGAAGTTAATAACTCTTGTGGAATAGTTTTAAAATTTTCTGTAGTTTCTCTCCAAGCTTGATCTCCAAAAACACGTTGTGCAATAGCATAATTGCTATCAGATATTGTATCTGCATTAATTTCAGAGTTATCAAAATTAAAACCTTTACTAGCTAAATCTCTATATTGCCCTGATGTTTCTTTGTACATTTTTGCTTTTTTAGCAGCACCCATATTAAGTTTTGCAAGCTCTAAGGTATTTTCAAAATTAGTTTGATCTATTTCATCTTGAAGTTTTTCAGTTTGGTATTGATCATAAATACCTACTACACCTTTAATAAGGTTAGGAGCTAATCTTTTTAAATAGCTAGGATCTTTTCTACTTCCTCGTTTAGCAGCAGCAAAACTTTTAAGTAAACTTTCAACATCAAAATCTCTTATGTCAGGACGAGTAGCCATTTATCTTTCTCCTAATAAACTAGGCTGTTTTTCTTTTACTTCAGGTAAAGGAATTTCTTCTATTTCTTCTAGTATTTCTTTAGGGACACTACGAACATCTATGCCGCCTTGTTTTCTTAAACCCCTAAAATTCACTTCTTCATTAAAAGAATTTATAACTTCATTAGTTATTTCTCTTTGTTCTTCTTCATCTAATTCAGAATTTTCACCTTGATAGATTTCATAGTCTCCCATACCTGCACGTTCAGCAATAGCCATTATAATAACCATAGTAGGTTCTGCCAAAAGCAACATTAGATCAGGATTCCATTTTCCCTGCCTAAACCCACTTTCTAATAATATCTGAGCCATGCCAGCAATAGGCAAAGTTTTACTATCTAACACTTCTAATAAAGAAGTTAATCTTTGAGGATCACCTATAAGACTTTTGAAGATATACTCAATAGCTTCATTAACTTTTACAAACTCAGGAGGGCCTTCCCACGGATAAGCTGTCTCTACAGGATTAGTTAAAGACTGTCCTGGAATTGGTCGATTAAAAGGATCAACCATTTTTACAATTTCTGTATTTATCATATAAGTTCCTAAGCTGACATGCTAAAGTAAGGCCCATATACTTGAGAGTATCCTGCATTACTTCTAATACTGTTTAGTGTTTGCATGGGGTTAGCCCCATTAGATATACTATTATTAAGTTGTACTGTTTGTGACATTGTAGGTGCAGAAGCTAAACTTTCTGCTGTATCTAATTGAGAAGAAGCTATAGAGCTTGCATAAAGATTAGGTCGGCTAGGAGCTTCAGGCATTTCTGGTTCAGGAGCCAACAAAGATGCTCCTGTAGTTACTGCTGTTGTAGCTTTTACATCAGAACCAAAACCTGTAAATTTACCATCTGTAACGGAACCTAAATCAGATTCAAAAGTATGTTGTAGAACATTTTGAGATTTGCCAAAAAAACCTTCTCCTTTTTCTAAAGCATCAGCATAAGACATAAATTCTTGTTTAGCTAAAGCTTCACTAGGTTTATACCCCATTTCAGGATATTTTTCTGCCATAATATTATATTTTTCTCTAAACTCTCTATTTTTTAATTGGTCTACTACATCACGCTGATTCATTCTTACATGCATATCTACATCTGAGGGAGCAGCAGTAGAATATTTATCTAATAAACCTTCTTTAAATACATCATGTCCTGGAAGATCTTGAGTAGCATAATTTGCTGTTGCGCGATCTACAGCAAGAGATCTTTCAGAACCTAAATTTATTAAATCTTGTTGAGAAGGACTAAATGTTTTTGAAGGCACAGGCTGCATAGTTCCAGGCCCTCCTGTTAAACTAGCTTCTCCATATTTAAATATTTGTTCGTCTGTTAAAACAGATGTTCCCATAGCTTCAGCATCAATAGCTTTTAAAGTTGCATCACTTATAGTAGAAGAAAAATCTAAAGTATTAGAATTAGCTACAGCTTCTTTTGCTGTTTCAGCAATTTGATAACCTGTTTCAACAGCATTATTTATAGGAATACGCGCACCTTCTACAGCCGTTTTAGATGCAGCACTTGCAACATTTGATACTGCACTACTTGCTGCTGCACTGCCTGATGCTGCTGTGCCACTTGCTGCTGCACTACCTGCTCCTGCGCCACCTGCTACTGCGGCTTCTACTCCAGTTCCCGCCATTTGTGTTGTTACTGTGGCTGTAGGCGCAAGTCCTCCTGCTAAAACTTGAAAAAGGCCAAACATTCCAGCAGCCATACTTAAAGTCCCAATAACTCTACCAACTTTAGAGTTAAATACTTTACCAATAGCCTTACCTATATTACTAAGACCTTTACCTATTTTTCTAAACAATGACTTCATAATATTTCCTTTACAGAGATCCTAATCCTTGATTTATTGCTTCGCCTAATTTTTCAATCCATAAACTTTCATCATATGCATCACTATCTTGACCAAGAGCAGCAACAACAATAGCTGCTCGTCTAGCTTGATCACCTTCATATGCTTTAAAATCAAAGTCAGCTTGATCACGCATTTCTTGCCATAAGAAAGCATTTGCTTGTGAACTCATATTAAAAGCATTCATACTGTTTTGCATATTAATTGCATTTTCAGTTGTAGTGTCTAATTCATTAGCTCTACGTCTCCAAGCAACATTAGATGCTTCTACTGCTGCTGCATTTTGAGCATTCCATTGATCACGTTGAAGTTGTGTAGTTGAATTAAATTTATTAATATCTGTTTCTAAACCAGCATTAAATTTAGCTACATCTGCTGACCTATCTGCATTTTTAGCTTTCTGCATATTCTCTTGATTCGCATTAAACTGTGACATTGCATTAGACTGTGAAGCATTAAATTGTTTTTGAGCAGCAGCTAAATTAGCATTGAATTGATTTATTTCATTTTCAGATTTAGCATTAAATTGTTCAGCAGAATTTTTTGCAGCAGCATCAGATAACATTCTTTGCTGCTCTAATTGCTGATCTAAAACTACAGCTTGCTGTTCATTATTTAAATTAGCTAAATCCATTTGCAAAAAGTTTTGAGCATTTGTAATTGCTAATTTAGTTCTTTGATCTACAGCAGCCATATCTAAGTTAGCCATTGCTGTAGCATTCTGCATAGCTGCTTGTTGTTCATTACTAAAATCTTGTAACGTAACAGTTTGCATGAATTTAGAATTAGCTAGTGCCATCTGTTGATCTGCATTAAACTTAGTAATATCTATATTAGCTTCTGTTTGAGCATTAAACATTGCAGCTTGTTGCTCATTGCTTAAATTAGCTAATCCCATTTGTTGAGCTAATTGAGCATTTACTTGAGCAGCTTGCATTTTCTTTTCAAATCTTTGTAGTTCAGCTACATTTGTAGCATTCATGCTTTCTGAATCAGCTTGATTCTTTGCAGCAAGATTAGCTAATTCTACTTTTTCATTCGCACTTAATTGTGCGAGTTCTGCACGTTGTCTAAGCTCAGTATTTTGAGACATAACATTTGTAAGTGTAGTAAGTCTTTGTAACTCAAATTGATTATCTGCTGAAAAATTAGCACTATCTGCTGCTGCTTTTTCAGATAAAATAGCTAAACGCATTTGTTGATCTGTATTTAAGTTAGCTAAATCCATTTGCTGTGCTAGATTTGCATTAGTCTTTTTAAAGTCTACAAGAACATTAAGATTAGTTAAACGCTCTTGATTTTCAGCAGTCATAGTATCTCTAGCTGCTGCATTTTGATTTGTTAAATTAGTAAGCTCTACTTGTAATTCTGTAGAAAGATTAGCTTTCTCCATATCTTGCTGGAGTTCAGCTTGTCGCATAGTTCTATTAACTTTTGCATTATAATCTGCAAGTCTTGCTTGTTGCTCTGCTGAAAGATTTTCAGAACCTGCTGCATTTAAAGCTTGTAAGTTTGCTAAATCTAAACGACTACCTGAATCTAAGTTAGCTAATGCAACTTGCTGACGTTGGCTAGATTCTTGAGAAGCTTGTTGTTGAGCAGCTTGAAAATTAGCCTGGGCTGTTTGCTGTCTTTGCTGTGCAGAAGTTATAACAGCTTCTTGTTTAAACTGACCCTGCTGTACTTTAATCTGCTGTGCCATTTGAGCAGTTTGAGATGCTGCTGTTTGTTGGTTAGCAAGATTCTGCATACGGACTTGCATAGTATTTTGAGCAGTAGCTAAATTAGCCTGTTGCTCATTACTTAGATTCTGCTGTGCGCGTTGTTGAAGGGCCTGTGCGTTGCTCTGAGCAATTGGTAAAGCACTCTGTATGATTGCATTAAATAAAGCATCACGGCCTACTGTGGACACTTCTAGGCCCCTCTGAGCCATCTGTTGCTCTATAGCTGCAACCGCTGGTCTAGCCCATGTAGGAGTTTCTCCTGACTCCATACCAGCTAATAGTTGTTCCATTTGAACAGATACTAAAGCTTCTTGAGGTAAAGCTGCTACTGCTCCTACTACTTTAGGATCTGCGCCTGTATCTATTTGTGCAGTTACTGTAGCAGGATCTTCAGCTACTGCTGCTGTAATTTGTGGAGGAAGATCTGCAACAACAGAAGCCATATCTGCTGCTGCTGTAGTACGTGCTGTACCTGTAACAGCTTGTCTTGATGAAGCAGCTAAAGTAGGCACACCACCAATTTGTGCTGCATCTCCTTGAGACACACTACCTGTAATAGCTTCACGACCTTTTAAATCTACAGAAGGTGCAGTACCTAATTCAGAAGCTATTCTACTAGCAGCTTCTTGTGTTTGTGCTGTACGAGAAGATGCTTTTGCATAAGTAGGTAATTGTGTAACATCTGTTTGTTGATTAGTTATAATACCTGTTAAAGCATCATCTTCAATTTGCTGTGCTGTTCTTGTAGTAGCTGTAGGGCCAGTAACAGTATCATCTACTATAGCTGCTGTTCCATCAGTCGCTGCTGTAGCTGTAGCTGCTTGCTCATCAAATGTAGCTGCTGTTCCTTTAGCTTTTGTAATATCTGCATCACTAGGCGCTGTAGCTGCTGTAGCTTGTTGAGTTAATGAAGTTATTTCATCTACAGTAGCTTTATCAGGATCATCACCTGTAGCAGCAGTTGTAGCATCTAAATCACCTACTGTTTGTGCAGTAGCTTTTCCAGCAGAATCAATTGCAGAATCATCTGTTATAACTTGGCTAGCAGTTCCAGTTGAAGCAGTTACATCTGTAGGAGTAGTCGCTGTACCTGCTTTTGCATCAGTTTGTGCAGCTATTGTTTCTACATCTGCATCAGCAGTTTCTAAAGTACTTAAAGGTTTTCCTTCTGCATCTACACCTACTTTTTTAGCAGAGCCTATTGTTGCACCTGAATCTAAAACACTTAAATTACCTTTAGCTAATTGTTCAGCCCTATTAATTGTACGTGTTAATCTTTCACCTTTTACATTTGGCTGTGATTCATCAAATGTACTATCGCTTGCTGAACCTGCTGAACCTGCTGCACCTGCTGCACCTGCTGCACCTGCTGCACCTGCCGCACCTGCTCCACCTGCTGCACCTGCTGAACCTGCTGCACCTGCTGAACCTGAACTACTTGATGAACCTGCACTACTTGATGAACCTGATGAACCTGATGCACTTCCTGTACCTGATTCTCCTGCGCCTATATTATTTTGGCTCATAAATGCAGTATTCATGTCTTGAAGTTCTTGAACTAAAGCATTACGCATTGTTGTATCAAAATTAGGATCATTCATTGCATCTTGAACTTGTTGTGTTTTAGATTGCAATTGAGCTACAGATACTTTAGTTCCTGGCGTATAAGCACTACTTCCACCAGTTGTAGCTGCTGTATTTGAAACACTACTTCCACTAGCTGTATTACTACTACTAGTTGCACTTCTATTATTTGTAGGTGTTACATTTGAAGAAGTATTTGAGCCATAACTTGTTGTACTAGTTGTACTGGCTGATCCTCTATCTGGAACTTTTCTAGTTTCTTGAGAAGTTCCTTGAGAATGTTCTGCTGTATTAGGATTATGAGGAATCCAAAAAGATGCATTACCTGAACCTTCTCCTCCTTCTTGATTATGAGAACCTTTATGAAATTTTCTTCTAGGTTTCTTTAAAGATTTTAAAACTTTTTTCTTAGCCATATTTTTAACCTAAATTCATTACTACAGTAGAAACAACACCAGTAATCACTACTGATACAACTAACCAAGCCAACCTTTCCCATCTTGCTGCATGACTGTCAGCAACTTTACGAAGTTCTCGTAACTCTATTACAGCTTCAGCCCAACGCTCTCCACATTCTTTTTCATGTTGAGCAATCTTCTCTAAAGCCTCTAAAGCTATGTCCATTTCAGTTTTAACAGTCATACTTGTTTTCACCTATTGCTTAGCTTTGCCAATGTTAAGTGCAATTACGTCCAGCAGCTTGTATGCCTTTGCAACCCAC
>VMHT01012631.1_pt1 | contig 15464 bp, 22 predicted proteins | sample 4693611 | NCBI WGS metagenome assembly VMHT01 (sample SAMN12280063, study PRJNA550983) | marine metagenome | isolation source: seawater sampled from same location over 5 years 0.02-0.2 micron viral filtrate | place: USA: collected off the coast of southern California halfway between the port... ... | reverse complement strand
TTTTAGTAAAATATGATAATTGATACCTTTTACAGATTCTAGGATTCCTACTCCACAGGTCGCTCCCACTTGACAGTGTGTTGTGGAAAGTGGTATTTTTAGGTGGGTTCCGATGATAATCACTAATGCAGATGCGAGTTCTATCACAGAACCTCGTGAAGGAGTAATTTTTACTAATTTATCACCAATGGCGCGTGTTATTTTTTTTCCATATAAAATGAGCCCAGATGCGATTCCCACTCCACCAAGTGCGAGTATCCAATAAGCATCTGTATTCATATCTGACTTTTTCGATAATTCGTTTGTTTTATAAATGCTATAAATTGCTATAAAGGGACCAATTGCGTTTGCTACATCATTAGCACCATGGCTAAACGCGTCACAGATTGCAGTAAATACTTGAATATATTTGAAGGATTCTTCTGTTCTTACGTCAAATGTTTCGGCATTTTCATGAATCGAAAGTATTTGTTCGTATTGTTCTTTACTTGTGATGTTTAGTTCTTCTTGATCGATACAAATATCTATAGGTGTGGATGTTTGGAATTTCTTTTCTATGTTTTCTTTTAACATTGATACAAATGGGTACGTTATACAAGCGGAACCAAAGCCAATACCAAGAGCATAAGCAAAGGATGTTTCCAAAGGTGTATCGGCAAGACCGAGACCTTTGGCACCTTTATAGATGATAAAGAATGTATTGACTGCTACAGTCAAACCTACGAGAATAGGGTACATGTAATTTATATACTTACCTTCAAATGGATTTCGCAATACAAGTGCGCGTACGATAACATACAGAAACATTGCAATCACTCCCGAAAATATGGGTGAAAGTAACCACGAAAGAACAATCCCGCTAACACCACCTATGTAAGGAAATGTTGACAATTTCTTATACCAAATAACACATTCGGAACCTCGAAGGAGAGTAGCCATACCAATCATACCTCCTACACAAGAATGTGTAGTAGATACTGGCATTTCTAGGTAACTAGCTAAAAATAACCAAGAACCTACACAGAAGATGACCCACATACACCCGTAGGCAAATAGTTCCGGGGTTTCTTCAAAACATTGATAATCGGCAATTCCTTTCCTTATTGTATTTGTTACATGGCTACCCATTAGAATAGCACCGGACGTTTCAAAAATAGTTGCTAGCACAACAGCCTGTTTTAATGTAAGGGCTTTTGATCCAACGGACGTGGCGAAAGCATTTGCAGCATCGTTCGCACCAATCCCCGCTGATGTAAAAAAAGCAAAGATTCCTCCAGTAATTACGATCCAGAGCATGTGTTATTATTTCTTAAAGAAAAAAGTTAGTAACATTAAACAATGAGAACTCCTATTTTGAATCGTCTACTACAAGAGATTAAGTATGAATTTACATCTTTGCTAAAAGATGTAAATCGTGGTGCGTCAGAACAAAAGGTCTTGTTAGGACGGTGGAATCCACTACGATGTACCCAAAAAGAAGAACGGGTTGTATATTATGCAAACATGGATCATTGCGGAGACTGTGGAAAAGTTGTTGTAGAAAATAAAAATAACAAATAATTTAATATATTAATACAATGGATTACGCGGTTTTATGTAAAAAGTCATACGAAAAGAGCATAGAAGGCTTTCAGCCAATTTTTGATGAAAAAACAGATACCCAGTGTTTTGTAGAATCAGGTGGGTCTGTATTAACGATTGTATTTCGAGGAACCAATTCGTTAACAGATTGGAGGTACGATTTTCAAATTTTAAGAAGATGTACTCCGTATTTGGGGAAATCGTTCGTACATGTTGGGTTTCTGAAACAGTATGAGTCTGTAAGGGAACGAATTCATCAATGTTTGAATCCGGGTATTAAGCACGTGATATGTGTTGGTCATAGTCTTGGTAGTGCACTTGCGACGATATGCGCATTAGATATTAAATTAACATTTCCTTTCTTGAACAAAGTGTCGTACATTGGTTTCGGAGGTCCGCGAGTTGGTGGCCCGAAATTTGCAAAGTTATTCAATGAACATATCGATAACTCCTATAGATATGTAGCTTATCGAGATCCCATCACATTCACGCCATTCCCTTTACGATTTCGACATGTGAAAGGAGGAAGAAAGCTAGTTTCGGACAGTTTAGAAATGACGGAACCAGATGTATTCTGTTTCTGTGGATGTAGAATCTCTCACCATAGTTGTGATACTTACATTGAGTGCCTAAAAGGAGTACATTTGAATTTGTAAGTGTTCTTTGTTCTTACTTTCAGTAAGAATCTTGGTTCTTTAATAAGAATCTTCATAAATTCCTTCTTTTTTTTCAAAATTGTAATTTAGTTGACACAAGTGTAAATATGCATCCAGTTCTTTCTGATCATAGATATTTACTCTTGGACCCCAATAGTGAATCAAATGACCTCTAGTTGGGAAACACTTCTTAAATCTATGGGAATAGACCGAACATTTCGGTTTCGTACCGCTTAATAACATTTACTATAATTATATTTTTTTATAGTACAAATGAAGTACAATCAGAAACAATTAATGGCACTTGCTTTTTATGGGGTATTAACTTATTTTATGGCGCCTGTGGCGGTGCGTTCTGCGGTGAAGAACCATCCGGATCCGGATGTTGCTGGGTTTGTCATTGGATTCGCCATGAGCGTTCTTCTCTGGCAATCTTACGGAAAGAAATTATAATTTATATTAATTAATTAATGTCAAGTACAGATCTTAAGAAAAAGATTTCCAATCTTCAGAAGATTGTAAAAGCGTTTATTCGGGCATCAGAACCGTCTGTTGTTCGTCGCGTTTACAATAATCTAGGAAAACGTGTCAAACTAACAAATTACTTTAACAATGATGAACTAAACGCATACTCGTTACAGAACAGAAGCAACAGTGTTACAAGTAACATGTCTGTTCATGCTAGCGTGCCTTCTAAAAAGAAAGCAAGCTTAAAGAAACGAAGTAAGAAGGCAAAGAAAACAAAGCGGAAGTCCACGAAGCGAAAGTCAGAGTAATTGTTTTCGTTGTTTCTTTTTAACGAAAAGTACAGGGGTATTTCCAGGTGGAAATTTGCAAATCAGCAAACAATCGCAAGAGATTCTTGGAAACAATGGGTAATGACAAACTTTTGGTCTGAAGAAGTTCTTCAAAAGTTCAAACATCATTTCTTTTTATTAAAATTGAATTTGTTTAAGTAATTTATTTAAAAAGTTTTTGTTAAGTAAGATGGAGTATTACAGCATTCTTGGCATTGACAAATCATGTTCCCAAGAAGATGTGAAAAAGGCGTACAAGAAATTAGCAATCAAGTATCATCCAGATAAAAACAATGGAAATGACGAACATTTTAAGAAAATTACAGAAGCGTACGAAGTCTTATCAGATCCTGAACAAAGACAGCGGTACGATCATCCTCATCAAAACCGAATTATTTTGCGGCATCAGAATCCATTTGAGATGTTTCAGCACATGTTCCATCAATTCAATACGATGGAACAGGCAATGAACCGTGGGTTTCCACAACAGTCTGGTTATGTTTCAAAGACTACAACGATTGTAAATGGAAAAAAGACAGTTATTACAGAACGAATGGGTGCAGATGGTAAAATATATCGAAAAGTAGTTACTTCATAATTTTTTTTAATTATTGTAATGAACAGTTTATTTATGTTATTATCAATTATTCACATACTTATATGGGCTTATATTATGTTCGCATTTATTGATAAAAAATTAGCTAAAATTAATTTATATTATGTTATACCGTCTATATACATAATACACTTATTACCTTTTCATGTAATAGAAAAAATAAAGATGAATCTATCAAGAAATAAAGAACATAAAATGGAACAATCAAACCAAATAGAAGAATGTCTGATATTTCCTAAATTGATTATAGATTTACAAAAGTATTTAGAATCACGAGTAACATTTAATCCACTTTCACCACAAGGTATGATGATCTTCGGGATGATAACTTCTCTTTATAAAGTTTATCCATTAAAAAAACTATTTTGAAACAGAACGTTTTAAGTAAGTTGTTTCTCCAGTTTGCAAGTCTTTATTTACATGTGTTCCATCTAAACTATATGTTACTTCAAATAAAGTTTTCGATTTAAGAGGATACGCATACCTTACTTTATCTTTATTCATATTTTTAAGAAACTTTTCGTATGCTTCTTCTATAATCTTTTCATTATATGGTACAGAAAATCTATGCCAAGATGTGTTATTTTTGTAATACCAGTTTCCACGTGTAGTCATGTACTATATTATTACAATTTAATAAAACCATAATTTACGCAGAGCATTAAACACGTTTTGGAAAGGTTTTGTTTTCGAATTAGTTGTGTACACGAAACTTAAAACATGTCTTACATCTTGTTCACAGCTTGGAGTAACTCTATGATACACAGAGTCAGATTTAAAAATAAAATATTCGCCTATTTTCAGAGGAATTTGAACTTTTTTTTTATCTGAAATTTGAATTTCTAATTGCGAGCATGTTTTGTTTGATGTTAATGGCACTAATACTGTATATGTTTCTCCCAGATATATATTAGAGTCATAATGAAAATCGATATGATCACCTTCTCTATCATAAGATAAAATTGTAATTGATAATGGATCATTGATAACTGGGAAAAATGTTTTATTGTAATCTTTACTAATTTGTTTTCCGAAATCAAAATAAAACTTCTGTATATCTGGTAGAAATTTTAAAACATCACCTTTACTTACAGCACACCCTTTCCGATTTATAAAACTTTTACATGTTTGGTGTTCGAAGAGTTTTTTGTACGAATTGATAATTTCACTTGGTATACTAACTTTACCTTTTTTCCAATTACATATTTTTTCTTCTTTTTTACATTTTTTAAACTTGTGCTTATTAAATGATACCGTATCTTTGATCAAAAGAAGTATCAGAAGTATTATTAAGATATGGGCTATTTGTGAATTATTGTTCATTAATATAATGATTTAAAACCTATTTCTTTTTTTTCAAATTGTAATTGTAAAAAATATACGCCATAATGAACAACAATATTATGATTATTGCTTCTAAATACAAATAACTTCCATAATCTTTCACAGATCTTTTAAACCTTTCTAAAAGAGCAGGTAAACTATTGGTACCTCCTGGATATGACATGAAATAATAGTCATTTGATTTAGCTCCGTAATTTAGAAAAATCTTGTGCTTCACATCAACTTTAATATTAAAAATATCCAAATTACAAATTGTCGTGCTTATTTTTTGATCATCGGTCGAGTATTTTTGTTTTACTATCAAACTTGACAATTCGCGAATACTCTTTGCTTTTCCCATATACATTCCCGAATTTAAAAACTCGTCATTACACGTTCCAAATATCTTTTCTTTAACGTAATTAGGTACTGGTAAAGAGTCGTCTGAAAATAATATGTCGCAATTATAACTTTTGAATCGTTCAATAATATCTTTAGGTTCTTTCACAACTGTTGTGTCAAATCCATCTAGAAAAACTACATAGTCATCATCGGGTATATGTCTTGTATACTCTAACACTCCCTTGAACTTATCGTTAAAACCATTCCATTTTGCACCGAAACCCATGACATTTATTTTTATATAAGGATTTTCTACTAATTCTTTAAATAATCCTTGGTCATGAGTAGCATACGTAATATAATGTATCATTTTATAATATATATATATATATTATTTTTTATGTCATCAATCTGGATCATGATAAAGAACGTTGGGAATTCCAGTCGAAAGAATTAAAAAGAGTAGGTATTCGTTCATAGTAGTATTACTTTTCCCAATTAAATACCCTTACAAAAGGTAATCTATATTGACATGTTTAAAGGCATTGATTAACGTTCGAATCTCATCTGATTCGAGATCTTGGAAATCATTAAATTCGGAACTCGCGTAGTTTGTAAAGTCAGACACACGCTCAAAGTCACATATCTTTGTAAGTGCGTCTCGAAAGAGTTTTACGGTTCCTTCTTCGATGGTAAATGATTGTTTCCGATGGGACACGAGCGCCAATGTTTCGGTCTTTGTCGTTTTCCTGTATTCGACGCATTTCGTCAACACGTACATGTGATGTATCACATATGAAAAGAAAATCAGACACGTCCAGGATTCGTTTTTGATTGCTTTTAGGTCTTTTTGTTCCATGATAGAGTCCACTATTTCTTGATCAATGGTGGCATTGAAGTATTTTACTTGTTTTTTGGGTTTGTTTTTTTCTTCTTGGAGTGCTTCTATTTTTCTTTGCTGCGATTCCATAATATCTTGGTAACTCGTGTATACTCCGAATCGGATATACTCATCCCAAAGAGGAACCGTACCTTTGCATACTTTCATGCGGGAAAGGTGATGAATGTAATTGTGTTTGAAGGGAGTTCTGTAGTCACAGCGAATGCAACGATACACCTTGATCTCTTCGCTCATTCTGGTTTACTAATTCAATTCGAGACAGTCTTTAAGTAATGTTTTCACATATGTTCCGAAGACATTATGTCCTTTTTTCGGAATTTTATAAAATTGAATTTGTGGATTATTTTTTTGTTGTTTTGGTTTTGGAACAAGTTTTGCTTTCTTTGCAATCTGGGATGCTACGGACCATGCATGATCTGAAAAGTAAGGATCATCTTCACCAACCATCACGTACGTCGGGCATCGACAGCGCAGGGGATTCGGGCGAAAGGTGAAATAATTTTGTTTTCCATTATATCCGATTAGTATTTTTCGCTTCACACTAGGATGAACAATTCGCGAAATTCCGATCGCGCCTTCGCTGATTCCTACTAATGTTATGTTGCAATTTTTAAATTTGTGAATTAATTGTAGTGCATGTTTGTGGCGTTCTTTGCGAATGGTATCGTAGATACACATGTATCGCTTTTCATCGCGGAGAATGTTTCGCACATTAGATATGTATCGTAAATTGAATTTACATGAATGATGTTTGGGTTTTACAAAGGGTTCACAAATTACATCATCAAAACGAGACAGGTAGTTGATGTACCGTTTTGATGTTTTATTGATTCCTGTAGATCCATGAAAAAATAGAATCATTTACTTTTAAGGAATAGTATTATTCATATTCCGAATTCCATTGTTTATATTCTGTTTTCCATTGTTTATCCTGCGAACCTTTCCTTTTCGTTTCTTCCGCATAAGGTAGATGAAAACGCCGATTGCTATTAGAAATAAGATACCAAATATCACGTAATAGATAATCATGGATTGGTCATCTAATTTATTGTTCGCATTTTGTGTAGAGTCTTCGTCTTTTACAGAACTGTCGTAATGTACATGTTTTTGTGATACAGATATATCACCATTATCATTCACAGATACCTTTGCAGGTATTCGTTCTGTGGTGACAACGCCATTTTTTTCTGTGCGAATGAACGTTTCGCCAGTAACTTTCATTTAATAGATATATTTATTATTCCATCGGAACACATGATAACATGCAATACCAATAATAAAAGAAGCAGTTCCTAGACCAATCTGCATCAGTAATAGTTCAATCATTACTACCAATTTGAAAAAAAAAGACGATACAACAAATTAAACAAACAAATTTAAATTTGTGAAAGTTATGTTAATCATTTTACTAAACATTGCAATTGGATTAGAGTTACTCATCTTATATTGTATGTATACATTTACACAAAATATGAAAAGTATACCCTGGTGTCAATTTGATGGATCGTACGTGGATAGAATGATTGACAAAATTGAAAATAAAACACAAACTTAAATGATTTTTTCTTGATCTTCTTGGATTGCTTTGTAGTTTCCGAGAATATGCAAAATATGAGTCAAACATTGCATCTTTTCTTCAACAGATGTATGTTTCTGTAATCCTTTCCGAAGTTGGGTTTTGATTTGTCGCTTGGAGTGCGCATCTAATGTTCTACGTTTCGATGCTTTGGCGAGATACGTTTCGTAGATATCGACACATGTATGGAATTTTTCGTAATCTTCGGGAGAAAAGACATACTGACGTTTGGATTCAATGGACTGTAACAACTGATACATCATCTGTACTCCTTGGCTTTCTTTCATTACAACAAACAGTAATTTTAACAATGAGTAAAGAACGCGAAAAGATTTAAACAAACAGTATTTTGTTAAACAAATGTTAATAAAACCATTAATTGTTTGTACAATTCAACCACCGAGGCAAACAAAAATGATCATTACACCAAAACAGTGTAGAATGATTCGTGTGAATGATAAGATGTATGAGTTATTAATGACAGATCCAGAACTATCTATATTTTCATCGTCTTCTTCGCCCGCCAAAGAGTCCAATACTATTCTTCTTTTTGACAAAATCTAACGTGTTGAGCCAGCGAACCTTTATTTTTACAAACTTTTCCACACTTCTGGCACACAAAGGTGTCTGAATTGTGCGGAAACTTCAAATTGAAGAAACTTTTTAGCGTTGGCAGGCATGTGGTTTGTAAGACTTTTATTTGATCTTTGAGAGCAAGCACTACTTTGTGATGATTTTCGTTGAGTTCTTTGAATTCCCTATACATTGCGTTGATTTGATCTTCGGACAAAGAGAGGTCCGAGTTTTCTGTTCCGCTATTCGCCGCATATTCTTGTACAGATTCCAGTACCAAAAAGGCATCTTGAATCATTTCTGTATTATAATTGACTTTGTGTAAATAAATATTCACAAATCCCTGATTAAATTCAATATGAAAATGATTTTTATTTGCGATTCCCGTTTGTTGCGACATTAAGATTCCATGGCACTTTTGAACCGAAACGTCACGGAGAAATTTTTCAATTTCTTGAAGGCCCACATTTTCAGAATAGTCTTTATTTTCAATCAGGACTTTTCCACAAATGTGATGTTGTAAGATGAAATCGCCAGAATGCGCTTCTTTTCCGGTTGCTTGAATCGCATGCGAAGAAAACATTTGCGTCAGAATCTGATCCAGACGTTGTTCGGACACGCGGCCTTTTTTGGATGAATTCTGAAACTGATTGGTGATATTCGTAATTTGTGTTTGCAAAGGAAGAAGCTGTTGTTGCATTTGTTCCATAATTTTCGCGTTGGTTTCATATAAGATATTCTTGAATCGTTCGGAACTGTTTTGTTCTTTGATGACGCTGGAGATTTGTTCTTGCGAATGATCCATACACTGTTTCATGGTTTCACACGTACGGTTCGTGTATTCGCTAATATTTTTCGCCACATTGCCGTCTTTTTGTTCTAGCAACGAACACAGCGCTTGTGTATTTTGCTGAATGGTGGATTCAAAGACAGACTTCATAAACGAATCGCGTTCTTCAAAAAGCTTAACGAGATAGTTCATATTGGAACCGTATTGTTCGGTCATTCGTTTATTTTCTGTTCGGTATTCATGAAACATTTGCGAGAGAGTATTTTTTATTTCGGGTAAGTATTCGCCTTTTTCGCCAAGAAGGTACGAAACAAAAGGCAAAAGTTCGACGAAGAGTTCTTCGAAGTCAATGTTGTGAGTTTGAAGGAAAGAAATTACTTTTTGGTTATGGAGAGTGATTTGCATTGATTATTTACATTGTGTCGTGTTTCTTTAATTAGAATTAAATGCTATTAAGAAACAAGCAATGGAAACTTCGCCGACAACGCTTCACCAATTTGAATGGTTTGTCCGTACCACAGTTTTTTGACAGGATCCCATTTCGCCCCTAGTTTTTTCGCGCTTTCTTTTTCTGAAAATGGAACATTGAAATACTGAATCTTGATACTTTTTGGTATCAAGGGATATGCGTACCCGGACAGCATACGAGTACAGGACATTTCTGATTTCTGGCAAATCAGTTCCATTATACGTCGCAAATCTTTCGCATCTTCCTGTGCTCGGTGTCTTTCCACGTATTCTTGTCCGAACATATGGCGATAGATATCTTCTAACTTTCCGCTGGACGCGCCAGAATGTTGCTTGAGTGGATGTAAGGAATCTGCTATGTAAATGTCATCGTATTCGCTATCAGGGAAGTGCTTGGTAATATGGGCGCGTAGCACTTTTAGATCAAACTGTGCCGCATTATGAGCAATCAGCATCGATATATCATAATCGTCTCCAGGTTGCGCCCAAGCAAGGAATTCCTCTACGACTTCTCGGGTTGGCGGGGCGTCTTTCACATCTTCGGTGGTGATTCCATGAATAGCTGTGGTATAGATGGGATGTCCGGGATTACAGAGTTTTGAAAACGAACTTTGGTTACAGACTGCTCCGATTTCGATAATAGTATCTACGTTCGCATTTGGGTAACTTCTCTCACACGGAGATGACGTTTCCAGATCAAAGAAGATGATGCGGACTTGTTTGGTTTCACAGGCATATCCTGCCTGAACTTTTTCTTCTAACCCTTGAGGATCTTTTTCCTTTCTCATGATGTATTCTTTGAAATATTCAAGGTGAGTCATGGCTGACATTTTATATAATGTGACGACTTTATTTCTTTAAGTAAACTAAAACTCTTTTTAAGTAGTTTTAATGTTGTACTATTATGTAATAAGGACGTTCTGGTTTACATAACTTTGTTCCAGCAGAACATATAACTTTATGAAATTTATTCCTAACATATATGACAGAATGATCTACGTAATAATTAGTTTTATTTCTATATTTATCGAGCACAGATTTGAGATGAACGAATTTTTTTAACTGGATAAAGTGTAAATTACACAGATCCCAATTCAGAACAATGCTATGTTTATCATAGTTTGAACGATATACTTCGCGAAGTTTGATATCTATATCTTCTTTCTTTGTTTCTGTAGTAATGGGTAAGTGAACTTCCTTCATTACTATTGACAATTGTAAATTGAATTTACTTTTTTTTATTTTTATGTGTCGCATCTTCTGGGTATCATGATAAACATGACAACAAGTCCGAACATCAACTATTTCAACAACAAAGAAGAAATCGAAGCCTTAAGGAAACAAGTATCTTCATGTAAAGAACAAGTTGAGAAGTTACAACGTCAGCATATTCAGTTATTGATTTCGGCGGGAAATGATATGGTTCGTTCCACACCGAAAGAACAGAAAAACAATGGTAATGAGTTTACAAATGCAAGAAATACCTTTAATTCGGAAACATTGATTCGTAATTATGGGTTTAGTCCGAAGGTGATAGGTCAGGTACTTGCCAAGATGAAACAGTCCGGTGCGTTACAGCGAACACCTGCGGAATATGCAAAACGAACTGGGTCACTGAAGAAACGTTAAATTGACTTAAAGAAACATAAGGAAATGAAATAAATCACGTTACATGAAATGAGTTCGACATTACAAGAAATGGAATCGAAATTGCAAAACATTATGAATAACTGGTGTCAGAATCACCGCGAATGTTTCGAAGGTGGGAAAATGCGCGGGGATCGAGGCGACATGATTGAAGAGTTTGTGATATATGTGATTGAGCAAATCGCCAAAGAAGGTAAGACAAGGGAACCCCCGATTGACATACATGCGATCAAAGGAAGTAATGATAAAAAAACACTTAACATACCAGGAACCAATCTCACGAAAGATCATCAAGTCGACGTACATGTTTACAAGAATGACCAATTTATTGCGGTGATTGAATGTAAGGCATACTTGGATAGTTGTTATTACACCAGAGCGTGTAATGATTTCGCTTTATTCAAGAAATTCGGATATCACGTAACATCGTTTTTATTTGCGTTAGAGGATTCCATCAAGGAAGAAACGAAACAGTTTACGGATTATGAGACAGATTATATTTGTAATGATATCTTTTTCTTACTGGATGGAAAACGAAGTTCCAGTAAACCAATCTACGATGAAAAATACAAAAAACCCATCAACAAAGAAAAGTTTGCTCGTTTTGTGAATACGTTACGAAGTCTTCTGTTGGACTGATGTTATTCTTTCTTTTGCGATGGTGAAGTAAGCCTCGTTGATTTCCATTCCGATAAACGAACGATTGGTATTGTTACAAGCGACGCCTGTAGAACCTACACCCATACAGTTATCTAGAACTACGTCGTTTTCATTTGTATAGGACCGGATTAACCATTCCAGCAAGTCGACCGGTTTTTGCGTCGGGTGTTTCGGTCTTTCCACGCGATTAAACTTCAGGACGGTTGTGGGAAGGCGTTTTCCGTCACTTTTGGCTACATTTTCTTTATGAGTTCCATAGTTTGTCTGTTTATCAACCGCTTTTTGTGTATTCCATCGTTCATATGGGGTACTGTACCAATATTGAATATGGTACGTCGGTTGTTTTTTATAAAAAATACAAATATCTTCATTGGTTTTCATGGGTTTTCTCTTTGCATTCAAGAAATCACTGAACTTATTTTTTTCCCATACCAAGCAGTATCGGAACCATTTTAGATTTGATGTAATCAACAGGGAAGTAAATGGTTGTGATCCGAATAATACGATGGCGCCATTATCTCGAATGATTCGATTGTATTCTTTCCATAGTGCTTCAAAGGGAAGTGCAGTATCCCATTTGTTTTTTGTCATACCATACGGTAGATCGCATAATATCATGTGAATGGAACGATCTGGAATCTTTTTCATTTCTACGAGACAATCTCCGAGAATGAGTTTCGGTTCGGATGACATGTGTTTCGTTCTATTCTTTATCTTTTGAATTTCCTTTAAGTTGATTATTATTATTTTTTTCGTAAATTTAAATTTGTGAACTTTGTAATAAATGCCGGCGCCTCCATGTAGGGACAAAGAAACAAAGGTAGTCAGAAAAGGAAAGGCGTACTGTAGAAAACGCCGAACGTGTCCGAATTTGAAACAGTTAGCACGTGAAGTTCGTGCATTAATCAAATTAGTAAAAGAGCAACCTCGCGTTCCGAGAAGTGTAAAACGAACATCCCCTGTGAAGGCGAAGCCCGCACTACTTCCGCCCAAACCACCGCCATTACCAAAAGCACAACCTGCTCCGATGGGAATGAGGAATGCACTCATGAATGAATTGAGACGAAAGATTAAGAAAATTTAATAAAAAAAATATATATAGTAATATGGTTGTAATTGTAACTGAAAATATAAACAATAATGCAAGTAGTACTTCAAGAGGAACATCAGCATCAAGTACTTCAAGAGGAACATCAGCATCAAGTACTTCAAGAGGAACATCAGCATCAAGTACTTCAAGATCACATATTTCAAAAGCAAGTACTATATGGAAGGCAATACTAAAAAAAATAAGAGTATTATTTATCCCGCCGCCAAACTTTATACAGATATTACACCCAACAGAAACAACTAAAGGGAAAGTTATAGTACATCTTAGTCATATACATAGCCAAAATTTAAGAAACACCTTCGCGAGTCGTGAAGTTCAAGAATCGCTTTATGAGAGGTTACCAAGAAAACAAGACGGAGCCATTGATGAAACTTATTTTATAACAATTGAAGCAAAGCAGAGATATTATGACCAAGAAAAGATGCCATTTATATATATTAAAGGACTTACTGTAGCGATATTTGCTATGATGATGTATGAAAAAACAGGAGTCACCTCAAACCCAAGTTTTATTCTAGAAATTCTTAGTAAAATAAAAGACGGGAAATTAAGCATTAATGCAATTAAAAATTTTAGAGCTTTGAACAAAGAAAATATTCAGGGTCATGATATAAGAAGATTAGATAATTTGATACATCCTAAAATTAATAAAAAGGGAAGACTGATAAATGAATCAGAACTAACAAAAGTTGATGTTGGATGGTGGTGTATGTTTTTTCTAGCATCTTGTCTTTTGTCAATATATGGATGGTATATTATTGTACATAATGCTATATTCGGATATACCATTGAAATGATAAAACATTCTCTTCCAGGAGCTTACAATATAGGAATAAAAGTAAAGGGCACAGGAAAGAGTCCCGCGTTAGGCGGCGGCCGCCGCCTCGGCAAACATACGGAATCCAGACGTACTGTAAGTATAAGAGAATGGAGAAAACAGTTTTCTCAATATGTTCATCCCTCCGTACATACTGTTCTTAATGAATGGATTTATCCTTTTTTTGGGCACGGTCCTGTTGTAGCATTACATCCACAAGATGCCACGGATATTGTGCAAAAATATCCTCTGCAAACAATTGATTTAGGTATATTTACTGCTTCTTACGGATCTTTTATGTACGAATATATCGATGAAATATGGATGACTGCAATATATATATATAAAGCATTTATACACATTCAAGAAGCTAGATTAAAAACAAATCACGATAGAAGAATCCATCAACTTAAATTATCCAAATTTAATGAATTCTTTACACAATATATAAATATAAGTGATAAGTTAAAAGTTAAACAATCTGATCTTCATAAAGAAGGAATTAATAAAACTTTTATTGAATATTTTGAAAACCAACAAAGAAGTATTGAGTTTATGAACGATGTATTTTTTATTTTTATGGATATTGGATTGACGTATTTAACCAGTTCTACTTCGGGTTTAGAAAAAAATTTAGTTAATAAACTAAAAGCAAAAGGTGTACACCCCTATACACAGCTTATGCTCCAGCAGAAGACGGGTGTAGCGGGTCAGATGTTACAATCTCCACTTCAAGGTATAGATATGTTTTCTCGGGTATTAGGACTATTCAGCAGGCTATTTGATAAACATAAAGCTCACCCACAACTAAGTCAGTCATTAAATAATATGGTAAAAAGAAGGGAAAATACACAAGAACAAAAGAGCACAATGAAAAGTATAGCCTCGCGGGAAAATCAACTAAAAAAGAATATTGAAGAAATAGAAAAACAAATAACGGAGTTACAGGGGGGAAGAAATGGTAGTATTAAATCTCTGACCAACAATGCTTTAGATACAAGTTTCAGTGAAGCACAAAATAAGATTAAAAATCAGCAGAAAAAAATTACGGAAACCAGTAATCGTTCGAAAAAAGTTACGGAACAAAGGGTGATGTTGAGATTGCAAGAACGCATAGCCAAACTTCAGAAAAATAAAGAAGCACGTGAACAGATAAAAAAACTGGAGAATAAGATAAAAGCAGTTAAAGCAGCATATGCTAACGAAAATAAATCAAGAGAAACTCCGCCCGTCGCTAGTGCGTCAGGAACAACACGGACAGGAAAGAGACCGAAAAACTAAATGATATCATTAAAGTTCTTATTTGTTTTAGAGGAGCAAGATTCATTTCGAGAAGTTTATAGAAAGGTAAATTGAATTTATAGAAAGGAAAATGGAAAACAAGAAGATATGGTGAAAGGAACGACAAGTAAATTGGAATTTACATGAAGATTCAGAGAAGGAAAAAATAAAAAACGAAAAGTATCAGTGAAAAGTTTCCGGGAACCATAAAAACGTGCGAAAAGAATCTACATACATTATAGGAAGATGCAGAAAGGTAAATTGAATTTACATGAAGTATCAGTGAAAAGTTTCCGAAAACATAAATAATACATAAAGTTTATAG
>VMHT01095229.1_pt1 | contig 15465 bp, 20 predicted proteins | sample 4693611 | NCBI WGS metagenome assembly VMHT01 (sample SAMN12280063, study PRJNA550983) | marine metagenome | isolation source: seawater sampled from same location over 5 years 0.02-0.2 micron viral filtrate | place: USA: collected off the coast of southern California halfway between the port... ... | reverse complement strand
CGGCGACCAAGGCATCCAAGGCATCCAAGGAGAGACCGGAGACACTGGCGCTACTGGTCCCGCTGGAGACCAAGGTATACAAGGTATTCAGGGTGAAACTGGAGACCAAGGTATACAAGGTATTCAGGGTGACACCGGCCCACAAGGCCCAGCTGGTGCTGACTCTACTGTGGCAGGACCTACCGGACCTACCGGACCGCAAGGTCCACAAGGTGAAACAGGTGCTACTGGAGCAGAGGGCCCAACAGGGCCTCAAGGTATACAAGGCATTCAAGGTGAAACAGGTGATACCGGCCCGCAAGGACCGCAGGGTGATACTGGTGATACCGGCCCACAGGGCCCTACCGGTGCTGACTCTACAGTTGCCGGACCTACAGGACCACAAGGCCCTGCTGGTGCTGATTCAACTGTAGCGGGACCTACAGGACCACAAGGACCTGCTGGTGCTGACTCTGTTGTAGCTGGGCCTACAGGACCGCAAGGCGATACTGGTGACACCGGACCTACAGGTCCACAAGGTGACACTGGCGATACTGGACCTACAGGACCACAGGGACCTGCTGGTACTAACGGTACTAATGGTGTAAGCGCTACGCATCAATGGTCAGGTACATTTCTACGATTCACAGATGTCAATGGGACTGGCTCATTCGTAAACCTAAAAGGTGCCACGGGTGATACAGGGCCTGCTGGCTCTTACACCGTAGGTGCTGGCCTATCTCTAACAGGCACTGAGTTGGCTAACACAGCCCCAGATCAAACTGTCGCTTTGACAGGTACAGGTGCTACATCTGTTACAGGAACGTACCCTAACTTTACGATCACAAGTACTGACACAAACACGGACACAGATACAACCTACACAGCAGGAACTGGCCTGTCGCTAACAGGTACAGAGTTTCAGCTAACTGACACTAATGCAAAGTTGAACGCTTCTGCTTACACAGCGGCAGACGTTTTAACAAAGATTAAGACAGTAGATGGCTCTGGCTCTGGTCTTGATGCAGACACTCTTGACGGAGTACATGCTTCTGGGTTTATAAGTACATCACTTACTCAATCGTCGAATATCGCAATTAGAAGTACATCACCCACAATCTATCTAAGAGACACAGATCACAACTCAGCAATGATTCATTGCAACGCGGATATATTCTATGTCTTGCGGGGCGGTGATGACGCGACAACGTGGTCACAGGTTAATGGTGCATGGCCTATGGAGCTTAATCTTACCAACAACAACGCTACGTTTGGGGGTCAGATGCATGTCAAGGGTGATCTTGATATGTACAGTGATAGCTCTACGTCGGCACGTTACGTTAACTTACCGCGTGGTGGTGGTATTACCTTTTATGGTAACGGGAGTGTTGATCATAGTATTACTTCACGCAATAGCGGTGACACCGTAACAGATGACCTGTTTATGCAGTCTTATGGCGGCATTTGGTTAGGTTTAGACTCCAACAATAACAACACTTCTGGCGCAGACTTTAAGATTGTTACAAACGGAAGCACTACCCCACGGCTTACTTTTAGCGGTGAAAACTATGGTCTTACCGTAAGCGGTAACGTCACTGCTTACTCTGATTCAAGGCTGAAGGAAAATGTAGAGTTGATACCGGATGCCCTTGAAAAAGTACAGAAGCTAAGAGGTGTTACCTTCACGCGGAACGATCACAAGGATACAGAAAGAAGGCATGTTGGCGTTATCGCCCAAGAAGTCGAGGCTGTACTTCCTGAAGCTGTTTTCGATAGTGAAGATGGGATCAAGAACGTAGCCTACGGAAACATGGTTGGCCTGTTGATTGAGTCGATAAAAGAGCTTAAGGCCGAAATTGAAGAACTCAAAGGAGCTAAGTAATGGCCCTACAAACCTCAGGAGCAATAAGCCTTGGCCAGATACACGCTGAGGCCGGTGGTTCTTCTACAGGACAAGCATCCATAAATGACTCTGACATCCGTGGTCTCATTGGCAAAGCCAGTGGGGCCGCGATGAACTTTGCAGAGTGGTATGGGGCCAGCGCCCTGCTAGATACTCAAACTGTTACAACAGGAACGGCGAACCCGACCCTGTACACGGCAACTACAAAAGGCTACGACGCAAGTATCTCATTAGGTTCTATTTCAGATGGAACACTGAACCCAGTAGGTAACAAGACAATCACCCGATTAGCTTGGCTGGGCACTAACAACACCGGAGCTACTGTATGGAACCGCGTGTATCTAACCGTAAGCGGGTCAGCTTCTAATAGTGGTTGGACAAGTATGAAAGTAGGCTCAACAACCTACACCAGAACATCAGCAACTTTTTCAAGCACTAGTACGGAAACTACATGGTCGTGGTCAACTACAAGTAGTCCCTTCGGATCAACCGGTACAGTTAACGCAGTGGAGTTTGAATAATGGAAAGAGAATATACAAACAAAAAAGATGAAATGGAATTAGACGCAACCTTCGCCTGCATAGCTAAGGACGACCTGTATATTGAAGTCCCCATTGGTAACAGAACTGAGGCTGAAGTCCAGCTGGCTATTGACGATGCTCTTTTGCAAACAGCGTTGAGTAAGTTTAAATCAACCCAATGTAGAGATGATGTCTACTGTGATAAGCAGATAGTTCGTCAGGACTACTCTACTGGTACGACAGAGGCTAGGGCTATGGCTGAAGAACTACAGGCGAGCTTTCCTGATTATCAGGACTGGCTGCGGTGGGAATTTAACATAATCGGGAGATACACATCATACAGGGAGCCTTATGTTAACAGTGGTCTGAGCTTCTACAACTTTGGGCAAGTTCCGAGTGAAAAGTTATTACTTGAGTTTGGAACATCTTACCCAACCTCAAACCTTATGGATTGGTATGGCCTTAAGTTCGATTCTGAAACTAAGGCAATAATGCTTAAGGTGGTTTTCAAACTATACGAAGGTGAGACTCCTGAGCTGCCATATAACGACGGTAACTTCTACGCGGCCACGCACAGTCAGGACGGAACCATCAGCGACTGGGTGGATTACTATGCATACGCCACCCCTAAGCTCATACGTGAGTTCTGTGCTGATAAAGGCCTGTCGTATCCACTACCGGAGAACACTCACAAAGAGTGCGATGTGGTCTGGTGCTGGGGCTTCGTGTTTAACAAGGTAACTCTGGAATACGGACCAGTGAAGGCATACGCCAGAACTAACATTAATTAAGGACATACTATGTCACAAGTACAATTAAACAGATCGGACGTAGCTTTATACGTTCCAACGTCCCTGCTTGTGGGCGTGATGTTCTACAACTCAGCCGATAACAAGCTGTACATCGGTAACAGCAGCAACCTTCCTGTCCTCATTAGCAGCGACCCAGCCACAATAATCCAGCAGATTGATGCTGTTGAGGCTACTGTCGCTGCACTAGATGCACAGGTTGATGCTCTGGAGTCTGAGTCTAACCACACAACGGTAAGTACTACAGCTCCTACTTCACCCACGGCTGGCGACCTATGGTTCGACACCACTAACGGCCAGCTGAAGCTGTACACCACGGAGTGGGTCCTAGCGAACACAGTGGACCTAGCGTCTAGTGGTCTGGCAGGTGTTTACCCGATAACCTCGGACGACTTCTTTGATCACATTGTCTACACTACAAGCGATCAGGGTGAGATCAATCAGGCTGTCAATATGATAGCAGCAGCCACCTTATGGGCAGAGCAGTACACAGGGCGCTACTTTATTGTACGCACAGTGGCCCAGAGCTTCGATAGCTTCCCAGCTAACACCACAAGTAAACAACCCCTTCAGCTGTTAGGCGGTGAGGCTACGGCAATCGTATCCAGCACCTACTACAACAGCAGCTACACACTAGAGGCGCTCTCAGCTTCTGACTACAGACAGATCGACCGCAATGGTCGCTCATACCTCTACCCCGCAATGGGGGCACAGTGGCCCGCCGATGTCGCATCAGGTGAGCCGGATGTGGTTAAAGTTACCTACACGGTCGGAGTTCTTCCGGCAGCGGTCCCAGCACCAATTAAGTCCGCCATTCTGCTAATAGCTGCCAGCCTCTGGGAGCACAGAGAGAATGAGATAGTGGGAACAAACATTAAGGCCCTTAAGCCTGTCCTAGCAGCTAAGGATTTACTCCACCCATTCAAGTTGAGGTAAACCCATGCGAGCCGGAAAACTAAGACAGAAAGCAACTATATATGTCCCCACCACGGCTACTAATGAGTGGGGAGAGGTTGATCAGTCGTTCACAGAGTTAGGCACCTACGCCTGTTCTGCTACGACAGTTCCGCGTAGAGAGTACGAAGAGTCAGACGCTATGGTCAGCAAGACCGAGTTTGATCTGCGCTTCCGTTACTACTCAGAGCTCACAACCTTACCACGTAATGCTTATATGACAATAAAAGGCACAACTCTCGAGATCAACTCTATCGCTAACGTGATGATGCGGGACCGTGAGATACAGATGATATGCGAGGCGAGAGCATGATAGACATTAATCTCCGAAGCCATATCCTCAGTAATGCCGACATCACAGCCGCAGTAGGGACAGGCGTGTATGCTTTAAGACTACCACAGGACACCAACACCACAGCCATCGTCTACGATGTAGGTGCTGGGTTCGCAGAGGCTCAAGTAGGCAGCCTAGAGAGTGTTAAACGCTATAACGTAACCTTGCAGGTTTACAGTCCTAGCTACGTGACCATGCGTCAGGTAAGCGAGAACGTGATCGACCTATTGAACGGACTACACGGTCCTATGGGTTCTACCAGTGTTACTGGTGCCCATGTGGAAAGTGTAATCAACACATACGAGGAAGAGCAGAAGCTCTACCGTAATATTATTATTATCAACATATACACCAACTAAGGAATTTTAAAATGACTGCAATCGCATCCCCATTCCACGGCCTAGCAACTGAGCTGCATATGATCGCTACAACTGGCGACGCACTGAGCTCCTCTACCAAGGTCGCCGAAGTATCATCTGTAGGCACTCTGGAGCTGTCTGCTAACATCATCGAGTACAACAGCTACGGAAGTGGCTACAAGCAGAAGCTCGTAGGTCAGAAAGACTCTGGCACTTTGAGCCTTACCCTGAACTGGGTAGCTGGCGACACTAGCCACCAAGCTCTTAAAGCTAAGTACGACAACGGTGGCGAGCAGCTGTTCGTAATCAAGTGGGTATCAGCTGGCGAGAATGCTACTGCTGAGTTCACTGGCTACATCGCTTCATACGCTATCGACACTCCTGTCGAAGATGTTGTTTCTGCTAACGTAGAAATCGCTATCGACGGTGCTGTAGATTTTAGCCTCGTTACTGCCTAAGTAGTACAGTAACTTAATAACGGTCCACCCTTCGGGGTGGGCCTTTAAATGATTTTTAATATTGGAGACTTACCATGTTAGACCGTAAAGCAATTTTTCAGGCCGTAGACCTAGACATTAAAACTGTAACTGTCCCAGAGTGGGGCGGTGAGCTGTGTGTCCGTGGCTTAACAGCGCGAGAGCGCGACCACTTCGAAGCAAGCATCGGCGCTTCTGCAAACCTAGACAACCTCCGAGCACGTCTGGTAGTTCTGACTATCTGTGACGACAAGGGAGAGCGAGTATTTAAAGACAGCGACGCTATCGAACTGGGTAAGAAAAACGCCCAAGTAGTTAACCGTCTGTTTGATATAGCCCGAAGCATGTCTGGTATGTCAGACGAGGACGTAGCAGAACTCGAGGGAAACTAAAAAGAGACCCAGCTCGTCGGTTCAAGTTCCGATTAGCTGGCCACCTTGGTATGACCGTAAGGCAGTTGGAAAATAGCCTATCCTCTCAGGAGTTAGCAGAGTGGATGGCCTACTATTCCATAGAGCCCTTCGGTCCTGCTCGGGAGGATTACAGGGCCGGTCTCATAGCCGCAACTACAGCCAACTGTGCTGGTAGTAAGAAGGTCCTACAGCCTACCGACTTCATACGCATTTATCAGCAGCCGAAGTCTATGTCCTATATGGACCGTAAACAGGAACAGGTCAAACAAATGGCACTGTTCAAATCACTAGCGGAGAAAACCAATGGCTAAGAAATTCCTGACCGTTAAGGTCTCAGGGCTTAAAGAGCTAGAGTCCGCACTCAAAGAGCTGGACCACGACTTACATAAAAAGACGCTGAAGGCCGCAGGTAAATCCGCAATGGAACCTGTAGCCCAGCGTGTGAGGCAGAACGTCCCTAAAGACACTGGGGGTCTGGCATCTACTGTCAGGACCTCAGCTTCCACAGACTTAAGACGACTCCGTAAGATAGGCCGTAAGGCCTCTATGGTAGCGTCTGTATCTGCTGGTAGAGCCAGTCGTAAGCATGGTGTCACGGGGCACCAAGCACTTAACATCGAGTATGGCAATAGTAAAACAAAAGCTCAGCCGTTTATGCGGCCAGCTATTCAGGGCAAAGAGAAGACCGTCTTTATGCACTTCCGGAGATTACTCAGGACAGGCATAGAGAAGTCAGCCCGAACTCAACAAAGGCGATCACGCCGCTTAAAATAAGAAGGGTACACAATGGCTACGATAAGCAGATTATCTGTTGATCTAGTCGCCAATAGCGCACAGTTCCGCAAGGACCTCGAGAAAGCATCCAACTCAGCAGACAAGTCATTCGGTAAGATGATGAAGGGAGCCAAGGCAGCCACAGCAGCCTTCGCTGCTCTTGGTGTCGGCGTGGGTAAGGTATTTCAGGAGTCAGCCAAAACATACGGCAACTTCAGCGAGGCACTTAGTGACGTAGAAGCTAAGACAGGGGCCACCAGTAATCAGCTGGACGCACTGTCCAAGTCTATGCGTAACGCAGCAAAGGCGACTAAGTTCACAGCAACACAAACCGCAGAAGCGGGGACGTTCCTAGCACAGGCTGGTTTGAATGTTCGAGAGATCAACGACGCACTGCGACCAACACTGGACCTCGCAGCTGCTACTAAGACAAGCGTACAGAACACCGCAGACTTTATGACTAACATCATGAAGGGTCTGGGTATGTCCAGCACAGAGCTCGAGAGAGCCGCTGACGTTCTCGCTGTCACTACAGCAAAAAGTAACACCAACCTAACGGACCTAGCTACCGCTATGTCCTACGCTGCACCATCTGCCCGAGCTATGGGCATGGAGATCGAAGAGACCGCTACGCTGATCGGTATGATGGCCAACGCTGGTATCAAGGGCTCTATGGCTGGTACGGCTCTACGTGGCACCTTCGCCTCACTGGCGACCACAGGAGGCCTCACAGAGAAAGCTATCGCCGAGGCTACTGGGTCAATGACCGAGCAGAGTAAGGTATTACGTAAGCTGGGTGTTCACACTAAAGACGCGGAAGGTAATGTCCGAGGTCTTACAGAAATACTTAAGGACCTAAAAGCCGCAGGCGGTGACGAGCAAGATATGATCGCTATCTTCGGTCGTCGTGCTGGTTCTGCAATGATGCAGTTTATGAATGAAGGTCTTATGGGTGCGGACGCACTTAAAGAGAAACTAGATAACGCACGTAAGGCAGCCGAGAAAATGGCAGCCACACAGATGGACAACCTGAACGGCGACCTGCTGCTATTCAACTCGCAGCTGGAAGAGCTACAGATGGTAGTAGCCGAGAATGGTCTAAATGATCTGTTCCGTGGGCTCACACAGGCAGCTACTAAGTTTATGAAGGCAGCGGAGCCCGCTCTGGCCTCGATGGCTAAGTATGCGGACGAGATAGCTGTAGGACTTGGTATCCTAGGTGGAGCTATTGTAGTCGGCGGTATTGTCGCACTGACTAGCGCTATGACAGGTCTAGCTATGGCCATGCTGGCTAATCCGATAACTTGGATAGTCGCTGGCATTGTAGCCCTAGGTGTCGGTATCTATAAAGTAATTGAGAACGCAGATATGTTGTCGTTCTACTGGAAGCGGACCATGAAGAACATGGGCATAGCTGTTGATAATGTAGCGATGGTCTTCAAGACTGACTTTGCCAATATGGCTCTGGCAGCTGAGAAGCTATGGCTTAAGATCAAGATCGGAGTTAAAGGTTTCAAGTTGGCATTTGCTGAGGCCATGAATGGCGCTCTGACAATGTTTGCAGGTAAGATTAACAAAATGATCGAGGCCTATAATAAGATACCATTCTTCGATAATGCAGAAGCCATCTCCTTAAACATAAGCACTGAAAAGGCAACCGCAGAAATACAGGTCCTACAGGAAAAGCTGGCGGGACTTGGTGAGGCTGCTGCGTACACGTTTGGACAGTTTGATACTTCTGTATTCACCCCATCTACTGTAGACGGTGGTGCAGGTCTGGACGCTGTACCGGCTGGTGATGCTAACCAGTCAGAGTTAGACGAAGAGCAGGCCCGTCTGGATGCACTAGCTAACCAGCAGATGAACCACTGGAACAAGCTGCTAACCTTCGAGAATGATTACAGGAAGGCAACGACGGACCTAGCTAATGGTAGCTGGCAGGATGTATTAGCAGCAGGGTCTAAGGGCTCTAAGAAAATGCTAATGCTACAGAAAGCTATGGCATTGAAGTCCATCGTTATGTCTACCGCTGAAGGTATCGCTAACGCCCTTAAGCTGCCGTTCCCTGCCTCTCTGGCAGCCGGTGCTAAGGTAGCAGTCGCTGGTGCTGTACAGCTTCAGAAAGTTAAAGGACAGTTCCACGATGGTATCGACAACGTGCCTAATACAGGTACCTACTTACTCGAGCAAGGTGAGCGAGTAGTCGATAAGCGACTTAATAAAGATATGTCCACATTCCTAGCCAATCAGAACCAAGGCGGGAACACCACCAACAACAACCCTGTGCTGAACTTCAATGTCCAAGGCGGTAACGCTGAGGAAGTTGAACAGATGCTAATGAACCACAGAGGGAAGTTCGAGGGAATGGTGCGCGATATATACAACGAGTCTGCACAGAACAGCCCGTTCTAAACCAAAGAGGGCCCCTAGGGGCCCTCGATGTTTACTGGCTATAATGCTCCAAGTTCTTGTTAAATACGTGCTAGATGTGGGTGGGCTGCGTAGAATGCGTCGTCGTTAGCTGCTTCCATAGCAGCAAGCTGGTCAGCTTTATCAGAACGCTGAACTGCCCAGTACTTAGCGTCTTCTAGTGTTCCGTGGCCCCATGATACGGTCTCAAATTTATCAGCATTCTCCCAAAGGATTTTAACGTCCCAGAGTCCCTTGTACTTGGTGCTCTTAATGATGCGTACCTGAGTAAAGCGACCACACTCCCAACCAGCGAGGTCCGCGTTATATGCGCCGTGGATGTACTCGCTCTTGGTGAACTTCTGGAAGCTGCTGATTTTCAATTCTGTGTACTTGGCCATGTCTATAATCTCTGTGTTTGTGTGTTTGATGGCCCTCATTATACAGTAACTTAATAACAGCACAACACTTATTTCAACTTTTTTTAAATTAATTTTAGGAGGCCAAAAGTGCCCAGCCCATTACTACCAGTAAGCCCTGCACCGATCAGCTACAAGATTACCAGCAAGGTGAACACTCTGAGGTCCGAAAGCCTATCCGGCAAGGTCCTCACCCGTAAGATCGGCGGTCAGAGATTCGAAGCCACTCTGGTCTTCCCCCCTATGAACCGTGGAGCCTTTAACGCCATACACGCCTTCCTAATGGAACGCGAGGGCAGCTCCGGTATCTTCTATATCAAAATACCAGTCTTCGGCGACACTGCCGGAGCCACAGGTGAGTACTACAACTACGACAACAGCACTAAGCTCTATATGACTAAGAGCGACGGTGGCGATTACCCAGACAAGCTAGTAGCTGGTGGGACCATCGAGATTGATGATGTCTATATGCGAGTCTCCCTGAAGAACAACGTACAGGTCATTGAGTACGGTACTGACGGTACTGTACGCCTAGAGATCGACGTAGAGGAGCGTATCTAATGCTTACAGTAACCACCGCATTGAGTAATGCTCTGGCAGGTGACAACTTCGAGTACGCCTACATCGTTGACCTACCAGTCGGGCTGCACTACACAAACCACGGCTCTGACCTAACTGTCTCCGGCACCGTTTACGAGTCTAACGGATTACTGGTTAAGTTCGCGGACATCTCAAGAAACCCCGACCTCAACCTTTCAACCTACCAGATAGAGCTCTCTAATGTCGACAATACTATTGCCAAGGCATACTCGACTGGTCTCTATAGAGGTCTGGAAGGTGTCATCAGTATGGTGGTAATGGTCGATGGGGCTATCCAAGGCTCCCCCCTGATTATGTACCGTGGAACTCTAGACAGCTTCAGTGTAAGAGAGGACTCAGGCTCTGCGTCTTTAAGCCTCAAGCTGACCTCACACTGGGCCAGCTACAACCAGAAAGCAGGGCGGTACTCGTCCGACACATTACAGCAGGACCTCCACACTGGAGACCGCTTTTTTCAATATGCCCACGTCGAGCAGAACAACCTCGGCTGGGGTAAACGCTAAGGAGAACCGCCATGATTTGGGGTATTGTTTTAGCCGTAGTTTCTATCGTCGGCTCTGTTGTTATGCAGAAAAAGATGGAAAAGGATATGCAGGACCAGCAGGCTGGCTTCCTAGTATCCAAGTCTGGAGGCTCCAACCCGTTACGCATTATCTATGGTAAGCGCCGAGTCGGCACTGATAACGTATGGAAGGGCATTAGTCGTTCTAAAATATCAGAGTCAACAAGTAACGCGGACTCCTTCTATACCCACAGTGGTGAGTCAAGCTACCAAGAGACACGCGACGACGAGGACTACCTGCACCGCTTAGACGTTTGGTGCTTGGGTCCTGTTGAGAGCATTGGTAACTTTAAGGTGGACGAAGATAAACTGACCCATACTAGGTTCGTCAATTCTAAACACTCACGGCCATTAGTACGCATACTGAATAAACACGGTGCGGCAAGCCAGACAGCATTCCCAGCATTAGTGTCGGGTATGACACAGATAGGCTCTGATATGAAAGGCAACGACGTGGCCTACTCTTGGTCTCGTTTTTTATATATAGCGCCATCCCCTGACTTTCAAGGTGAACCAAACCTGACCGCTGAGATTGAAGGTATGAAAGTATGGGACCCAAGAACCCACCCGAGCAGCCCTTCAGTAAAAAGCTGGTCAAATAATCCGGCTCTGTGTCTTCTCGACTACCTGACTGCGGACTATGGTAAGGGGCTGTCTGTTGATGATCTGGACCTTCCGTCCTTTATATCGGCAGCTTACTCTTGTGAGGGTCAGGTCCTCCTACCGGCTGACACCACCGTTCTGGATGCTGGCTACTTTTATAATCCCATTAATGGTGAGCAGGTGTACCTAAATGCTGGCGACACGTTCCCATGGCACCGGACAGGGCAGGCGACATCTCAGAGTAATCGGTACTCCACTAACCTGATACTAGAGTCTAAAAACTCCACCATCGACAACGTAAAGGAAATACTTAAAACCATGAAGGGCTCACTGCCTTTTATTCAGGGGAAGTATAAGCTGGTGCTAGAGGAAACAGGAACATCTGTCCACACATTTGACGACAGCAATATCCTAGGCTCGGTGTCTGTCAGTTTTGCGGACAGGTCTAAACGATTGAACCGCTGTACTGTAAAGTTCCCGAATGAGAACAAAGGCTACAAGTCTGACACTGTAAGCTGGCCTGCCGCTGGGAGCTCACTACACACAGGCTACGTCAATCAGGACAACGGCGAGGACCTTCATACTGAAATAGAGCTAACAGGAACTACAGACACCTATCAGGCTAGAGACCTAGCCGAGTTTACTGTGAGAGACTCTAGGACTCAGGAGTTCATCGACTTTAAAGCTCAGCCCTCAGCTCTTATTCTGGAGTGCGGTGATATTATAACGGTATCTAATGACATCCTAGATATAGTAAGCCAGCCTTATAGAATTAGGACCTTAAAGATAAACGGGGACCTAACTGTAAGTATTAAGGCTCAGGTATACGATACTACTGTATACCCTTGGAACCTGACGGACGCGGACGCTGAAGCTGCTAACTTAGAATATGCACCCAGCGCTTTCAATGATCCTCTGGATGTTCAGAACTTCTCAGGAGCTGGTGCTACAAACCTAAACCAAGATGGTACAGCTGTTTCTCGAATCGCTGTTGTATGGGACCCTATTGTCTCAGGCACGGCCTCTGTAGACTTCATTGAGGTTGGTATTAAGGAAAGTACCAGCACAGAGTATACCTATGTAACTCTGCCACCGTATGCGACTCAGCATATATTCCAAGGACTCCCAGACCTAACGGCCTTCGATTTAACAATCAGATACCGTAATGTTCTCGGTAAGTCTTCGGACGATGTGACTACTACAGTCACGACACCGGACCAGAACACGACCATCGGAAGTGAGGATGCCATAGCACGGCTGGCAGCTCAGGCTGCTCAAGATGCTGCGGATGCTGCTGCGGCTGCTGCTGCGGCTGCTCAAGCGGATGCGGCGAATGCTGCTATAACTGCTGCGGCGGCTCAGACCGCTCAGGAAGTGCTGGACGCAATAGCTGCCGATACCACAGTAGTAGATGGCTCACGTATTGTCACAGGGTCTATAGACGCTGCTGATATCAACGCTACCACTCAGATGACTGTGGGCGTGGCCCCTAATAACGCAACTATCTCAGGTAGTAACTCAAGCTACAGGCTATGGGTCGGCGCTAACTCTGCCAGCTCTGCTCCGTTCGCTGTTAAGAAAGACGGAGAGTTGGTAGTTAAGAGCGCAGCATCTGGCGAGCGCTTAGAGGTCACAGGCAACGCAGTCAAGGTGTATGACACAAATGGAAACCTACGAGTCAAGCTAGGTAATCTTAACTAACCAAAACCAGCAGCCCTTCGGGGCTCAAGGAGTACTTATGGCCTACGGATTGCAGGTTATTAACCAAAACAATTCACCCATTATTACACCCGAAACTCGGCTAGTAAGGTATCACTCAACAGGGACCGTCGTAGTAAGTAAAGGCAGCTATGTTGATGTGACTGTGACAGGTATGACTAACACAGACTCTTGGTCTGTAATGCTCAGCTATGCCTCAGACCTGTGGTTCACAGTAGAAGCTCGGGCTGTAAAGTCTACAAACAAGGTGCGAATACATAACGACGAGGTGGTCACGCCTTTGCTACCAAACCCATCAGCGCTAAGCATAACCTACATAATAGTGAGGACCTGAAATGTCTTATGGTATTCAAATACTAAACGCTGACGGTCGAGTGCAGGTTGATGACCGAGGGTATGCACCTAATACTTACCTTAAAAGTATTTCAGCACAGGCCTACACGGCTATGAGCTATCCACCTGCAAACTATGTAACTGGTGATCTAGTTATTGCAAGGCCTGCTAGTAATAGCCCAACGCATCCAACGGCTCCGCAAACAGCGACCACAGGCTCTGCTACAGGCGACTACATACCAATGGCAAGACATCGTAACAATGGTGACTTCTATGGCTCGGACAACACAACGTCAACTGAGTATCAGAATACAGCAGGGATTGTCACAGGTTTAGTGCGCTCACAGTATGGAAACATATCGGCACCTGCTGCTATTGAGTACGGGCTGGATATTTACTCAGACAACAGCACCACCGATGTCATATTCTCAGCTACACGATCTACATCTGTCAGCGTTTTAGCACAGGGTGTACTAACTCAGGGCAGCTCAATAACTTATACACCACCGTCAACACTGTCGTGGAGTAAAATTTACGCAGTTATGAACGGAACAGAACAGTTTTGGAACTACGGACAGGCCGCTGTATTGTTACCTAGCTTTGGCCACTTCCAAGGCTACGAGTTCTACCCAAACGCCAGCAGCCCCTATATTAAAATGATCGCAGAAACCACTTTGTTTGGTCAGCCTATTGGTGGAATGGTGGGCGGTGAGTTTTCGTGGATGATAATACATGACCCTAATTAGGAGAAATTATGCCAATTCAATACGCAATGATCGCACCCAATGACGAAGTGACTGCTGTTATCAGCCTAGGGTTCGATGACGAATATACAGACGGCGAGGTCTACAACGGCCAAACCGCTCGAGCAGTATCTACTGACACCGATATGCACACCCTTATAACAGACTGGTGCTGCACACAGTCAGGCGAGTGGTACGCTAAACCACCACGCCCTAACATCTGGTCCAAGTGGCTCGATGGTGAGTGGAGTATGGCTCATATAAGTGTCGCTGAGGTTGTACGCCCTGAGCGTAATCGCCTACTCGCTGAGTCCGACTGGACCCAGACCATCGACGCACCTATGTCCGTCGCTAAGCAGGCCGAGTGGCGTGTCTACCGTAAAGCACTGAGAGACCTCACCGACAATCTGGACGGTATCATTAATCCAGATGATGTCGTTTATCCGGAGAAACCCTAATGTCCTATAAGCAGATAGCTCTGGACCTGCTAAAGGTCCACGAAGGATACAGACAGTTTCCATATAAGTGCAGCGTGGGTATCCAGACAATAGGATACGGAAGGAACCTAGAGTCCCGAGGACTCTCAGAGCCCGAGGCTGCCTACCTGCTCTCTCAGGATATAAAGCAGGCCGAGGACCTATTGTTCCATGAGTACGAGTATTACTGGCAGCTGAGCGGAGAACGTAAGGCTGTACTGATCGATATGATGGTCAACATAGGTCCTACACGGTTACGCGGCTTTAAGAGAATGCACAAGGCCATCGAGGACCGAGACTATGAGCTCGCTGCTCTGGAAATGCTCGACTCTAGGTGGGCCAGACAGGTAGGCCAGAGATCAGTAACACTGTCCAAGATAATGCACAGTAATGATATATAAGGAGGGACTATGTGGTCTCTAGCATTTAAGGCTCTAACGGATTTAGGGTCCCGATATTTTAAAAACAGAGCAGCCAAGAACGAGGCTAAGCTCGAGAAGGACCTCGCCATCCTACGGGGTGAGCGGGAAGCTGACACAAAATCAGCAGAAGGCATGTCCGCCAGTATTAAAGACGAATACCTTACTTTAATACTTACCATCCCACTGATCGTTATATTTTACGCATCAGTATGGGGTGATCCAGCTATGGTGTCCCAAGTCCGCGAAGCATTCGAAGCCATGTCCACTCTCCCTGAGTGGTATCAGTGGTGCTTCATGGGTTGCGTAGCTGCTACCTTTGGTCTCAGAAGTATTAAGACCTTTGGTAAGTGACAGCCTTGGTGTTGGCGACACCTTAAACCGCCAGCACACTCCAACTATAACAACATACCAAAGGAGGTGTTTAATGAGTAACTACTACTCGAACCTAGTGGAAAAGATCGAGCGCCAGAATTCCTACGCTATTAAGGATAAAATGGAAGTTCAGTATCAGCTGCGTGATATATCAAAAAAGACGCAGGGTATGTTAGCTAATAATGGTAAGTACCTTAAGGTCCTGATCAGCTTACAGGTTACACAACTGGCTGCTAATCACGCGGACTTAATACCAACAATTCTAAAATTCATCTTGTAACACTG